>Ga0181380_1001297_pt1 | contig 11021 bp, 10 predicted proteins | sample 3SPOviralmetaG_FD_130116 | JGI IMG/M metagenome (GOLD analysis project Ga0181380, IMG submission 130116) | Marine viral communities from the oligotrophic San Pedro Time Series (SPOT) site, San Pedro Channel, CA, USA - 3 SPOT_SRF_2009-08-19 | ecosystem: Environmental > Aquatic > Marine > Strait... | reverse complement strand
GCATCATCTTTAAAAAAAGTGGCCTCTAAAAGCTTAGTAAAGCTTGGAGGTAGTGTAACTATAAGACAAGTTACTAACGGCTCCTACGATACAGCTACTGGGGCAGTAAGTGAAAGTAATAGTGATACTGTGGTTAAAGGTTTACTAGAAAATATAAACAATACTGAAGTAAATGATTTGATACAGGCAGAGGATAAAAAACTAACAATATCTGCTGGTGATATTACATTTGTACCAACACCTAAAGATAAGGTTGTAGTTGCTTCTGTTGTTTTTAAAATTATTACTGTAGTAACAAATCAACAAAATAATATACCGATAACCTTTGAATTATTCTTGAGGGCATAATGGTAAGGCAAATAAGATTAGATCAAATAGATGATGTAATGGCAGAAGCAGTACAAGAGTTAGTACGAAGAACAACATTACGTTGGACAGAACTTTCTAAAAATGCAACACCTGTAGGCGAAACTGGTAATTTAAGAAATGATTGGAAAACAGATATAAGAAAATATAAAGGCACTATTATTAACAGAATGGAATATGCTGAACCAGTAATTTATGGAACTTCATTACCGCCTAGTTGGCAAAATAGATATAGAACCAGACAACAGACAATAAAAGGTTTTCCAGAATTACAAGCAAAACAACTTACAACTCAATATATACCGAATGAATTAAAAAAAATTATTAGGAGTATGTAATGGCTGCAACTGATTTAAATACAGTTAGACAAACCATAGAAGCAAGACTTGCTACAGAACTTGCAAGTAGCCCTGCAATCTCTGTTGTATTTAACAACCAACCATTTGATTCGACTACTCAAGACACTTTCGTTCAATGTATAACAAGTTTTGGAACTGGTGGCTATTTAACTATGGGAGGTTCTGCAAATTCTACTAATAGTGTTGTCGGTCTTATTCTTTTAAATATTTTTACAGATGAGGGTATTGGCTCTGGTGCAAATTTAGTGATTGGCAAAAGACTTCGTGACCTTTACAATAATATTACAGTTTCAAATGTAATCTTTGATTCACCTATTGGTCCTGAGGTTTTATCCTCAAGTCCAGAAGGTAAATTTCAAACACAAGTTAGGATTACTTTTGAAATATACGAGGATCTTTAATTATGCCAAAACTTGTAATCACAGAAGAAATGCTTGACGCTATTGAAGCTGTTAAAGGAAGAAGGGAGGCTGCTTATTGGGATCCTCAGTGTAAAAAATATATGGAGAGTCAACAAAATTGTAAAATAGATGTAAAAAAGACTGAAAAGAGTTAATATATTTATAAATATTTCTTTTTTTTGTTATGGCTGCTGTTAAGGGTGACGTTGGAAAAATTATGTTTGAAAATGCTGGCGGTACTGAAGCTGACATTTCAGGCTTAAGAAATTGGTCTTTATCTATAACAAAAGACACACAAGAAACAACAGTTCTTGGTAATACAGCAAAAACATTTGTTGGTGGTTTAATTTCTGGAGAAGGTTCCGCAGAACTTATTTATGATCCTTCTGGTAATTCTGATTATCAAGCCTTTATTGATGATGTTTTAACTACAGGAGATGCAGGGGACGCATTATTTGAATTATTCCCTGATAGTGGAACAGCATCAAAGAAATTTGGTTTTGCGGGAATTATTACTTCTGCTGAATATGGTGCAACTTTAGGTGAGATACAAGTAATCAATATCTCATTTGTGACAAACGGTGCGATAACTTCAGCTATCTGATACGTTAGGATAATACAAAAATTTTTTAATGACAACAAAAAGAACAATCGACCTGTTGACTTCATCTTATGGCGATGAAATGTCAACTAGAAGAAAGTATGAATTTAAAAATTCTAAAGGCGAAAAAATTGTAGATTTATATTTTAAACCTTTAACAAGATTCGATAGGCAAAAAGCCCAAAGTGCTACTGGTACAGATGAAGCCCTTGTTGTTTCAACTCAATTACTTTGTCAAATGGCAGAGCTTGAAGATGGAACAAAAGCTTTTAGTATGGCAGATGCACCAAACTTACAAAGGGAACTACCTGAAAACGTATTAAACGAAATAGAACTGTTTTTGTTTAATATAAAACTTGATACAGATACAGCAAAAAACGATTAAAGCGAGATAACTGGTTCAACTTTGAGTTTTTTCTCGCAACAGAATTAGGTAAGACATTAAAAGAATTAAGACAATTAATTACACAAGAAGAGTTAATATATTGGGTTGCTTATTACGAAAATAAACATGAAAATGAAAAAAGAATGCATCAAAGAGCAAAAAACAGGTAGTATATAATTAATAGATTTTTCTTTAACTTAAGTGGCCGAAAGTATAGTTACCTTAAGAGTTGAAGCAAGAAATGCAATATCTTCTTTAAATAAAACTTCCCAAGCAACAAAGACGTTATCAACTTCAGCAAAAGGTGCAACTACATCTTTAGCTGCAACATCAACCGCAGCAAAAGGATTAGGTGCTTCATTAGCTGCTTCACTTGGACCCTTAATTACTGTTGGTGCTGCTGTTGCAACTGTTAGTAATGCAATAAGAACCTTTTCTGATAGGGAACGAGATATAACAATTCTTACACAAGGTTTAGTCAATTTAGGTGAAGGAACTGCTGCATTAAATGAATTACAAGAAGCAGCAAATAGATTAGGAAACCAAACTTTATTTAATCAAGAAGAATTTACAAGAGGTTTTAATTTGTTAACAAGTTTTAGAAATATAGGTGTTGATTCATATTCAAGAGTTGCTCAAGCAGCAGCAGATATTGCTCAAGTTAACCAAGTAGATGTCACTACATCATTTATGCAATTAGCAAAAGCATTGCAAGACCCAGAGAGAAATTTATCCAATTTAAATAGATCAGGTATTGCTTTTACTAAAACACAAACAGATGTAATTAAAGAGTTAATGAAAACTAATGAAACAGCTAAAGCTCATGCCATGATTTTAGGTATTGTTGAAGAAAGTTATAATAAATTATCACAAGCTGCTGCAGAAGGCTTTGCTGGTGAAGTTGATTCATTAGGCGAAGCGTTTCGTGACTTTTCAGAAACATTAGGTAAGGCACTTAACCCTGCTTTAATTGCAGCTACCCAAGGATTAACAGCTTTGATAACTGCTGCTGATAATCTTTTAAAATCACCACTAGGAAAAACTGCAGCAATTTTTGCAGCGATTGCGCTTGCGGCTAAAGGCATTGCAATAATTATTCCTGTTGTAACCTCAGGATTAATTGCTTTGGCTGCTGCAGGAGGCCTTGCTACTGTAGCCTTAAACGCATTACCTTTTGTGGCAATAACAACTCTTGTCGGTGGTTTTGTTACTGCAATAATCGGAGCAACACAAAAACAAAGAGATTTTAATAAAGCATTGAAAGAAGGTGATGAGCAAGCTTTAAAAGGCGAATTTAATAGATTATTTATTGAAAGACAAAAGATTTTAGCAAGATTGGCTACAGCGCAAGAAAACAATAATAAAAGAGCTATTAATTCCTTAGAAAGACAACTTAATGTAAATCAAAAATCAATAGATCCTATAAAAGAACAACTAAAGATCACACGGGAAACTGCAAACCAAAATCAAATTATTGCAGATAAAAAAGAAGAACAAAAAAACATTCAAATTGAAATTAATGAACTTGAAGAGGCTAATAGAAAAAAAGCACTTGAATATGAACAGGCTGAGATGGATAAAGTTGCAGCAATCGGTGAATTTATAGATAGTCAAAGTGATTCTTTAGCATTACTAAGAGCGCAAATTAAAGGTAAAGGAGAGCAGGTTGCACTTGAACAATCAATAAATAATGCTGTTAAAGAATATGGAGAGGAATACAGGGACATTATTACAAATTATCTAACTGCAAATGAAGAACTTAAAAACCAAAAAGAAAGCATTGACAAAAACAAAGAAGCGGCTGAAAAACTTAACGAGCAATATAGACAAATAGGAGAAGAAACTAGACAAGGTTTAGTTGAAAATTTAAGAGAGGCAGTAAATGGTAGTCAAACTTTAGGTCAAGCACTAGGTAATGTTTTAAATAATTTAAAAAATAAACTTCTTGATATTGCACTTGATAAGGCTATTTCTGGAATTGGAAATATATTAGGCGGTGGTAAAAAAAGCGGTGGTGGTTTTGGTTCTTTCTTAGGAGGATTATTTGGAAGAGCAAGCGGTGGCCCTGTATCTGCTGGTGGTGCTTATGTTGTAGGTGAGCGTGGCCCTGAGATTTTGCAGATGGGTTCTAAAGGTGGCAATATAATTCCAAATAATAAGATGGGAGGTGGCACTGTAAACAACATTACTGTTAATGTAGACGCAGCGGGGAATCAATCAATGGGAGGAGGGGAGATGCAAGGTCAACAACTAGGACAACTTATTGCTTCTGTTGTTCAAACAACTATCGCTTCAGAGCAAAGATCAGGAGGTTTACTTAATCCATAATGGCAACTTTTCCTTCTATCACTCCCACTTATGGGATGAGAAAAACCAGCAAACCAAGAATCAGAGTTTCACGACTTGGTGATGGGTATGAAAATAGAGTCTTATTTGGCCTTCCTAATCATCAAGATCCAAAAGAATATGCTCTTACTTTTAACGTCTCTGAGACTGAATCAGATGTGATTGAGGGCTTTTTAAGAAGTAGGGTTGCAGATCAGGCAAGCTTTACTTTTACCCCACCAGCAGAAGGGTTCACAAAAACAGGTACTTATGTTCAATCAGGAACAACCATAACAATTACAATTACAAATCATGGGGTAGGAATAGGTGATGTTTTAACAATAGATTTTACCTCTGGAGCAACAGATGGCTCTTATGCTGTTGTTTCTTCTGCTGATGCAAATACTTTCACTGTTACAGCCGCTTCAAGTGCAACAATTACTGAGACTGCTGTATCAATAACTTTATCTGGGGCAAGCCAGTTTGTTTGTGATTCTTGGACAAAAAGTATTCCTTACAATAATAGAGCTATTATAAATTGTTCATTTCGAGAGGTATTTGAACCATAAATGGCTAATCCTGTTTCTGAGTTACAACAAAGAATCAATAAATCAATTATTGAATTATATTCTCTTGAATTAAAAGCTGATGTTCATTATACAAAAGTTGCAAAGACAGATATAGCGTATTCGCAGTCAGGCACTACAATCACAATTACATTAAATTCTCATGGGTTCTCTGTTGGTCTTATTTTAACTCTTAATTTTACCACTGGTAATGGAATTGATGGGATTTATACCATTCAAACAGTTGCAACAAACACTTTTACTGTCACAGGTACAACCTCACAGTCCACAAGCGGTAACGTATCTTTTAATGTAAACGCAACCATGGCAAATCCTACTGTTTATTTATTTCATTCTGGCAATAATCTAAAAGATAAAAATGACTTGATATGGCAAGCTAATACTTATTCAAAAATGCCAGTTACGTCAGATGGTTATTTATATTCTGGAAAAGGAAAACTACCAAGACCAACATTAACATTTTCTAACATGTTGGGAGTAATAACTGCATTAATGCAATTAGTAAACCAAACAACTGCATTTTGTGACCTACAAGGTGCAAAAATTATTCGTAGGCGTACAATGGGTAGATTTTTAGATGCTGTTAACTTTCCAAGCTCTGTTAATCCTTATGGAACTCCTGATCCTTCGGCAGAATTACCACAAGAAATATATTTTATTGAAAGAAAAGTGACAGAGAATAGAGATAATGTACAATTTGAATTAGTTAGTACTTTTGACTTAATTGGTGTAGGTGCGCCAAAAAAACTTGTTACAAGAGCCGATTTTCCTTTGGTGGGTACATTACAAAATGCTTAATATGAATTGGAAAGTTGAAGCTGAAATTTACGCAAAAGCCCAAGCTCCCAAAGAGTCTTGTGGTATTTATACACTTATAGATGGAAAAGAGAAATTTTGGCCTTGTAAAAATATTGCTCAAGATCAAGAAAACTTTTTTGCTTTAGATCCAGAAGATTGGGCAGCTTGCGAAGATCGAGGTGGTCAAATACTTGGTGTTTTTCATAGTCATCCAAAGGGAGATTCTAAATTATCTAAAATTGATATGATATCTTGCGAGAGCATGGGGTATCCATATTTTATTTATAGTGTTGAATTAGAAACATGGAATGATTACAAGCCTGATTGTTGGCAAAAACCAAAGCCAAAAAAAGATATTGAATTAATAAATTCATCAGAACTTAAAACAATAAAAGTATATGGAAAACTTAAAGAATTTTTAGGGCAAAGTGTTTTTCAAGCTGCTGTGAAAACACCTTTACAAGCAATGAGTTTTTTAAAAGCAAATTTTGCTGGTATAGAAAAACATATGAATAAACAAATTTATAGGGTAAAAATGGGTAGCAATTCTGTTGCTGATAATCTTTTAAATATGTCTGGTCAGGGTGATATTCAAATTATTCCTGTAGCTATAGGGGCATGGAATCCATTTAAATGGGTAGGCGATGTAGTTTCTGGGGCAGTTAATCTTGTAGGTGATGCTGTTAATTGGGTTTCTAATAATATTCTTACAGTCGGATTAACTCTTGCTACTGGTGGTCTTGGTGGTTTATTAACAACTATGGGAACTAATTTATTAATGAGTGGAGTTTCTTCTTTATTATCACCATCTAGGCCGTCATCTTCAAGTTCTTCTGTTGGCGACACAGATCCAAATATAAGAGGATCTTATAATTTCAATGGGATTCAAAATATAAGTACTGCTGGGGTTCCAATTCCGATTATGTATGGTTTAGTTTTTACTGGATCTATTATTGTCAGTTCTGGAATTGACACAGCACAAATTGTAAAGGAACTTTAAATGCCTTTTTTACCTAACGAAGAATTAGTTAGAACTATTATTGACCCTGACATGGTCGAAGGAGGGTTGCGAAGTAAACAATTTGCAACTGTTATTGATTTACTAGGTTACGGAGAAATTGATTCAATTTTAGATGTTGGTGGCTCTGGTACTGATACTTTTAGAAAAAATATTTTTTTAAATCAAACTCCATTAATGAATCCTAATGGTGATGATAATTTTCAAAATGTAGCTGTATTTTTTAAAAATGGTGCTTCAGATCAAACAGCTATACCACAAATCCCAGAAACACTCAATACTGTTCCTGTGGGAGTTGCAGTAACAAAATCTTCCTCAGTCTCAAGAGCAACAAGCTCAACACCTTTTAATATTTTAAGAATTGCTATACAGTTTCCAGCGTTGCAATTCTTTGATACTAATGGAGATATTAGAGGAACTGAAGTTGAATTAAATATAAAATTAACTGGTGCAACTGGTACAGTTTTCACACCTATAACAGGTGACAAGATAAGTGGAAAAGCAACAAGTCCTTATATAAAAGAATATGAAATTACATTTGGTGCTAGAACTCCTTTTGCTGATTCAAATTTTCCATTAACAATAACTGTTGAAAGAGTTACAGATGACAGTACTGAAAGCAAATTGCAAAATGCAACTAATTTTCTATCGTTTACAGAAGTTCTTACAGATAATAGAGCATATCAAGGGTTTGCTTATGTTGCATTAAGATTTAACGCTCAAGAATTTCAATCATTTCCGACTCGAAAATACAGGGTAAAAGGAACAAAAATCAAAGTTCCGCATGGAACAACAATTGACTCAGACAATGGCAGGGTAATTTATCCATCTGATTATACATTTAATGGAACTTTCAAAACAGATAAAGAATGGTGTTCAGATCCAGCTTGGATTTTATATGACATTTTGACAACGGATAAAGGTTTTGGAGGCACTGATGGGCTAATTGATGAAGATTCTCTTGACGTATTTTCTTTTTATTCTGCAAGTGCTTATGCCAGTGAATTAATTACAGATCCAATAACAGAAACAACTGAGCCACGTTTTTCATGCAATGTAATATTAAATCAAAGGATGGATGCTTATACATTAATTAACGATCTTTGTTCAATAATGAACGCCATGCCTTTTTATGGTGTTGGAACTTTGCAAATTGCTCAAGATAGACCAACAAACACAGCTACTAACACAAGTGATCCTGTATATATTTTTACTAATGCAAACGTCACAGCAAATGGTTTTACTTATCAAGGAACAGGTCAAAGAACAAAGTTTACAGAAGTTGAAGTCTCTTATTTTGACAATGATACTCAACAAATTAATTATGAATTAATAACAACAGATCAAATTACAACTTTATCTGATGCTGTTTCTAAATTTGGTAGAACTAGAAAGACTCTTAAAACTTTTGCTTGTACTTCAAGAGGTCAAGCAAACAGACTTGGGAGATGGTTTTTATATTCAAATTTAAGAGAATGTGAAGTTGTAAGCTTTACCACAACTATTGAAGCTGGTGTAGTTATAAGACCTTCAGCGATTATTGGGATAGCAGATTCTATGAGGGCTGGTATTAGAAGAGGAGGAAGAATTAACACAGGCAGTTCAACCACTCAGATAATTGTTGATGATGAAAACAATACAGATTTAACAATAGAAAATTCAGCAACACTTTCTGTAATTCTTCAAGACGGAACAATGGAATCTAGAAGTATATCTGCAATTTCTGAAAAAACAATTACAGTTTCTTCAGCATTTTCTTCAGTGCCACAGGCAAACAGTATTTGGGCTATTGAAAACACTACAACTGAGTTTCAAACTTATCGTGTTTTATCAATTAATGAGAGTAACTATTGTGAATATCAAATTACAGCAACTATACACGATACAAACAAATACACCCAAGTTGAAGATCCAACCGTTGCTGCTGATCCTAGGAATATAATTACTTTACTAGATGAAAAACCATCTCCAAGCAACCCTGCTGCTGTTGAACAAATTGTAGTTTTAAATAATCGTGCAGTATCTAAAATATTTGTAACATGGGAACCTGTTTTAGGTGTAAAAGAATATCTTATTGAATTTCAGTATGAAAACGAGAACCCTGAGAGACAAAGAGTTGCAAGGCCAAGTTTTGAATTATTTGAATCAAGATTAGGAACTTATACTTTTAAAATAAAATCATATAATGCCTTAGGTATTTTAAGTTCCACAACTTCTAGTATTGATTCTTTTCAAGCTGTAGGAAAAACAGAACTACCAGAAGATCCTACAGGTTTAACCTCTGAACCTGTTTCAGATAACTTTATACGACTACGATTTAACCCCTCTACTTCAGTTGACGTAACTCACGGAGGAACTATTTCAGTCAGGCATACCAGTGATACTTCAACAACTGCGAGTTTTGCAAACTCAACTGAAATAATCCCACAACTTTCTGGAAATATTAGTGAAACATTAGTCCCTGCATTATCTGGAACATATTCAATTAAATTCATTGATGATGGCTCACGCAGATCAGCAAATGCAGCAAAAATTATTGTCACGAAACCCGATCCACAACCAAATCAAATAATTGCAACAAAAAGAGAAGATCAAACAAGCCCACCCTTCAATGGCACAAGAGTAAGAACAGTATTTAGTGATGAATTTAATGGCTTAGTTTTAGATGGTACTGCATTTTTTGATAATGTAACTGATGTTGATGCTTTAGCTAATTTTGATTTCTTAGGGTCTGGAATAGTTTCACAAGGTTTTTATACTTTTGTTGATGATTTAGATTTAGAAGCAGTTTTTAATTTATCTCTGATCAGACATTTCAAAACAGCAGCTATTGTTGTTTCTGACTTATGGGATTCAAGAGTAACACTTGTGGATGCAATGCTAGATTGGGATGGTACGCTGGCAGAAGATGTTGGAGCAAAACTACAGGTTGCCACTTGTCAGGGTGTGCCTACTTCATCACTAGCAAGTACTTACAGCCAATCACAAGATTTAATTACAATCACAAGGTCATCACATGGTGCTGTTGTTAATGATCAAGTTTTAGTTGATTTTACAAATGGAAATGCTACAGATGGATTTTTAAAAGTTGCATCTGTAACAAATGACAATGTTTTTGTAGCGGAAGCTGTTCGTGTATTAGCAGAATATGAAGTTGTAGATGCTTCCACAGGTGAAATACAATTTTTCACTACAGGAGATCATGGAGGTCTTGTTGCAAATGACACAGTTAATTTAAGAGTTTTAACTGGTAACCTTACAAGTGGAGACTATACAGTTGGATCGCTTTTATCTTTAGGTATTGTAAAAATAACAACTTCATCAAACAATTCAGTTACATCTGGTACTGTTGAATTTATAAAAGTCAAAGATAATTCTGGCAATAATGTAACTACTAGCGGAGACTGTAATATTTCAAGTGCCTTTAGTCCTTTTAATATCTTTGCTAATGGTGAATATAATGCTAGAGGATTTAGATTTAGGGCAGAACTGTTTTCCGATGATCCTGATGAAAATATAGAAATTGATGAACTAGGTTATACCGCAAGCATAAAAAGAAGAACTGAAACTGTTAATACTGCTATAGCAAGTGCTTGTGCCACTAACAGCGCAGCCAAGACAGTGAGTTTCGGTAATAGTTTTTATACCGGTACCAGTGCAATAAATTCTTCAACTACTGCATTTTTGCCAACAATAGGGATTACTCTTGAAGGTGCTGTTTCTGGTGATTATTTTAAAATTACATCTGTTACAGGTACACAGTTTGTAATTGAAACAAGGGATTCAAGTAATGCTTTTAAGGATCTAAGTTTTAAATATACTGCTGTTGGATTTGGTAAAGGTGTTTAAATTATGTTAATAAGCTATCCTATAATTATATAAAAAAGTGATGTAATGACTAATCAAAATGACTTTGTTATAGATAATGGAACAGGACTTGCCGTAAGGACTGATATTCAAGATGCTTTGCAAGCCTTGGCTGGAAATAGTAGCGGTAATTCAGAGCCTTCTGTGAAATATGCATATCAATGGTGGGCTGATTCTAATGCCGCAGTAATGAAGCTTAGAAACTCTGCAAATGATGGATGGATAGAGTTGTTTCAACTAGATGGTACGTTAACTCTTGAAGATGGATCTGCAAGTACACCAGCACTAGCTTTTAGGGACGATTTAGCCACTGG
>Ga0181380_1001294_pt1 | contig 11032 bp, 5 predicted proteins | sample 3SPOviralmetaG_FD_130116 | JGI IMG/M metagenome (GOLD analysis project Ga0181380, IMG submission 130116) | Marine viral communities from the oligotrophic San Pedro Time Series (SPOT) site, San Pedro Channel, CA, USA - 3 SPOT_SRF_2009-08-19 | ecosystem: Environmental > Aquatic > Marine > Strait... | reverse complement strand
AGAGCTGTTCTCTCCAATGGAGGGACTAAGCGGGGTCTGCCTATCTCATGTTTTCTCAATTATGTAGAAGATAGTAGAGAAGGAATCACAGACCACTACACAGAAAATGCCTACCTTTCTTCCTTTGGAGGAGGAATAGGAGGAAGTTGGAGTACAGTTCGCTCACAAGGAACCAAAACATCTAAAGGATCAGAATCTACAGGTGTAATTCCATTTATGAAAGTGGTAGATGCAGAAATGCTTGCTTTCTCACAAGGAGTTACAAGACGAGGTAGCTATGCAGGTTATATGCATATTACTCATCCTGAGATAGAAGAATTTTTAGATATTCGTAAACCTACAGGCGGAGATGTTAACCGTAAGTGTACAAACTTACATCACGGAATTGTCATAAGTGATAAATTTATGGAAATTATACACCGTGCTACTAAAGAAGATGACTTTGATGATAGTTGGCAACTTATTGACCCACACAGCAAAGAAGTCAAAAAGACCGTAAGTGCTAGAGCGCTTTGGGTAAAATTATTGCAGAATCGAATGGAGACAGGAGAACCTTATCTCATGTTTGAAGACGCAGTAAATGCTGAGTTGCCACAATTTCAGAAAGATTTAGGTTTATATGTCAATCATAGTAATTTATGTTCTGAAATCACACTTGCAACTAACGACGAGAGAACAGCAGTTTGCTGTTTATCAAGTGTAAACTTAGAGTATTATGATAAGTGGAAAAAGGCTCCTGCTTTTATTCCTGACTTAATTCGTATGCTCGATAATGTGCTTACTTACTTTATAGATAATGCTCCAGACTCAATGGAAAAAGCAAAATTTAGTGCTATGAGAGAAAGAAGTATTGGACTAGGGGCTATGGGATTCCATGCCTACTTACAGAAAAATATGATTCCTTTTGAAAGCATTTTTGCAGCAGGTATGAACACAGAAATGTTTAAACATATAAAGTCTCAAGCACAAAAAACAACTGAACAGTTAGCAGTAGAAAGAGGCGCTTGTCCAGATGACAGTTCTTGCTCAGTAAGAAATGCTCATTTGCTAGCAATCGCCCCTAATGCTAGTTCTTCTATTATTTGTGGAAATACCAGCCCAAGTATAGAGCCATATAGAGCAAATGCGTTTACGCAAAAAACTAAGTCTGGCTCATTCTTGCAAAAGAATAAGTACTTAGATCAAGTTTTATCAAGAAAGATAGGACATGCCGCAGTATATGACAATACTTGGAAAAGCATAGTTACAAATAAAGGAAGTGTTCAGCACCTGGAAATACTAAGCCCAGAAGAAAAAGAAGTATTTAAGACTGCTGTAGAAATTAATCAATCATGGGTTATAGAACACGCTGCAGAAAGACAACAATATGTTTGTCAAGCTCAAAGCGTAAATTTATTTTTTCCCCCCGATGTTAACAAAGGTGAACTACACAACGTTCATATGCTAGCATGGGCAAAAAATATGAAAACTCTATACTATCTCAGAAGTGAAGCTATTTCAAGAGCAGATAATGTATCAAACGAAGTAAAAAGAGAGATAATCTTTGAGCAATCAGATTGTCTAAGTTGTGAGGGATAAATGAGCTTATTAAAAGAAAGAGAATTTTATAAACCTTTTAGCTACCCTTGGGCATTTGAAAACTATAAAAAACAACAACAAATGCATTGGCTACCTGATGAGGTACCTCTCCAAGATGACATAAAAGACTATAAAGAAAAGTTAAGTGGAGAAGAAAGAAAGTTATTAGATAATATATTTAAGTTCTTCACTCAAGCAGATGTAGATGTATGTGGTGGTTATGCCCATCATTATTTACCTACATTTAAACAACCAGAAATTAGAATGATGTTAGTTAGCTATGCTGCTATGGAAGCAGTGCATCAAGAAGCTTACTCTTTACTCCTAGAAACTCTAGGAAAGGAAGAAGGCATGTATCAAGAATTTATGGATATTAACGCTATGATGGAAAAGCATGAGTATTTACAAGATTTTAATATGAATACTCCTTTTGACATGGCAAAAACAATGGCGGTGTATAGTGCATTTACAGAAGGAGTACAACTATTTAGTAGTTTTGCTATACTTCTTAACTATCCCCGACATAACCTAATGAAAGGTATGGGACAGATTGTCACATGGTCAATAAGAGACGAGTCTCTTCATGTTGAAGGACTATCCCAGCTTTTCAGAACTTTTATCAGTGAAAATCCAGAACTCTGGACTGATAAATTAAAGTATGAAATTTACTGCGCGGCTGAAAAAGTTGTAGAACTAGAAGATGCTTTCATTGACATTTGTTTCAATAAAGTAGCTGTTCCTGACTTGACAGCAAAAGAGGTAAAAGAGTATATACGTTACATTGCAGATCGAAGGCTGTTAGGTATTGGTATGAAGAAAATATTTCATAGTACTGATAATCCTCTCCCATGGATAGATATGCAAGTAAATGCAGTTGAGCATACCAACTTTTTTGAAAACCGTGCTACTGAGTATGCTAAGGCTAGTACACAAGGAAATTGGCAAGATATTTTTAAATAAGGAGAAAATTATGTCGACAGAAAATAATCCGCAAGTAGAACAACAGCAAGAGCCTGTTTTAGTACTTGACGATAAAAAATACGTGATTTCTGAATTGAGTGACGAAGCAAAATATTATGTTGCTTGTTTGAATAGTTTAGGTGGAAAAAGACAAAACTTCCAAATGGAACTAGATCAAATTACTGTTGCTACAGAAGGATTTACAAACAAACTGAAAGAAGTTGTTGAGAATCCACCAGAAGACGCAGAAGTCGAAGCCGTAGAGGCTGAGTAATAAAAAGGGGCTTTATGCCCCTTTTTTTATTTCATATTCATAACTCTGTCAATTGGTATAGTATTCCAACTTGTCTTACTTTTCCAATTACTTAGAGTATGTTGTCCATCAAATGTAGCTTCCCAAAACACTAACTCATTGTTTGTGTCTGAAGCTGTAAATTGTGTTAAATCTTTTAGATCCCCCTCAAATAATGTTCCATTAATTGTTACCTTGCTTTCATCTACTTGTCTTTGAGGTAAAAGTCCTGGTAATATTTCACTCATTGGGCAAGCTGCAAAAAACTCTACTAAGTCTGCATCATCTATTTCAGCATATCTATTTGCGCCTGATATATCTGTATTATTGCTTATATCGTATGTTCCATATTGCATTTTTAATTTATTTGGAAATGTTTTATCTTCCAAATTTTGAGCTTTAAGATTAGTATATAAACCTAAGATATCTTCCATGTAAACATTTGAACCAAAGTTCTCGTGTAAGTATATATCAGCAGCCTGTAATGTGGCTGTAGTGACATCTTCTTCTACAATAGTTACTTTGGCTTCGTCTTTAAAAAGAGTTTTAAGCCAATTGATAATTCTTACGTTATTTTCATACGCATAGACATGAGTTGCCCCATGTTTAACACAGAGCCAAGCCATAATTCCTGAACCTGCTCCAAGCTCAACCACTGTTTTACCTGAAACATTTGCTTTGATCCATTCTAAATATGCTTCTGTTCTTTCTTTGTCGATTGCATAATCAAATACTCTATTTACTATTAAATTTTTCATACGGTTTCATTCCATGGTAGATGTGCTTCTACCCATTCATTAACTTTATATTGAGTCGCAGCTTCATCTATGAGTGTATCATCTTCTGAATCTAATACTGCATGTATTTGTGTAATTAGACCGGAGTGCTCAAACTCAGCCCATTTTAATGTGCTGTTTGGACTATCCGAGTCTTCTACTATTATGTATGTTATATTTGCCATTACGATATTGTCCAAGTTGTTCTACTTGTAGTTGTTGTATTTGCACTACCACTACCTGCTCCTCCAGAGAATATTAAACTTTCTCTAGTTCCTGAAGAACCTGATCCCGAGTCATAAGCCGATAGCGAAGACGTAGACCCATATTGGGGTTCAATCCAACGCCATAATCTTGTGCCGCCATCTGCAGTATAATAATTATAATTGTCAGCAGCGGCTCTAGTAAGTGTTAATGATGTCATACCACTTCGTGATGCCACAAAATTTGTAAATCCAGCGTTACTATTACTACCAGTTTGTCCTACAATTAAAATAACCCATGCCGATGCGCCGGAAGGCCCCGCAGTACCATGTAATATTGCACGTAATGTTCCAAATGAACTACCTACTCCAAAAGTAGACATATTAGGACTGCCTATAATACTTCCCTGAGCAGAATCATTCATTATAGAAGTACTTATAGTTGCATAACTAGTTTGAACTGTTTCTAAATAACTATGGCCAAACCCATGAGTAAAATGTTCATAGTTACCGCCACGGGGTCCAGAAACAAATTGGTACTTAGCAGCGTGCTGTATTTCGACAGCAGTTAGAGTATTTGCAACATAAGAAGCCCCATAAAAATCTGAAAATGCTATTGGATTACCTGAAGTAGGGATGCCTGACGTGCCTGCTCCTGTATTTACATAGCCCGATGCTGCTCCTTTATAGTAATCTGACATTTTAACATTAGAACTATCATTACCACCGAATTCTTCTGCAATACCATTATTCAGGGTAGCTGTAGTAGTGCCTCCTATAACTTTTAAAGTATAACTACTACTACTTGGTGTACCTAAATTTCCTACATTAGTATACATTGTTCCGGAGGAGCCCTTCCAATACCACCATGAATCACCATTTTCTGATGAGTCATAAGATAAGTCACTTCTATTGATTGTTACTGTTGTACCACCACTAGTAGTAACTTCTATTTTAGACCAAGACGATGCATCTGTGCCTGTTATTCCTGTTCCGTTTAGTGCAAAAACAAATAATCTTACATTATTTGGTGACGCATCTGGCAGACCCCAAAATACACCCCCGATTGATCTGGAAGTGCCGTCTGCAGATAAATAGCCTGTTGTCCCTAAGGATCCAATGTTTGATTGTGAGGAATAACCCCAATTTCCAAAACCAGGGCCGTTATAAAGTTGAAAAGCGGTATGAATATAACTTGAACTAAACATATTACTAACAAAACCGTAAGCATCTCCCTGCCAAACAGTTACTACTGAAAATTGTCCGTCACCTACTTCATTTAATTGCTTTAGTTGTAACAGACCGTCAACTCCTGCTGTAAAAGAAGTACTAAGTCTTACATTATCAACAGTTGAAGAGGTATTTGTACCTAAGTCTTGTAATGCTAATGCTCCGCTTGCTATTATTGTCATACTTATTTACCTCTTTTTAGTTCTTTTATTTCTTTTTGTAATTCTTCAATCATTACTTGTTGTTCTTTGATAGCTTGAATTGCTACTGCTACCATTTTGTCATATCTAACTGTTTTATAGTCTACTTCGTCTTTTGTTCCATCATGTAGTGGGTCATAATTTTCAGACTCGGGATCTGCATACCCCATTTCTTTATTTACGTCTGTTCCTCCTTGAACTACTACACCCATTGGGAAAACTGCTTCTACTTCTTGTGATATAAGTCCAAAATCTTCATCTCCTTCTTTTTTAGACCAAACACTTTCTGAAAGTTTGTTCCACTCATAAGTTACTCCTCGAATATTTTTAACAATATCAAGTGCATTTGGTATTTCTTTCACATTCTGTTTGAGTCTGCCGTCAGAATAATATGCTATTACATCGCCACTAACTCTTAAAGTTGTGCCTACAATCATATAATTTAGACCACCATTACCGCCACTGTTTGTTCCAATAGATAAATAATGTGAAGCATGATTAGTAGAACCATATCCATCCATAAAGTGACAGTTAGAGCCTGTTACATCTAATACTCTTCCCATGACTTCAAACTCATTCCAGTTACCTGTAATTTTTACTGCATTTGCACTACTGTACCCTACTCCATGAGAAATACTTCTGCTAGTTGTATTTCCAAAGATAACTTGAGAACAGCCAAGAGGCTTAGTTCCACCACCACTACCAATATTAACTCTGTTTCCTTGATAATAAACTAATTCAAGTGGATCAGTAGACGTCCCTGATTCTAAAGTATCAAAATAACCTGAGTTATAGTTATGTCCACCTGCTCCAATACCGTAAGTTGTATTACTATTAAAGTATAGTTTTTTATTTGAACCAATTCTTGAATGTCCGCCACTAATAACTCCAATACCAAATATTTCAGTAGTATTTAGGAATGGCGTATCCTCCATAAACCTTACGCCACCATAAGACGCATTCGCTCCAATTTCTATACCTGTATGCCAAGCTATTGCTAGTCTTGAGTGATTACTGAATCCATTATTATACTGACCTTTAAGACCCAGCATATAATAAGCACCATTATCACTTCTTTGACCCCAAGATATACCTGTCGGATTATTTGAGCTAGTTACACTTGCGGGGTCAGCAGTTGTATTGGCTAAATTTAAATGTCGTGTTGTTCCAGTGCCGGAACCCTTTTTAAATAAGAAAGTACCTGCGTTGTCTTGATAATTATCACTTCGTATGGAGTCTGCAATTAAATCATTCTCAACTGTAACGTGTGCACCACTTGTAGCTGCACCGCCCCCACCAACTGTCATCAATAATGATTCGTTACCCTCACCATTACCATCATTATTTGTATCAGTAGTAGGCGAATTATTGTAAAATCGTACTCCCGAGTATCCACCCCCTATACGAATACCTGTGTGGTAACCAATAATTAAGTCAGAATAGTTAGGGTTACTCCAAGCCCCGTTTGCAACATCAACACCCATAGAATAGTGATTATTAGAAAAGGTTGTGCCTCCAGATCCAGAATGGAATCCCAGTTTAAACGCGCTTGATGTCATCTTATATGCATTTGAGTGCAATACAGTACTAGGTAAAACATATTTATTTGCATCTGTAGCACCAGTATAACCAAGCTCTGATAAGGTAGGTTTGTTGCCTTCGTGATAAATAGCATTTGAGGATGCTCCAGCAGACCAACCCCCTACAGATAATTTGTTTGTTCCACCATCTAGTCCAAGATAAAGAGCATAGTCACCGCCAACATGGAAAGACATAAAGGCGTCATTTCCAGTACCACTTGCGAAAACTTCTAAACTTGCCTGATAACTACTTGATGTAGCCATGTTAGTATTTGAGTAAAATATTTGCCTATTACTGTAAGTACTATAACTTGTATTCGTGTTATATCTTGCAAATCCTAAATCCGTTGTATAACTAGCACCATTTGTTAATTGGTTATTATTAGTTGGTATAGTAGGTGCCGATGTTACTTGAGAATAAGGAATAGTACCATTAACTATAGAACCCAGTATATATACATTGCCATCTCCACGAACAACCATATTCGTAGTTCCACTTATTCCTCCATCTTTAAACGCAATATCTTCATTGCCTGAAGTTGCTATTACAAAGTGACCATCATCTGTTTCTGTGGCTCCTATATATCCTCTTAAATTTCTAGAGGACGTATAATATTGAGATACTCCTCCCGCAGCGCTGTACTCAACAGAATTATTTTTTTCTAGTTCTAGCTCAGATACGTAATACGTAGCTCCACTTGTACCATAGTTAGTATGGCTTATACCAAATGCAATATAAGCAGCATTTGAAGGCATCTCATTTGCATGATAAACATATTCATTTGTAGTCCATGATGTTGGAGAATTAGTTCCCGACCAAGGGTATCTCCAATAAGTACCAGAACCAGTTATATTACTTCCTGATGTATCTAGCAAAAATACAGCTATATATGTTGGTTTAGCCGCACTTGTTTTCCATCGAATTTTCATTCTATAAGACGCTGTTTTGTCTATAGGAATAAACTTTGTTCTGTGCTGCCCAGTACCGGAGTAGTAATGTCTTCCATGTTGGTCTGTATCTGTTGTTGCAGATGACCTTGTAAAGTTTGTATAAAGAGAAGACGCAGCATTACCATATTGATAGTCTGAAGATACTGATAAAGTTCCATGAGGCTCAAAAGAAGTGTGATCATGTCCATCTAAAGTATCTGAGTCACCTCCTGTTACTGTTACTGATAAAGTCGCATTAGCAGAACCATCCCAAGATACTGAACCTGTAGCATGATTACTTAATGATAGTGTTCTTGCTGTAGTCCACTTATCAGCATTTGGGTGGTAGGCTTCTGTAAATAATCTATGACTAAATACATACCCTATATTACTCGAAGCATTAAGCTCTAGAGGGTAGGGAACCTCCCACGCATTATCATCTCCTCTATCTGCAAGAATATAAAATCTATCTGAATTAACATGAATCCAGAAATCATCTGCTCCTGATGAGGTGTCATTAAATCTCATTTGTGGAGCGCCACTTGAAATTGTTATTGCATTGCCGCCTGCATCAATAGCCAAGGCACCAGTCATTGTTCCACCAGACTTAGGTAATACTGTACTAAAGAAAGTATTATTATCAGCAACTGCTGCTGCTAATTCGTTTAAAGTGTTTAATGTTCCTGGAGCTCCATCAATTAAGTTTGTAATTTGTGTTCCTACATATGTTTCAGTTGCATACCCTGAGAGTGATGGAATTGTTGGTGTGCCTGTAAGATTAGAATATGCCATTGTTCCAAGTTCAGAATATGTTGGCTTGTGTCCTTCGTGATATATTTCATACCAATCAGTCCATGTACCATTATTACTCATTCTGTAATAAAGGTCCGGTGCATAAGTGTCAAAACCTAATTGACTTGCATAATTATTATTGTTGTCATAAAGCTTATGGTGCAGTACTGAAGACCAGTTTGATGTTGTCCATTTATTACTTGCATTATCATCTGAATAAAACCCTGATTTAGTAATCGAGTTCCAATTAGTTACTGTTCCCTCATTTGTTCCAGAACTGTTGCTGCCAAAAATAATTCTGCTTGCTTCTACTCCATCAACTGTGTCTGCATCTATACCATTTCCTGTGCCTTCGTCTGCAGTTGTAAGTATTCTACCAACGCCATTAATTGTTAATTCATTGCTTCCAGTAGATTCTAACCTTGTATCAAAATCTGAAGTACCTGCGTCTGTATTATGGAAATCAATATATTTACCAACTTCCATTACACCGTCAGTTCCAACTTTTACTACATTTCCTGCCCACCAATCTCCTGAAGTTCCTGTTGAAAGTCGAGCGGAGGGAACATAACCACTAGAAAGATTACTAGCATTTGTATAGTAAGAGCCTTCTTGATTATCTAACTTATCTGCATTTAGTCCTGAACTTGGACCGTCATTACCTTCGTGCCAGTATTTATAATTGCCAGAATTTGTGTGTAAGTCCTTGTATGTTCTTAAGCCCTTAGAAGTAGTACCAATAAATATATCGGTCCCGTTATTAGTTGCAAATTGGTCATTAGCCGTTGCAGTTGAACCAAGATAAATTACACCAGTGTTATGTATTTGTTGTGAGTTTGTTGAGAAGGTCTTAATCGTATTGTATAAATTTTTAACAGATGTAGATGTTGAAGGGGTATAGGCTGTCCCTGTAGTGGAGCCGTTAGTAATGCTAGAAGGTACAGATACGGATCCGCTATTTGTGCTTAAAACTTCTATTTTAACTATTGCATCTTTATAGGCATTTAACATTTTTATTTGAAGTTGATACACACCAGTAGCAGTTTTAAGAATCCTTAACTCATGATTGTCCGTATTATGCCCAGAAATGGTTGCGTTGTTCACGTCATCTTGAGTCCCTGCGCTTCGGTAATAAGTAGCTGAAAATTTAGATGTCTGAGTAGTATTTGCCGAGCCAAAATTGCTGTTTTGAGATTCTAAGGTTATATTCATTGTAAGAGCTTTGTATAAGCCAGTTCCTACTGTTACATCACAAACCTTTTTCCAATTTCCATCAGTAAGACCCATACCAACAAGGTAATATTTGTACTCTTTGCCTTCTTGAGTGTCAGATGTAGTGCCGCCTGACGCTATTCTTAATGAGTCCAAAGTACCTGTAGAACTTGTAATATAACCAGCACTTGCATGGTTACCCCAGCCGTAAGCAGTATCCCAGTTACCGTCTTTTCTTGTTCCACCTATTCGTAGACCACCTGCAAGAATATCCACACCATAGCCCACTGTTCCTCCGTCACCAACTTGAAATACATCTGTCAAAGAAGCCGCGTTTGTGGGCTTGTTTTGGAATCTAATAAAACCAGAATTGCCCCCACCACCACGATAGAAAGTCATATTTGCAACTTCTACACTATTGCGTCCAGAAACTTTGGATACGGGAACATTGCTTAAATCTTGTCTATTATTATCAAGTCTTAGTTCATTTGTTCCATTTTGATTTGCAAATAGATCAACTAGGTTTGCTCCTGTAGATATTCCAGTTCCCGAGATAGTTCCTATGTTCGAAAGGTTTCTGTTAGAATCTAAAACATTGGTTCCAGCAACATTGATTACTTCGCCAGTACCTGCTTGTGTATCACCCGCTGAAAATAAATTAATTCCACCGCTTTGACTGATAGTTAGTCTTGTAGTATCTCCATTTGCTCTAAAGTGGTGTCCAGTATCAGACCTATAATATGTACGACCATTGGCTTCGAAATAGAAACGTGCATCATTATTTGTATCATAGTGCCAAGCACCAACCTGAAATCTTGCTCCAGTTGTGCCTGAATCTAAAGTAACATTTTGTACTTTTTTCTGTGCATTTATGACAGTTGTACCGGCTATGCCGATAGAAGTTGCAACATTGAGGGTACTACCCATTGTAATTGCTGTATTAAATGTAGGTGCAGAGTTAAATACAACAGTTCCAGTAATTGTACCGCCGGCAAGTGGTAGTACTGATGTAATATTTGAAGCAAAGTTAGCCGCAGTAAGAATATTACTACTATTATGTTTGAGTGATGAACTTGCATTTGTTGTAAATGCAATTCCATCATTTGAATCATTTTCTGCTGTGAATACTAGTACTGAGCCTGCATGCCCGCCTGTGTTTACAGTATGAATTATACTTGCTCTGTCACTGTAATCAGAAGTAGCTTCTTTATCAAAGCCTGACCACACTATTCCCAGTTGTTGGTTTGTAGTTGTAGCTGTAGCATTGAACGCAAGTTGT
>Ga0181380_1001292_pt1 | contig 11033 bp, 14 predicted proteins | sample 3SPOviralmetaG_FD_130116 | JGI IMG/M metagenome (GOLD analysis project Ga0181380, IMG submission 130116) | Marine viral communities from the oligotrophic San Pedro Time Series (SPOT) site, San Pedro Channel, CA, USA - 3 SPOT_SRF_2009-08-19 | ecosystem: Environmental > Aquatic > Marine > Strait... | reverse complement strand
TTCGATGACAGAATGTATCCCAGGATTGCTACTGTAACTGATAGTGCAATGTATATTATCAAACCCCATATCAAAAGAATCATAAGTGCCGTTAACATGTCGAGGCTCCTGTCTTGTTACGTGCCTAAGTCCACGCTCAATGTGCTCTAATCTACAGCGTGGATGTGGCCTAAATATAATTGGACGGTCTGTGTGTTTGCGTATTTTGTCATATGTATCTAAGAACCAATTGCTCATACGTGGCATACCTTGCCATTGTAAACTCTTGTCGTGTTGACCGCATATTAAAACATAATCGCTGTTGGATCTCCAAGGTTTACAAACCAGTCCCAGGCTATCAGCCCTAGTGCTATCATTGTCTTTGTCACCAAAGTAAGCAGTTCTGTTGATTCCATTTAATCCTACTTTCCATGTTGTACCACGATTGATGCCGCCTACTTCTAATACAATAGTAGGCTTTTTTTGTTTCTGATTTTGCTGCCATATAGAACGATTTCCAGCCATTCGCCCGTTAAACAATATACTCCAAATAACATCTATACCGTGGTCAGTATTATAGTCAACTTCGTAGCCGAGAGACTTAGCGCCTTCACTAAATGCATCAAACACTGGCTTACTATTTAATGCTCCGTACTGAGTCCAGAGATTAAACTTCATAGGTTCCTGACATATTCCAATTAATCACAATTCGCTTGTCACTGTTTATCGGCGATTGGGATGCATGATAATGATCGCTATTAAACACAACAAATCTTCCTTTTTTAGGTGATACTCGTCGTACAACATTTTTGTCGTCGTCGAAAAAGTGAGTATCGCCGTCACTGTCATTAATATAATAGAGAGCAGTTAAGTTGTCGTCGGTCCAGCCGTCGATGTGTATACCATTATGTTTGTCAGGGTGTCCATTAGCAAATTGCATATTTAATTTAACATTAATTAGACTTTCTATTCTTAGTGGGCTTGAGTCTTCTACCTGCTGTAGCACCTTACTGGTCATATCCCATATAGCACTGTTAATTTCGCCACGTTTAATAATAGTGTGGTACATAAACGGTACAATAATTTCATTAGGATCTTTCTGATAACCTGCATCGTTTAGTCCGACAGTGTATTGCGAAAGGTACCAGTTGAAGTTTTTGTTGGTTACAAACTCTTCGTATTCATTTTGTAATTTTACCGAAACGGCATCATCAATAATATGTATCATCTAATATTTAATCCATAAATAGTTTAATAGGAGCATATATGAATATTAACATAGTTACGACATTTAGTCAAGAGGGATTATTAAAATACGGTCAAAGAATGATCGATAGTTTCGAAAATAATTGGCCAAGCAATATTAATTTGTATGTGTATGCTGAAGATTGCATACCAACTATTAAAAATAGTAATGTACATTACATTGATATGTCTGCCACATGTGATAAATTAATGGAATTCAAAAACAAATGGAAAAATGTACCTAAGGCAAATGGCGATGTAACAAACGATCCAGTGCGTAGTAAACGTAAAGATTCTGGTAAAGGATTCAAATGGGACGCTGTAAGATTTAGCCACAAAGTATATGCAATATTTGATTGTGCAGAAAAAGTTAAAGGCGACTGGTTAGTGTGGATGGATGCTGATACATTTTGCCATAGCCCTGTCACATACGAGAAAGTATTATCATTTTTACCAAATGACAAAGATATCTGTTTCTTAGGCAGAGATGGAAAATACACTGAGTGCGGTTTATATGCACTAAACATGAATAACAATACTACACTTAGTTTTTTAAATCGCTTTGAGGATATGTACGAAAATGCCGACACTGGAATATTTACATTAGATGAATGGCACGATAGTTTTGTATTTGATGCTGTTAGAAAAGAGTTTAGTTTGAAGGAGCATAACTGGAGTGCAGGCATTATTAGAGGTGAAGGCCATCCGTTGATAAATTCTGAGTGGGGAGCATACTTGGATCATCTAAAAGGTGCAAGAAAAGATACTGGTAAAAGTCATGCTAAAGATCTTAAAATAAAACGTACAGAAAGTTACTGGACAAACTGACGCATATGACTCCAACAAGTTCCGTCTAATAATTCAGGAATATCCCAATGACTGGCACATATTTTCCATAGCCATTCTTCTCTATCATGATAAGTTGGATTTTCAATATTTTCCCAAACAGTATTTGCTACAGGACCTGCTTGACAATCAATTGGGTCGTCAACAAAAACTGGTACACCTTGCATAACACTACCAACACTTGGCGAACTATTTTTTACAACAGTACACCATGCATGCCTTAGATCATCAATAAACGATTCGTTTGTACTAAGGGTTACACCCGGTAATTTTGCAATATCATTTGTGTATCTATACGATTTTCCGTCTCCAGGATGTGCCCGTACTACAATAGGTCTGTTAGTGTTGTGCCTAATACGCATTACAATTTTTTTGGTCCAAGACAATACATCCTCACCCTTCATACTCCAGCCGCCATTACGTTGAGTACAAATAAGAATATAGTTACCTGTTTTCCTCCACGGCTTTAATGTTATGCCATAGTTCTTTTGTAGGCGTTGCCAGTGTTCTGGACCAACTCCGTTGTCGCAATAATTTCCAGTAGTTGGAAAAACACCGTCGTAACTATATCTACACATACCACAGTTAGAACCTGTATGGTAACTAAACATATTACTATCAATAATAACATTATGTGGATTTGTATCAATACACTTTTTTCTAAACTGTAAGTGTGGTGCTGTCTTTCCGTGATCATGTACAAAGCCTTGAATAACTCCTACGTCAGCAGGAACATAATTCATACCATGATGTACTACACCTTCGTCTCCGGCTGCGTTTACACCTTGAGCAAAACTTAATAACATTCTTGGTTTGTTTTCGTTTTTGTTCTTAGCTGGTATGCCTCCTAAGTAACTTATTACTTTCATAAGGCAGACACCTTTCTCCAGAATGTTTGGTTTGCATCTCTACAATCTTGTAGTGCAGTTGGGTGTGTCGGTGCATCTTTGATTAACGATTCTGTTCTGTCTTTGGTAGTTGCAAAGAGTGGAGCATGTTTAAAGAATCTAAATTTGTTACTCCAAGGCTCCATACAAACTACTTTTTTACCTAATAGTGTAGCCCAGTATACTCCATGATAACTATTGGTAATTACAGTATTTGCACTGCCTAAAATTTGTATTATTTGTTCAAAGTTAGATCCGCTATTTGCAAATCTTGGCATAGGCACTTTTCCAATTTGTGTTGGTTTTAATAATTGTTTTTTATGTTCAAAGAAAACTACTTCATTAGTAACTTTATATTTTTGATCAAAGGCAGGATGCATACAACTTGCACAAGGCACCCAATCAAACTCACTTATATCATCTCTAATACCAACCAAGTCATATTTCTTAATCCACTTGGGCAACTTATATGACATACCAGTAGATCTCTCATTTATGCCAGCTCCCCAAATAACTTTTGCACCTTTGTTCTTTACAAGAGCTTCTTCTGCTTCTCTAATAAGTGCAGTCATTTTTTCGTGAAATACATTATACACTTTAGTATTAGCCGAATGACCTAATACCCATCTATTATTCCACATATTATTAAGACTTGCTAAGTCAGGACTTTTAAGAAGATCTTCTAAATAATCGCCAAAATGTTCGTTACCTATTAAGCCGCCTCCGCCAGCAACTAAGATGTCTTTATCATTCCAAGTTTTGTTAAACGGTGAAGCAATATCTATTGATAGTCTTACTTGTTCGGGTGCAAAATATCTTAAAGGATTAGAATACAAATCTCCCACATTGTTATCGTCTTTCCTGTGTACTTCTACAAATCTCATTTCTTCTCCTTTTTTACCTTGCCTTTTAAATGCAAAAAATATTGTTTTAGTTCTGACCTACCAAGTGCTGTCTTTGAATTTTTAGGATTAAAATCATAAAATAATTTATCATCAAAATCTTTTACTGTGCAACCATATACATCACCATCGTAGAATCTACGCATCTTATCGCTAAATCTATTAAGATAATAATTTCTATATGTGTTAACAAAATCAGTTGCTTGTTTATGTTGTGGATTAAAAATATAAAACCCAGTCTCAACACTGTACACAGGATCGATTTTAATCATACCATGTTTTGGATCTTTTGCATCAGTATACCATATGCCCATGTGTGCTGATAATTTATCATCCGGACACATCTTTAACAACAAATCTATATCAGGTGGCTTCAAAGTTCTGCAATCAGCATCAATCCATATCAGCCTATCACACTTAATATTTTCAAATGCATGTATCCATGAGAATGCTTTTTTAGCAAACTGATTTACTCTTGATTTGTAATTTGTTGACGATACAAACTTATCGTAGTCAGGACCTAAGTTAAACCCCATACATGTTACATTGTCAGTATTTGGTATAGTAAATCCTTCGTTATACAAATACATGTGAGAGTCTGCTGGCCAGTATTTTTTAAAACTGTTTATGCAGATTCTGCCCAAGCCTTGAAAATAAGGTTCATGCATACTTGTTACTACAGCTATTTTCATGTTACTACCTTTTTAAATGCATACCCATTTATCATTTCACTTTTTGTAAATTGACCATTTGCTAAACTATATACCCATTTTCGCACAAGGTCGTCCTCAGGAAAGAACGGAGTTTCTATTTTACTTAAATCCTTTAGTGCAACTGGATCGGCAGCATTAGGTGCAAGGGTAAACACTGGCACTCCGTTGAGTACTGCTTCAACACTGCTGTTACTGTTAAATGTAACTAATGCATATGCATCTTCTAATAATTGTGTTAATGGTGCTTGTACAATTCTTTCACTACGTTGTTTTACTCTTTCTCTAATTATTATAGGACGATCAGTATATTGTTCTAACTTTGTTTTTGTTTTGTTTGCCCACGTAGAATAGTCTTCACCGTAAACTTTACAAGGCTTTTCGTCGGGTGCAGCAATAATTATATTACGTCCTTTTTTATGAAAGGGCTTGATATCTAACTTCATATTATTCCATCGTTTAGGATTTGTATCAAGTATTTCGGTTTGTGTTAAATTATTTTTTACAATACGATGCCATAGTTTCCATCCATTTGGATTTCCGGGTCTTGCATGGTTTCCAAAATATCCAGTGTCAACAAAATAGTAATCGATACCATCTGCTAAACATTTGTTCATAATTTTATACTTAAGAAGTCCACGTAAGAATATTGGACCTTTACTACAGTATGTAAAATCTTTGTCACTAATTGCAGGTGTACGCTGACTTCTTGCAATTGCATTTATATATTCGTCAGCACCGCCCTTACTTAAGAATATCATTTCATCATATCAAACAGTTCTGCTTTCCACAAATCTGCATATTCACAATCGCGATAATTTTCAAACCACGGCCCACCCTCGGTGTAGTGTATTAAGTTTGGCTTTTCTATATCATCATACACACCTACTAAGTAGTTCCATGTGTGATCTAATTCACCTATCTCACTGTCAGGTAACCAACTAAATCTATGTAAGAATGCTCCTGTTTTATCTATATCATTTACAAATTCTTTGTTAACTACTTTATTAGCAGGATGCGCACAGTTAAACAATACAACGCTTGACCAGTTTTTGCGTGGATAGATAGTTTGTTTTTGTCCATCCATTTTAAATTGTTCTTTGACTTTGTAATCATGTTGTACACACATAACAGCATATTTGTCATCTGCTTGATCAAACAATTCTTTAATGTCCGTAGTAAGAATCATATCACAGTCCATAAACAATGCCCAACCTTCAAAGTCAGCAAGTTCTGGCACAAGAAAACGTGTAAAGGTAAATTCAGTACTTGCAAGTTTATCCACAGGCCGAGTATACCAACCTGCGTCACGCAAGTCTTTTTGAATCAAGGGACGTACATCTGCATCCGGTTGCTTTGATAAAATACTATGCTTACATACTTGATAAGCAATGTCTTCTCTCGGATCATATCCTACAAATACTTTCATTAATCTCTTCTCTCTATATCGTCTTCGGTAAGCTCGTTGCCCATCCATACTTCAATGACTTTTGCACTTTTGGTGTCTAAATTTACAGCCTTGTGCCAATACCCGGTAGGAATATCAATACTATCACCCGGTGTTAATAATGTAGTAGTTTGATTACCGGCTTTATCTTCTAAGAACATATTGATTACACCGTCAACCACATGCCAATGTTCGCTGCGTTTAAAGTGTCTTTGATCGCTTAGTGCATGTCCTTCATAGAACTCAAGTTGTTTAACTTGCCAACCTGTGCCTTTGTCTAGTATAGTGTATTTGCCCCAAGCACGTTCAGTAGTAGGCTGACTCCATTCTTTGAGTATCCAACTACTTGAATTCTTTTTATCTTCCCCACCTACACCAAATACAAATTCTACATTAGTATATTGCATTTCGGGTATATTAGACTTTGTTCTATCTCCGCCATTAGCAAAGATAATTTTTGTACTTGCCCCTGATGTGCTTTGTAATTGAAATATTGCATGATTAGCAGTATCGTCAGAATCGTTAAATCCGATAACTTGATCAACACACGCAAGTTCTCTAATAATGGCACAACGTTCTTCGAAGGGCATAAACGGTCTGCCCTTCTTGCGTGTTAACCATTCGTCACTGTTTACTCCGACAACTAGTTTATCGCCTAACTTTTTTGCTGCTTTAAAATATGCTATATGCCCGGAGTGTAGCGGATCAAAGCCACCTGTTACTAATACTACTCTTTTCATGTAGATATTTATATGCTACTATAATATATCTAAAACCTTTTGATAAAACTTTTCATTGTAGTCTTTACACTCTTCTAAAAATCCTGTTACAGAATTTTTAATGCAGATTGGTTGTTCATTAATAGACGTTACATAATGCGGAGTATGTTTCATGTAATTAAATTTTACACTCCAGCTAACTACTTGAACATTTTTACCAAGCAATTGTCCCCAGTATGCTCCATGATAACTATCTGTAATTATTGTATCTCCAGATGCAAGGAAACTTATAACTTTATCAAAATCCATCTCTGCATTAGTCATATGCGGGACATCGGCTTGATCAAATTTACTTTTAAAATGATGAGTAAAATACACGTAATCATGTGTAGATGTATAGTTTTTATTAAATGCAGGATGCATACAACTTACACACGGCAAGTAAAACTCACCTATATCTCTTATCCCAGCAAGTGATGCTTTGCGAGTATATTCTGGATACCATATACTTTTAGTATGTTTGCGTTCTGCTTTTTTACTAAAGTTATGACCTATAGCCCATAGTATACTTTTGTCTGCACGATCAACTAACTCAGCAATTTTTGGTCCAAACTTATTATGTATTAGACCTCCGCCGCCTACTATAATAGTGTCTCCTTTTACGTCAGGAGCTCGCATTATATCAACTGTTTTTATATTAGGAAATTCAAAATATCTACTGGGGTTGCAAAAAGCATCGCCTACATTAGTTTTACTTTTTCGATGTAGTTCATACATGTGCTATAAAATTATGATAAAAACTTGGCTTGTTATAAGTGTGTGTACAGAAATCATCTACAGTTAACTTCTTCATGTCTAAGTCATATACTGTGTAACCTTGGTCAATAAAAAAGTTATAAACATCTGCACTTGTATTAGTATAGTTTGTTAAATGTACATCTGCACATTCAAAATATATTATAGGCTTATGACGTTGTATAGTTTTTATTGCACCGTTTAATGTCTTATACTCGTTGCCTTCGACATCGATCTTAATAAAAGATAATTCCGGAAAGTTATACGAATCAATAGTCTTAACAGGCACACGTATAGTTGTATAGGCATGTTTTGGATGTTTTGTTAATCCACTCCAAGCCGGTTTATCTAAGTTAAGATGAAACTCAAATTCGCCAACACAGTCACTTAATGCTTCTCCGTGAATACTGATATGGTTCATATTGCCGTAGTGTTTATTTAAATATTCAACTATGTTTGGTGTAGGTTCAAACATATGTACTGGAAGATTAGGATATACTAATTTAAAGTTTCTATACCAAGATCCTTTTCGTGCGCCCACATCGAGTATAGTAGTTTTTAAATTTTGTTTACGTAGATATTCAAAAATAACACCGTCTTCTTTGCGTTTATACGCCATCTAATTTTTTCCAATTCATCTTTTTAACTTTTGGTCTACTATCTCCAGTATACCATAAATTACCGTATACTTGTGTACGTTGAAGTTTAGTATGATCGTAATCTAATTTTACTGCGTGTAATGTGTTATAGTCTGGAGCAAACATTGTAATAGAATTATTTACTGAATGCTCGTACTGTGTATCTGCCCAGTCCCACGGAACCCAGCATGTATCTTTGTTTTGTTTATGTTGCCATTCGTCAAATATCCATTTCTTGTCATCTTTAAATGTCATAAAATGTGTATGCAATCCTAAATGTTCTGCTTCAGGTGCTGTGTTAATATTAATCATATATGTAGCACACTTACGTCTGATATCCGGGTGTGGACTTATTTCGTATCCGGATACATATTTTTGTATTGCAGTATCTACACTTGTTTCGCCTGTTTTATTAAATTTTTGTTTAATACAATTATGCCATTCGTCGCTATTAAAAAATTCAACAAGTTCTTCTAATATAGAATCTTCATATTTTTTTAATCTAAATGCTACACCGTAGCCTTCTAATAGATCTTGGTTTGCTACTTTATCAGCAATGTCTTTGTTGTTGTACCATTCTAAATATGATTGAACGCTTGTAGTACATCCTGGAAAGGGTTGAGGCTTATATTTGTATGTGTTAGTTAATTCACTACACATTTCTTCTGTAGATTCAAATTGAGGAACATTAATTTGTTTGCAAGATGTTATACGATCAAAATGATCTTTTGTAAAAAAATCTTCTATATAGACAAACTTAAAAGGATCTAATGTAAATGTAGAATCATTTATTTTATCTATGAGGTAGTTAAAGTTTTCCATGAATGTCTCCTAATACTATTTATGGAGTTACATCAGCAATAAGATATCGATTGACTGTAGTTCTATTAACGTTATTAAAATGTGCAGTTAAGATTTCATTAAATGTTTCGTCATTGTAACAACGTTTCCATCCATGATGATACTTAGGCGCTTTGATTGCCAATGTCATAATTATAAATCTATCACATGTTGATTTTATTTTTTCTATAAATGCATTAGGATCATCTAAGTATTCTAATACACCCAATACAAGACCGATATCTGCGGTATGTGTAATAGTAAAGTTGCTATTGAAATCTATATTGTAATCAGCTTTAGGATTTAAATCATATCCTACATAATTACTAAAATTTAAATAATTACAAATACTTTTATCACCGCATCCAAAATCTATAATAGATTTATTTTCTATATCATAATCTTTAAAAATTATGTTACGTGCTGCCCAAGGTGGTTCACTCAAAATAAACTCCTTTCAAATGATTCCATGCTGTTCCGTTTGCTATTTCTTCTTTAGTCCAAATCATATAAGCTGCATCGTATAACCATTGCGTTCTGTCAATATTTCTATTAGGAGTTTCTATAAGTTGTAATTTATTCATATTACTTACATCCCATACTACACTTTCGTCGCTCATTGCAAATGTAGGTATTCCTTCTAACGTACTTTCTACAAGACTATTACTATTGTAACCAACTACAGCATATGCATTTGCATAGTCATGTTCTAAAGATTTGCCGCCTTCTATTTTTGTTCTATTCTTAAAAACATTTGATATTTCTATATTGTTATCAATTGATTCAAACTGTTTATAGTTTAGTTTTGTAGTATGTAAGTGTGGCCTAATTACTATTTTTCGATTTGTGTATTTTCTAATTTGATCTATAGTTTTTTGTATCCAGTTTTCATATGTACCATATGTTTTATATAAACTATTTAATGTACTATCGCCGGGCTTTTGCAAAACAATAACTATGTAGTCTCCAGTAGTGCGCCAATCTTTAACTTGTAAGTTTTGTAATTTTTTAATATGCTTCCATCTATCAGAAGGACTATTTTTATTATTAAAGTTTCCGCAACGTAAAAAATGATCCCATCCTAACCTATAGTAACAACGCTCATCTGTAATAGGATAACTGTTTTTTCTAAACAAATTACTTTCACAAACTAATATAGGCTTATGCTGTTGCTTGATGTAGTTATAAGACTTAACTTTTTTTGTTTTATCTTTTTGTACATTTATTTGAAAAAACACATCTGCACGATCTTTTAATGTATCGTCAAAATCTATCATATGCCAATTAGACATATTAAACGATATACCAAATAAATTTAGTTCTGAAAATCCTACTACTGTAGGACTATCATATTGAAGCATCTTCCATGCCTGCTACACGTAACTTAACAACGTTTGTAATTTGCCATTGCTTTTGATCAAGTGCTTTAAGTACGCCTAACCATTTGTTACGCATTAGTGCAAACTCGTTGATAATCTTTTCATAGTCAACAACGTCTGCCTCACCGTCTACGTATTTTTCAACGTCACGACTTGACAGAGCTCGTTGATAGTTTTCAAGATATTTCTTAAAAAATGAACTACGCAACCTGCGTAGCTCAATATTCATATAGTTAAGTATGGCTTCAATTTCTTGAAGTTGATTGAAACGATGTTCAACAATGCCGGGCATTTCGGCCGCGGCACGTTCGACATTACCTTTAAGTTTAACCTCTAGTCTTGCATCTTCAAGTTGATTAGAAAAGTAATTAATTGCATTTGGTATTTGGCTTATATCTCTCGATACTTTACTGTACCACATTACTCCTCCCAATCTTCGTTATATTCATCATCCTCGTCCATTTCGAAATAATAATATATTGCAGAATCTAAAATAGTACTATGTCCAATACACCCTTTTAGAGTTTGATCATCGACTCCGAAGTCAACAACCATATCAACATATTTCTCTACACATAAATTCATTTGTTTTTTATCAATATAGTTTTCGAACATTGTCCAAAACTCAACTATTTGTTCTTCAGTC
>Ga0181380_1001290_pt1 | contig 11045 bp, 6 predicted proteins | sample 3SPOviralmetaG_FD_130116 | JGI IMG/M metagenome (GOLD analysis project Ga0181380, IMG submission 130116) | Marine viral communities from the oligotrophic San Pedro Time Series (SPOT) site, San Pedro Channel, CA, USA - 3 SPOT_SRF_2009-08-19 | ecosystem: Environmental > Aquatic > Marine > Strait... | reverse complement strand
TAAAGTTAGTAAAGAAATTTATAAGCGCCTTTACCACAACATGAACTACCTTGTTAAGAAAAAAGGTACAATTGCAGGTTTAAGACAACTTATTAATATTTGGGGTATTCCAAATACAATTCTCCGAATTAATGAATTTGGAGGTAAAGATAGAGATAATTCTGATGATTATGATTTATGGTATAACAGATATAGTTATGCTTATACTCCTGTTTCTACTCAAAATGTAGCAAGTTCATCAGTTGTATTTCCTTGGATGCCATTAGAAAGAAATAGAATTGTTGATAGTAAAAATATTGTACCTGATAGTTTCCAATTTAGGTTTAAAACTACAGGTTACCCATCATCATCATATGCTGGTGAGTTTTTTACTCAATCTTTAGCAGTTAAAAAATCAGATGGTGATGACACTTCAACAGAATTTGATTTTGGTATTTCATTATTTTATGAACCTGTAGCTACAGGATCATATTCAGGTTCAGCATCTAGTGAATATGAAAATTGGGGTAAAATGAGATTTTACCTATCAGGATCTTCAGCTAATGGTGGTATAGCAACGTCAGATGATATATATCTCCCATTCTTCGACAAAGGTTGGTGGACAGTAATGTTACAACGAGATCAACACGTATCTGCAAGTGATAACACAAATGCTACAACTTATACTTTATATGCTAAAAATACAATCTATAATGGTTGGGATGGAGCTCAAATAGGATTTGAAGGTTCAGCAAGTATAACATCTGATGTTTCCCAATCCATAAATGAAGCTTGGAATAAATTTGGAACTTCTGTTTATGATGGTATTTACTTAGGAGGATTTGTTTCTGGTTCTACAGTAGGTAGTGAAACTTTAGGGCTATCAGGAAAAATATTTTCAGGTTCTTTACAAGAATTTAGATATTATTCAAACGACATACCAGAAGCTACATTTAATGACTTTGTAATGAACCCTGAATCTATTGAAGGTAATGCAATTACAGGTTCACAGTCATCATTTGATATAGTTAATTTTAGAGCACCCTTAGGTAATGAATTAGAAAGTATATTTACTTCTTCTTATAGTTCTTCCTATTCAGAATCAATGCAATCAATGCATCCTGCAATTCAAGGTCAAGCTCCAATATTAATTACAGGTTCATTTTTTAATCCAACTACTTCTACTACTTCAAGTGAATATAGAGTTTTATATTATGAAAATTCAACTACAAGAACTTTTAGTAAAACTAACACCGAAGTATATTTCCTAGATCAACCTGCTATAGGATTTAGAAATAGAATTTCAGATAAAATCCAGTTAAGGGATGGAGATGATTATGGTAACATATTATCAAATAGAATTAGTATTCAACAAGATTATCAAATTAGTAGAAGTTATACTGAAAATATTAATAATTTAGAGGTAGCATTTTCACCTCAAGATGAAGTAAATGATGATATTATTGCTTCATTTGGATATGGAGTTATAGCAACTGCAATTGCAGATCCTAGATTCATATCATCATCTGATTCATATTATCCTAAATTAAGAGAAATTGCAGAATCTTATTTCGAAAAATATACAGAAGGTAATGTTTATGATTATTTAAGATTAATTAAATATTTTGATAACTCTATATTTAAAGCTATTAAAGCTTATGTTCCTGCTCGTACAAGTTTATCTACAGGTATTGTTATTAAACAACATATGCTTGAAAGAAATAGATTTCAACCTGTACAAATAACAGAAGGAACCCCAATTGCTATAACACCTTCAGGAAGTATAAATACTCCAATTATATTAGAAAATATAGTAATATCAGGTAGTATAGATACAATTAATCAAGAAGCACCTTCAGGAAGTACTGGGGGTTCAGCAAATAAGTTTAATTATGTAGATAGTTCATTCTTAGTAGAATCCGGAACAGATATAGATACCCCTTCAAAAACACCTTTTGGCAAAATTCCAAATACTCAATCATATGAAATAATAAATGAAACAACATTAGGGGCAGTAGTAGAAACAATAGATAATCAACATGAATTTTATGATGGAGAATATAGTGGTAGTGAACTTATAGTAACAACTCAATCACTTTTTAATAATCCATTCTTAAGTCCATCAACAACCATAATTAAGTATAATACAGATGTTTACAATTTGGATCCAACATCTTCAAATCATTTTGCTTTAATAGGACCTGAATATTGGGATTCTCAAATAGGAACTAATATTCCAACAGGATCATTTGCATTAGGATATGCATATGTTCCATCTTCTTCATTAATTGTAACTACAGCTTCTTTCAACGATCTTAACAATCAAACAGGAACTACATATTCAGGATCAGATGCATTATCATTTTTCCAAGGTGATTTTTATACTAATTACCAACCAACACCTTTTATAAGTGCTTCTAAAATGAATGATGATAATTCTCCATTAATTGTAGGATTATGGAAAAGTAGATGGGGTGATCAATTTTATCTTTATGGTGGCTCTGAGGAATACACATCCCCATTAAACGAACCATACCCATTTCTATCTATTCAAGACCACCCAGCCCCACAATTTGCACTCACTCCATCAACACAATCATTTTACCCAAATTATGTAGGTCTTCCTTCATCAGGATCAACCTCACGATATTTAACTAATGGTGTTGGAATGCAACAATATATTAATTCCAATACAGTAGCAGGATCAGGAACAACTGCAATTAAAAACCCCACCCCAACCAATATAACTTGGCCTTATATTTACACCCATAACCCTGCAACCCCTGGATTTAGATTAGATTTAACTTCTTTATTCCCTATTTCAAGTTCATTCTCAACACGATATCAAGACTCATTTTATGGAGATCTTGATTTTAGGATAGTAGATAGTGTAACATTTTTTAGTAGAACCACTAATCCCCTAGTAATTCAAAATTATGGAACTGCACTTAGTAAGAATTTTGGTACTTATACATTCTTATTTCATGGTAGTGTTGTAGAGGATTTATTTGATACTAGACCTATCGAACAATATGGAGAAATCCCAGGAATAGATAGATTAGTAGTTTCTGGTAGTGGGGGTGGTGCAACCTATGTATTTGCTACTGTTACAACCATGTCAGGTGCTATCACATATTCAATTTGTAGTACAAATGAATATATTACATGGGCTGGGGATTTTGGAGATGGAAACCCCACAAATGGTGGTCAAGTTGCTATAGGAATGGATGTCTACAATTATAATGGTGGAAATCCTATAGCACTTCCTTTTGGGGCATATACTAAATTGACGGGGAATGGTGATTGGGTTGGATTTGTTACCACTGGAAATGGAGGAGCTTTAAACTTAAAAGATACATTTTATATTGATGAATTTGCCCCTAGTACATCGGATCCAATTGTAGTTCCTACTCCAAATAATAACTTCCCACAAATAACATCATCATGGGATATCCAAACAAGCATGCCAGGTGCAACATCCGCAAATCGTTTTGATGTAATGGCTATTGATGGTCAATCATATAGTGGAGGAACTCCATCAATTGGAGATAAAGTAAGTAATAGATATTTAATTTATAATTTCTTTGCTTCTCAACAAAGAGGAAATACTGATATTTTAACAAACCCTCCATATATTGGATCTGCAAGTCTATATACTTTCCCAGTAAGTCATACTTCATCTTTCCCTATAGTATCTACTCCAGTTAATAGCAACTTTTATTATGCAACAAACAATACAATTGTTACAGCACTTTCAATAAATGACTTTAGTATAAACCAATTAGATATTACAGATACAATTGATAATTCAATAGCTTTTGATGAAAATCCTAATATAACATTTACTTTAGACTATACAGGATCATCTATAGTATCAGGTCCACCTCCAGGTAATGTTTTTGATTTATCTTTAGCAGTATCATCTTCAAGACCTAATATTGAAGGCATTAATACTTACCTATTCTCCCCATTATCAAGACAAAATATAGGAAAACCAAATTTCAACCTATCATCAACTAATGCGGTTTATAATATTGATCCTTATATAGCAAATACAGGGATAGGATTTTTTGAAAATACTGTTTATTATGCTATACCTAATAATTTCAATGAAAATAGACCCAATAAATTTAAATTTGTTATTGAAAATCAAAATGGTATAAATACTACATCTAATTTAACAGCTATAGCTAATTCTACAGCACCAAATGTTCAAACACCTGAAAGTAATTATACTCAATTATCTTCAATAATTCCTAAATTTTCTGGAAGTAAGTTAACTAGTGCAAATTATAATACTTACTCCCCACCTACATCCCCCTTATTAGTAGAATCTGTAGAATTTGCAAATGGGACTTCTGGAAGTTGGGGTGGTGATGATTCCTATGGAAAAGTAGCAGCAATTGATAAAAATCCTATCTATTTTGCACATTTTAAATCCTCTAAAAATAATTTAGAATTAGATGGAACTTATACATTTACAATTGATCAATTAATTGAATCCCCACTTAATGACATTACTCAAGACTCATTATCAGTAAGTCCAAAAACAATAGAAATTAATGGTTCAAATAATAAATTAATCGATGTTGTAAATACTTTTGAAAAAGGAAGAAAAGCATCTATAACATACCAAGTTCCAATTCAAACATACCCAGTATTATCAATTCCTTATACTGCCCCAGGTGATGCATTAGTTCAAGAAGTTGCTATCACTCAATCAGTAACTACTAATTACCAAACATTAAAAATTGGAGATAATAAAATATTTCAAAGTGGGTTAGAATTTGAAACTCTACTATCTACCCAACCAGATGGAGTTGGTCCAAATTTCCTTATTTCAGCAAGTATGACTATAGGACAAAATGTTAGTATAACACCAAGGGTAAGTAATAGTGGTTCAGTAAATGGAAAAGAAACTATTAGTTATTTAGGAACAGCATTCCCCACTGTTAGAGAACAGGCAGGTCATGGATATTGGGCATTTGCTTCAGGTTCAACCACAACTGGAGGGTATATAGATTTAAAAGGTGGTGCTGCTTCATTATCGGCCAGTTTAGCTCCAGGAGGAGATCCATCAACAGGAGTTTATTCTGGTGACTTCTTAGCAATGGCTCATAGTTATAACTACTGGGTTGAAAACCAATTACTTTCAGAATTTACAGCAAGCGCTACAACACCTCTTGATAAATTTGGAGTACCTGGATTACCTACATCTTCAACAGATCAAAGAGGTATCCAAGTTCTTAATACTGATTTACTTAATTATAACTCATTTAATTTCTCCTCCTCCGAAACAGGAGCAAATATATTAGGTTATACAGATTTTAACCTTCCATTTTTAGTAAAAAGAGGAGATGAGATTAGAGTAACATATGATATTAACTTTACAGGTTCTTCATTTATTGATGTAACTAAAGAAACATTAAAAACAGCAAACTACCGTACTCAAGATTTTACAGTAACAGATGTGGGAGCAAGTGACTATGCTAATGATGATATTCCTTCATTCTATTATATAAATGGAACAACTACATCATCTATATCAGAAAGTAGATTATTTGATAGATTATTTGTTACTCCAAACCCTGCTGAATTAGAAGAATTAATCCCATCAGGATCAATTTATCAATTTACAATTAGAAGAAGAACAAATGCTGATGATAGGGTTATTATATATCAAACACCTCCAATTAATGCTTTAGGTTCTCAAACTCCATCTGGAGATGGGTTCTTGATACCTAATGATTTTACACAAATTCAAAAGAATAATGTTCAAACATTAATTAACCAATTGAAATCTCAAAATGCTGTCAATTCAGAAGCTGTTGCGGTAAATTCACAAAATATAGGACCTTCATCATCTTAGTAAAAATAATTTGGAATAGAAATTAAAAAAACGTATATTTATAAACAAAATAATTAAACAATGGGATATTTAAATAATCAAGTAGTAACAATCGATGCTATTTTAACAAAAAAAGGTAGAGAACTCCTAGCCCAAGGGGAAGGTGGCTTTACTATTACGCAGTATGCTTTAGCAGATGATGAAATCGATTACACACTGTACAATCCAACTCATCCTTCAGGTGCAGCTTATTATGGAGAAGCAATTGAAAACATGCCTCTATTAGAAGCATTTCCTGATGAAACTCAAATCATGAAATATAAATTAGCTACATTACCACGTGGTACTAGTAGATTACCTATATTAAATGTTCCATCAAATGTAACACTACAACAATTGGCTTCACAAGCAGTTACTCCAACTACATTAAATTATGTAACTACAACTGAACCATCAGGTTATACATTTACTATTTCAGATGCTAGATTATTCTCAACATTCCAAGCAACTGGAATTGATACGGCAGCAGCAAATACTTTAAATGCAAATGTAACAGCAGTAACTAACGGAACTAATGTTTCACAAACAGTAATAGGTTCTACATTAAACATACAAGCAACTGGAGTTAATACATTATTTGGAACTCAAACATCACTATATGCTACATTAACAATTATAGGTAGAGATAGTGGAGCAAGAGTACAAATCCCAGTAACAATAAATAAATCAGCAACAACAGCTGCATTAAGCTAAGATAAACAATATTGAAATAAAAATAAAAAAATGGGATTTAAAAGATTTGATACTGGAGATATAATTGTAAGCAACAATGCTGTTGCATCTACAATGTGGACTAATAACTCTCCAACATTGACAGCATTCTTTACTTCTTCTGTTCAGATAGAAAGTAGTACAAAAGAATATTATTATGACGTTTACCAAGTAGATGCTACAGATGCAGCTGCCCAAATACAATTTGCAGTTGCCTATTGTGATCAAGAAGGTAGTGGTAGTACATTTTTTAATGCTTTAGTAACAGGCTCAACTCCAACAAGATCAAATTATGGTCAATACAGAACTTTAGTTTTAGGAGATGAAAATGCTGAATTTATATTTGGTAATGCTACATCTTCTTATTTCTATGCTATTAATATAGAAAGAGCTAGATATAAAGAATCTATTCTTCCGGGTATTACTAATTTAAAATTAACTAATGGAGCTAATAGTATTACTTTAACAGATGATAGTAAATTAAATACCTCAGCTGTATTTACAGATGCAGGTAGAAGATATAATTTAGTATCAGGTTCATCAGGAAATATCTATACAGGACTTGAAGCAAATGGTTGGACATTAGCATCAGGATCATATGGTTGGTTACTTCCTGATATTGGTGTTATGTTATTAAATGGTGAAGCTTTAGATGGAGCTGCAGCTGACGGAGGAATTTTATTAAACACTACTAGATCATTTGACTCTGGTTCTTTAAATCAAGCTAAAATAATAGATGCAATGAATGCTGGAAGTGGTGTTGGTTTCACATTAAATAGTGATGAAACATTATCATCTGATTTTGTATTTGTTAGAGCAAGAAATAATGAATATAATTACTCAGAAAACCCATCATTTATTTCAGGTTCAACTGGTGTTGTAGTTTACCCAGAATTTGTAGATAACCCCCAAACATATATTACAACTGTAGGATTATATAATGATAACAGTGAATTATTAGCAGTAGCTAAATTATCAAGACCCCTACCAAAAGATTTTACAAAAGAATTACTCGTAAGAGTTAAGCTTGATTTTTAAAATGAATGGCAGCCTACAAACAATTTACCACCAAGGATATTACTATAGCCCCATTTGTAGCTAACAAAGGATTTGACTTTGTTGGAGGAGCTATCACAGCATCTAACGTTGGTATTGACATTTTTCAGGGTATTAACCCTACAGGTTCTATTATCTCCACAGAAGCTATTAATACTGGTTTAATATCAGTACAAAATACAACAGGAGTATATAATAGTATAAAACAATTATATTACAGTAACTATTTAACCTCTAGTATAGGAGATATAGTTCCTACTCAAAGTATTATCCCTGGTGCTTTATCTTCAGATACAAGATTTATAGGTCCTGCTGAAGCTCCTAGATATGAAAATTATTTACAGTCTACTTTAACCCAATCAAGAGATTTTCCTATAGGAAAAGGTGTAGATTCAGGTTCTATTTCTGTAGTTTCTATTCCTCAAAAATTATTTGGTGAAAATATTGTTCCTTATACATTTGATTTAACATATACATCTTCTAATGGTCAACCCTCTAGAGTTGTTGATGATGGAGATGGAAATTTAATAGCAACTGGTTCTGATAATACAGGTAATGCTATATATGGGACTTCCCTTTATGGAACTGGTCAATATTCAGGTTCACTTTTTGCAGAACCTGGAGAAATAGTAGGACAAATATTTTATTCTCATGGTTTAGCTGTTTTTACTAAAAGTGAACTATCTAAATTAAGTAGTAATATTAGTGCATCAGGGAAAGATTTGTCAGATTTTAAAGTATCTTTCTCATCATCTATTACTATCTATGAACATCAATATAAATGTATAATTAATGAAAATGAATTTGGATATTCTTTAAACCCTTCAATTATATCATCAAGTACTGATTTATCAGGTAGTCTAAATGATGTGTATTATGATTTTGCAACAGGTTCAGTATTTGATCCTTATGTAACAACTATAGGTTTATATAATGAAAATTCTGATTTATTAGCAGTAGGTAAATTATCATACCCCGTACCTATCTCTAAATACTGTGATACAACAATCATAGTAAATTTCGATACTTAAAAAAATATTATGAATTGGATTTATATAAAAAAGGAAATGGAGACAATCTCTGACTTTCCTGATAACACACATGGATTTGTATATCGAATAGTACACAAACCCACTGGTAAAATGTATATTGGTAGAAAAATACTTCAAAATACTACTAAAGTTAAATTAGGTAAAAAAGAACTTAAAGAACTTTCAGGTGTAGTAGGTAGAAGACCTTCATATAAAATGGCAGTTAAAGAATCCAATTGGAAGACATATTGGGGTTCAAATAAATTCCTAAAAGAATTATATGAAACTGAACCAAAAGAAAATTTTGAACGTGAAATTTTAATTTGTGCACCAACAAAAAAGTTATTAACTTATTACGAACTAAAATATCAAATATTATACGAAGTTTTAGAAAAACCCGAAGAATTTTTTAATGATAACATTCTCGGAAAGTTCTTTACTCGTGACTTTGATGTCTAAATTATTGTTCGTACATTATAATCTATGATAAATGAACTATTAGTCAATTTAGTAGATTCTGTATTAGGTGCAGGTAAAAGAACAGCAAGAGGTAATAAAGCCTATCACTGTCCTTACTGCAACCACCATAAACCAAAATTAGAAGTTAACTTTACTCAACATAAAAAAGGTTACAACCCATTTCATTGTTGGGCTTGCGATAAAAAAGGTAGTCGTATTTCATCTATATTCAAGCAAGTAAAAGCACCACCTGAAAAATATGAGGAATTAAAGAAATTAATTGGTAGTGAAGTTGAAGTAAAGAAACAAGACAACCAAACTAAACTAAAACTACCAGAAGAATATAAACCAATCTTAGGTAGTAGAGATATTTTAGCACGGCACGCATTTTCATACTTAAAATCTAGAGGTATTACTAAAGACGATATTGAAAAGTATAATATAGGATATTGTGAATATGGAAGATATGCTAAAATGGTTATTATCCCATCTTATGATGAACAAGGTGATTTAAATTATTTTACAGGTCGTTCATTTGAAAAAGAACCATTTGTTAAATATCGCAACCCAGAAACATCACGTGATATAGTACCATTTGAGTTGTTTATTAACTGGGATATACCGTTAGTACTGTGCGAAGGACCATTTGATGCCATAGCTATTAAAAGAAATGCTATACCGTTATTAGGCAAGAATCTACAACAAAATTTAATGAAAAAAATCGTTACATCTACTGTTAAAAAAATATACATTGCATTAGATACAGACGCCCAAAAGCAAGCACTTAAGTTTGCTGAATATTTTATAAATCAAGGTAAAGAAGTCTATTTTATGGACCTCGAAGGAAAAGATCCAAGTGAAATGGGTTTTACTAATTTCACAAAACTAATTCAAAAAACATTTCCAACTAATCAATACGATTTGTTGAAAAGGAAATTACAATTACTATGAGTAAAAGAAACATTAAACATTCCTACAACAGGATTCTAGAAATCTCTGAGGATGCGAAACAAATTACTATGCCAGATTCACGTTACTACCAACGTAACGGAGAGTATTATCCATCAATTACCTATGTTTTAGGGTCATACCCAAAAGGCAAATTTTTTGAGGATTGGCTTAAAAAAGTTGGGTATTCATCTGAATACATTGTTAAAAAAGCAGCAGAGCAAGGTACACAAACTCATGAAATGATTGAGGATTATTTAAATGGTAAAGAATTAAATTTCTTATCATCAACTGGATACCCAAAATATGATCCATTAGTATGGCAAATGTTCTTACGTTTTGTTGATTTCTGGGAAGAATATAACCCAAAATTAATTGAAACAGAAGTACATTTATTTTCAGATGAAATTAAAGTAGCAGGTACCTGTGATATGGTATGTGAGATTGAAATTGATGGTAAAACAGAACTATGGATAATTGATTTTAAAACATCAAACCACCTCCAGACAACATATGATTTACAAACTGCCATTTATGGTAAATGTTATGAAGAATGTTATGGTAAAAAAGCCGATCGTTATGGTGTACTTTGGTTAAAATCTAATAAACGTAAAGCTGCAACAGGTAAAATTCAAGGTAAAAATTGGGAAATGTATGAATCAAAACGTACACAAGAAGAAAATGTTGATATTTTTATGACTGTAAAACGATTATTTGATTTAGAAAATCCTAAACACTCACCAATCTTTACTGAATTTAGAACGCAAGCTAAAAGAAAGTTGTGATATTTATAACAAAATATTCAATTTATGATATCATTAATACAACTACTCAAAGAAGCAGTAGGCAAACCTAAAGCAGTTATCTTAGCAGGAGCACCAGGGGCAGGTAAAGGATATATTTTACGTGGTTTAGACTTAGGAGGTCTAAAAGTAATGAATGTAGACGACATT
>Ga0181380_1001285_pt1 | contig 11068 bp, 3 predicted proteins | sample 3SPOviralmetaG_FD_130116 | JGI IMG/M metagenome (GOLD analysis project Ga0181380, IMG submission 130116) | Marine viral communities from the oligotrophic San Pedro Time Series (SPOT) site, San Pedro Channel, CA, USA - 3 SPOT_SRF_2009-08-19 | ecosystem: Environmental > Aquatic > Marine > Strait... | reverse complement strand
GATATGCTATAGGTAAAAAAGTAGTTGGTAGACCTAAACCTATTAATATTGAAGATAAAGAAAGACCGGGATTACCTCCTAAGAAAGGTGGACCAAAAGTAGGTGGACCAGTATCTCCTCCGGGTGGACCAGTTAAAGGTCCTCCAAATGATAAACCAATTCCACCACCATCAATAGGTGGACCGGGTGGTGGTGTACAAGGACCAATTGAAAAACCTCCAATAACTCCTCCGGGTGGACCAGTAGAAACTCCGATAACTCCTCCTCCTCCGATGATGCCTCCAAGAGATGATGGAGGTATTCTTCCTCCAAAAGAAGGACCAGTAGGAGACCCTGTAGATAAACCCGGATTTACTCCAGAGCTTCAAGACCCAATAGACCAAACAACTACTACAACTCAAACTGCAACAGATACAGCTAGAGAAGAAAGAGTTGCTAGAACTGGAACATCTGCAGAGTTAACAGCACAAGGAAAACTTCCTGCTGATACTCCACAAATTCCAACACCTGCTACAATAGGTAGAGAAGATACTGAAATCGCAAGAGAAGATGTAACTCAAATGGGAGACACTGAAAGAGGTGTAGCTGACCGTGTTGACTTTACTGCAACAGAAGCTGTGTCTACAGGTACTGCTAGAGATACAGGACCTAAAACACAAGTAGCTGCTGCAGCTCAAGCACCTACTACAACTGTATCAGGGACTCAAGTAGCTGTAGATGCTAAAACAGGAACATTATCCCCAGATGCAGAAGCTCGTGTAACTGAAATAAGAACTTTATCAGGACCTGCAGTAGCTGCTGAAATAGAAACAAGTGTAATGAATGCTGCTAAAGCTAAAAATGTAGAAGGTATTTTATCTGCAGGTGCTTTTGCTCCAAATGTAACAGGTGCAAAAATTCAACTTGCTGGAACTTCTGATGCTGAAGCTAAAGAACGTGAAGCTATTACAGGAACACCTGCTACAGACGGACAAGCTGCACAAATTATAGGAATAGTTGGTTACGAAGCTGCTCCACAAAGAGCAGTAAAAGGACAAGCTGCAAAAGGTGCTGCTGCAGAAATGATTGCAGAAGTTGGTAATATGCCACCTGACATTGCTGCTGCTATTGTAGAAGACCCTGCTAGTGTAGAAGCTCAAATAGATACAAATCCTGTAGAAGTTAATGCTGCTATTGCTGCATTACCTACAGAAGCTTTAGTATCTTCACAGATGGAAAGTTTATTAGGTGGTATGGAAGACGGTGAGATTCCTATGTGGGCTAAACCTGCTGTAGACGCTGTTAATGCTGGAATGGCACAAAGAGGTCTTAGTGTTTCTACTGTAGGTAGAGATTCATTATTTAATGCTATTATTCAAAGTGCTATGCCAATGGCACAAAATAACGCACAAGCTTTACAAGCTAGAGCAGCTCAAAATTTAAGTAATCAACAACAAGCAAACTTACAACAAGCTACTCAAGAACAACAATTAAGAATGCAGAACTTAGCAAATCGTCAAGATGCTGCAAGTCAAACTGCACAGATGTCTCAACAAATGAGAACAATGCAAAGTCAATTTACACAACAAGCTGTAATGACTACTGCTGAACAACAACAACAAACAAGATTAGCTAACTTACAGAATCAACAACAAGCTGCAATAACTAATGTTCAAAACCAACAGCAGACAAACATGCAAAATCTTGGTAACGAACAACAGTTAAATATGGCAGAGCTTCAGATAGAAGCACAAGTTGAAGGAGCTAACCAAGCTGCAGTCAATCAAGAACGTATGGCAGAAATGCAAACTGCTGCAGATTTCTTATCTAAGAATGCTGGATTTAAACAGCAAATGGACTTAGCTAATTTATCTAATGACCAGCAAATGAAACTTGCAAACTTATCAGCTCTTAATCAAGCTGGGTCAGAAAATCTTAGTGCTGCTCAACAAACAGAACTTGCAAATCTTAATAAGCAAATGCAAGTTAATATTAAAAATGGTGAGTTAGCTCAACAAATGGGATTAGCTCAACTTAATGTTGACCAACAAACTGCAATGCAAAGAGCTAATATCCAAGCAAATATGGATATGACTAAATTTAATTCAGCTCAACAAGTTGAATTAGCTAATAGTAAGTTTATGCAAACAGTATCTATTACCAACATGAATGCAGAACAACAAGCTGCAATGCAAAATGCTACAGCTTTAGCTTCTATGGATATGGCTACTGCAGACCAAAGAACTAAGTTAGCAATTAGTAATGCTCAAAACTTTTTATCTATGGACATGGCTAATCTTAATAATGAGCAACAAGCAAGTATGATGAAAAGTCAATTAGAACAACAAAGACTTTTATCAGACCAGTCTGCTATGAATGCTCAAGCACAGTTTAATGCTACTAGTCAAAATCAAACTAATCAGTTTATGGCTAGTCTTGAAGAACAAAACAAACAATTTAATACTAGTCAGTTAAATTCAATGGAACAATTTAATGCTTCTCAAAATAATGCTGCAGAAGCTAGAAGAGTTGGTAATGAGTTACAAGCTGAACTAGCTGAATCTCAATTAAAAACTGATGTATCTAAATTTAATGCACAGCAAGATTTTGCTAGAGAACAATTTAATACACAGAATGAAACAGTAATTGCACAGTCAAACGTAGAGTGGAGGCGTAAAGCTAATACTGCTGATACTGCTGCTTTTAATGCAGTTAATCAACAGAACGCACAGAATGCTTTTGGTCTTACTGCTTCTGCTAATAACTTTTTATGGCAAGAATTAAGAGATGAGGCAGACCATGACTTTAAAAGGTGGGATAATGACCAACAACGTAAAGCTTCATTGCTTATTGCTGCTTTAGGAAATGAAGCTGGTGTAGGTAAACAAGACGTATGGGACGATAGCTTACGTTCTATATCAACAATATTAGACGGTTGGTTAGATTAAAAGGAATTTATTATGGGAAAATTAAGAAAAATAGGTAAGAAAATAGGAAGAGGCTTTAAAAAAATAGGTAAAAGACTTAAAAGTGGTTTAGGTAAAGTTGCTAAAGCTTTTGGTAAATTAGGTCCATTAGGCTCTGTTGCTTTATCTTTTATACTTCCGGGTATGGGAACATGGATAAATAGTATAGCAGGAGGTTCTTCTTTCCTTGCACCTATAGCTCAAGGTATTCAAACTGCTGCAGGGTTTGTAGGCAAAGGAGTAGGTAGAGTTTTTAATAGAGTGACTGATGCAGTAGAAATGGGAATGAATAAAGTTGGGGAAGTGTTTGGTGGAGCAGGAACTGGAGGTTCTAGTTTTAGAAACTTTGTAAGTGATGTAACTGATGGATTTATTAAACCAGCAGATGTTGAAGCTCAGTCATTAACTTTTGATAAAAATATGATAGGTTCTACTATGGATGAAACTATAACAGTAGGTAAAAAACCTACTAAGTTTTTAGATACAGATTTTAGAAAAGCAGGAGAAGAAATGTTTACAAGCGATAAACCTAAACTTTTTTCTAAAGAAAGTAAAGTTGATGCAGTAACTGGAGAAAAATTAAAATTTAAAGAAAGGCTAAGAGGTAGTAGAGAATACTCTGCATATAAAAAAATAGCTCCTATTCAATTAGTAGGAAGCGATATAATAGCTACTGAGAATGCTGAACAATTTGCACAACAACAACAAAGACAAGCAAGGGCTTCTTATTTTTCAGATGTTGCACAAACTACTTTAATGGCACAACAAAATCCAAATTTAATGTATATGGATTTTAATAACCCTAACCCAACTAATGATGATATTTTTAAATTAGAAAATGCATATACAGGTATATTAACTTAAGGAATTATTATGGCAGGAACACCTCAAAATTTACAAGAAGTATTATTTGAAAAACCTATAGCAGGTCAATCTTTAACTAATTCTCCTGAACAAAGTTATCCTTGGGAACAACCTTCTAAATATGCTTCTGTTAAAGAAGCAAGAGAAAAAATATTTTTAGATTTATTAGAACCTAATAGACTTCAAAATGTTATAGGTTTAATGTCAAATGGCATTCCTGTAAATACAATATCTCAAGTTGTTTTAAGAGAAGGATTTAACAAAGGTAAATTTAATCCAGATATGATGCTAAATCTTTTAGAGCCTACTATGTATATGCTTATGGCTATTGCAGAAAAAGCAGGTGTAGAACCAGTTATAGATGCAGATGAATCAATAGATGAAGGTGTAGATGAAAATATAGCTGAAAGAGCAGTTAATGAATCTAAATCTTTTATAGAAGAAGGTGGTAGATTTCAAGATGCTAAAGTTTTAAATGCACAGCCTACATCAGTAGGTAAAGATATTAAAGACCAATTAGATAAATTAGATAGTTCAAAATTACGTGAGAGTATTTTACAAAAACCTAAACCTGAATTACAACAGGGTAAAAGTTTATTAGGTAAAACAGGAGTTTAACATGGCAGATAATTTTAGTGATATAATGAGTAGTTATCAAGATAAAAGTTTAGAAGAACTTGGTTCATCTTTATTATCTAGACAAGAATCTATTAATAGAGAAGCAGCGAAAGAACAAAAAAAAGCTGCAAGAATAGGTAGAGCTTTAGCTGTAATAGGTGTAGGTCAGAAAATATTTAAAAATGCATATAATAAAAGAGCAAAAGAAATAGATGACCTTAGAATTTTTGAATACTCTAATAATGAACAACAAACTAAAAGAATAAGTGGTTTAGCTAATGTTATATCAGCAGGTTTTAATGATGAAAACCTTAAAAGTTTAGCAGGTCCAGACCAAGAATGGGCTACTATGTCTCTTGATGAAAAAACAGAAGCTTATATGAATAGTTCATATGCAGATATTTTACAACAAAAACTAAAAGGTTCTTTAGATAAAGTTATTGAACAAACTAATATTTTTGATGACCCACAAACTTTTAAAAATGATAAAACACTATATAATGGTGCAAAAAAAGTTGCATTAAAAAATATAGTAAGTCATTATTTAGAAGGAAATAAATACCAAAAATTTAATGAATCAATTAAAGCTTTAACAAGAACTCCTACTGGAGAATTTTTATCTCAAGCTGATGCATTAGAAAGAGCAATGCAATTAACACCTCATCAATTAACAAGATATGAACAATCTTTATTTGATAGAGAAAAAGAAAATTATAGAAATGTAGGAGTCTTTGAAGGTATTAAACATGCTTTTAGAAAAGTCGGTAGAAGACAAGAAGAAGAAGGTGGGATAAATGTATTTAAAGAAATTAAACGTGAAGACATTTATGGGAACTTAGATGATGTTATTGCTGAATTAGATATGAGTGCAAACATGACAACCTCTATAGAAGAATATATGAAAGATATTAAAGGTACTGAAAAAGATGTAATCAATCAAGCTAATGAAGACCAACAAGGTCAAGAAGCTCTTTCAACATTTATTACAAGTTTTAGTGCTAATCAAAATACTAGAAGTGTATACAAAAGTAAAGACAATCCACAATTAGCAGAGCTACTACAGATGTCAGGTAAGAAAGGAAGGTTTGAAGATTTTTGGGAAGATGTAGGAACTAATCCTATTGAAGGTCCTGCTTTTATTAGAGACACTTTAGCATTTGAAAAATTAATAGGTGAAAAACCTAAACTAGCTGAAGCTATATATGAAAGTAAATTTGAAATGCTTTATGGTAATAAGGCTACTGAATCTGATATGCAAAACTTTAAAAACTTAATATCCGATGATGTTTATAAAAGAAACTTTTCTATTATGGTTATGGGTTCTGAAGGTTTTAAAGTTGAAAAAGCTTGGTATGAACGAGGAAAAGAAAGATATGATGGTACAGGTATTATAGGTAATATACAAAAAGGATATAGCTATGATAGATTTTCTGGATTAATACCTAGTTTATTTAATGATGGTATTAAAACTCCTAGTGAATCAGATACTGGTAGATTTGAACAAGATAAGAATTGGGAAAAACTAGACAGAAAAAATAAAATTTTAATATTTGATTCTCATTATGAAAATATTGATAAGTCTAAATTATCTAATGCAAAAAAAGAAATATTAATAGAAGATTTATTTTCAAATATTTCTCATCCGGATAACTTAAATGTTGAAGATTATAAAGCTATGAGAGGCATGACATCTTGGGAAAAATGGAAAGCTGGTGTAGGAATGACACTTTCTGGATTACCTTCAGGTGCAAGAGTTGCTACTCCATTAACCGGTCAAGCTATGTTTGGAGCAGTAGAAGCTATTAAAGGTGCAACAGATTCTAAGCCTACTGACTTTACTAAAAGAATAGATTTGTTTAAAGAACTTATAACTAGCCCTACAGTTAAAAGAAAAGAAGCTAATCTTAAAACAGAAATAGCAGACTTAGAAGAACAAAATGCTCCTGAAGAAACTATTGAAAAGAAAAAAGAAAAATTATTTAGATATCAAATTAATAATGCTGATAATTTAATAGATGTAAAATTATTAGATGATGAAGGATATAGAACAAAAGTTTATTCAGATACTGCAGGAAACTTAACTTCTGGTATTGGTCATAAATTAGTAGGAGAAGAATTAAATCAATACAAAAAAGGTGATTATGTTCCTACAGAAACAATTCAAGAGTGGTATAGTTCAGATAGAAAGATTGCAGTAGATACAGCAAGAAAAGTTTTAAGTGAAAAAAATATTGATTTATTAAATAATCCTGAAGCTATGTCTATGTTTACATCTTTCTTTTTTCAAATGGGAGAAGTTGGAGGATTAAAATTTAAAAACATGTTTAAGGCTATTGAAGAAGGAGATGGTGAAACTGCTTATAAAGAAGCACTAGATTCTAATTGGTATAGAGATAAATTTACTAAAAAAAGAGCTAAAAGATTTGCTGACTTTTTGAGAGAAAATGTCTAGATATACATTCCAAGCGTATCAAGAACTGATGCGTAATAAAAACTTAGAAGACCCTACAAAAGAAAGAGAAAATAATTTAGCTTCATTTTTTGGTGAAATAAATAAACCTTCATTAGATGACAATCCTATCGGCTATCAACAAATGGCTGAATTAGATAGTCAAATTCAAAAAGATATTGCTCCTGTTAAAACAATTACTTCTTCTGCTACTGGTAAAAAAAGCTTAACTCAACTTGCGAATGACCCTGAGTTTGCTGTAAGGGCTGAAAGATTTTTAGATGGTATTGGCAGTAATGAAAATATATTTGAATATTTAAGAGATGCTGATTATAGTTTAGGTAGTGCTGTAGTACGTTCTTTTCAAACAGGTAAGTGGTCAGAAGACCAAAAAGAAGATTACGTATATTTACGTGATGCTTTTAATAATTCTGAACTTAGAGGATTTAAAGAAAAGTTTGGAATGGTTAAAGACGTAGCAGGAGATGTTTTATTAGACCCTCTTAATATCTTAACAGGTCTTTTTGCTATACCGTCTGGAGGAGCTACAGTAGCTGGTAGAGCTGCTATTGGTGAGGCTGCTAGACAAGGTGTAAAAAGATTAACTAAAGCTAAATTACAAGATGCTATAACTAAAGAAACTGCAAAGTCTTATGGTTTATATGGTGCTGCAGAAGGAATGGCTTGGGGAGGCGTACATAATTATTTTATGCAAGACATGGATATTGATTTAGGCTTGGGTCAAGACATAGATTATGGTCAAGTTCTTGCTATGGCTGGAGTAGGGGCAGGTTTCGGTGCTGGTGTGGGTGGAGCCATTGGTGCTGCTAGTGGTAAGTATCATTCTAAATTTGTAGATAAAGAATTTAAGTTTGTAAATGAAGACAATATTGATTTTGTTGGTCCTAACAGTAGAGAGTTAGAATTAGCTAAATATGAAAACGATGCAATACTTCATAAGTTTGATGATGAACAAAGTGAAGATATTTTCTTTAATGTTAATGATGATTTAGTAAAGTTTAATGAAGATGGGGTTCCATTAAATCCTGAAACAAATAAACCTTTTGCAGATGTAGGTAAAAGATTAGAAAAATTTAAAGACAAAAGAGTTCATGATTTGAACTGGGCATTATCAAAAAGTATAGGTAAACCTACTACAGAATTTTTAGAGTTAGTAGAACAGTCTCCAACTTTAGAAAACTTTTTAAGAAAACTTAGATATGATTACGATGTTGGTTTAGTTACAGAAGGGAAACGAAGTAAAAAAAATGCTATTCTTTTAAATGGTTCTGAATCAGAAACACAATGGACATATGGTGAATACATAGGTCAACTATTTGGTAAATATCATTATGGTCTTGCTAAATCATTTAATAATTTATATAGAACTGGATATAGAAATAAACTATTAGAAGAACAAAATAATTCATTAAAGTTTTTATTAAGAGATGAGAAACTAGGCAGAACATTTCTTGAACAAGGAGATGAATCTGTAAATAAATTAATAGGTAAATCTTATAACGATATATTAATAGATGAAGATTTAGCTACTGCGTATATTGGAACAAGAAAAATTTTAAATGATATATTTGATGAAGCTAATGATTTAGGATTGTTTAGACCAGACACAACAAATAAAGGTGCGTACTTTCCTAGATTTTTTAATTATTCTAGTATTGAAAAAGATTTTGGATTAGGTGAAGATAGTAAATTTAAAAACTTATTAATTAAATCTGGACATGCTGACCCTACGAATGAACGAGAAATGTTTAAAGTTAAAGATGCTGAAGGAAATGAAATATTAGACGATGCTGGTAAGTCTATTGAAGTTAGTAGGTATGATGATTTAGGAACAGATATTACTAGTTTTGGTAGAAATTTTGCTACTGAAGCTGCTGGTAAAAGAAGAATCATTAAAGAAGGTAAATCTGTAAAAGTAACTGAGGTAAAAGATTTAACATCTTTAGAACTTGATAAAGCTAAAGAGTTAAAAGCCGATGCTATTATTCAAGACATGTTACAGTATAGATATACTCCTTTTGATTTACGACAAAAAGGTGTGGGTGATTCTCACGGATATTTTCAAGCTAGAAGATTTAGAAATTTAAAAGATAATGATTTAGATGAATTTTTAGAAGGTGATGTTCAAGATATTTTAGAGCAATACACTACTGATATTTCACAATCTATGGCTCGTAAAAAATATTTTGGAAATACTTTAAGAGAGTTTGATGAAAAAGAAGTATCTAAAATTATTGATGAGTTAGGTGGGGGAGATGAGGCTAATAAAGTTGGTGATAAAATTAGAACACTTTTTAAACAAGTTACTGGTATAGAACAATATAAAGATTCACTAATAGGTAAAAGTAAATTTGCTAGAGCAGCTTCTGATTGGGGTAAGCTTACACAGCAAATGGCTCATTTACCTTTTGCTACTTTATCTAGTATTACTGAACCTTTTATTCTTTTAAGTCGTGTAGGAACTCATGAAGTTCCAGAAACTTTAGGTTTTATTGCTAATGGATTAGTAAAAGAAGGTAACAATATAGTAGATAGAAGTATTAAAGCTGTTAAAAGAATAGGTACTGCAGACATTAAAACTGTAAAAGATGCTAAAGCTGCAGGTCTTCAAAAAGGATTTAAAGATTTAGATGACTGGCAGTGGCAAGAACTTTATCAAACTGGATTAGCTTTAGAACAATCTGTTCAAGAAAGAATAGCTGGACTTGCTGGTGAAGCTTTACATGGCAGTACATTTGCTGGAATTTTTACAGTTAAAGAAGCTCAAAGTGCATTTTTTAAATCTAACTTATTAACACAGTGGACTAAGGCTGTGCAACTAGCATCATTTACTACTGGTAAAATGATGATTAGAAATAGAATTAGAGATTTATATAATCATTCTACAGGTAAAGTTTTAATAAAAGATAAAAAATTACTTAAATATTATGATGGTCAATTAGAAGAACTTGGTATTAATAAAACAACAGCATTACAGTGGTATAAAAATTCTTTAAATTCTAAAGGAGAGTTTAATCCTAATGCTTCTAAAGGATTATTTAATCCATTGAATGATGCACAAAAAGAATTTCAAAGTTTTCAACAAGACTTTTACAAAAATAATATTTTAGGTGGAGCTAATAGATTTACTAAAGAAGTAATATTAAATCCAAGTGCTGCAGAAGCTAATAGACCTTTATGGTTTTCAAGTCCTGCTGGTTCTTTATTAACACAGTTTGCTGGTTATCCTACTGTTTTTAATAATACAATTTTAAAAAGATTTGTAAGAGAAATGAAAACATATCCTTTACAAGTAGGCTTACCTAAAGTAATACCAACTGTTGCATTAATGACTGGAGTTGCACACATAGGTAATTTAATTAGAAGTCAAGGAAAATCTTTACAAGATTATCAAACCGGTCAAGATTTACCAACTGGTGAAGTTATATTAAATGCATATAGAAGATGGGGAGGAATGGGTCCAATAGATTATGTAAATAGATTTACAGACGCAAGTGATGCTAGAAAATCTGGATTAATTACTTCTTCTTTAAAAGCTTTTGCAGGACCATTACCTCAAGATGTTATAGATGCTATTGCATATAGAAGAGGATTAGCAGAAGTAGCAGCTACTAATTTACCTTATCAATCTTTTTATGATATAATATTCGGTGATGGAACTAGGAAAAATATTAGAACTAAAGCTAGAAAAATTGACCAAGGTAAATCTTTATTAACAGAAGATACTCCTAGCATTGGTAATTTATTTGGCTCTGGACCAATTACAGGTAGAAGAAAAAAAGATTCTTTTAAACCTTTATTTAACAAAGGTGGTATAGTTAAAAATGTACCTAATGTTACAGATGAGCCTGATGAAATGAAAAGTAGAGTTACAGGTAGACCTTTTAACGCAACCTCAGAAGCTGCACAAGACATTGAAGACAGAGAATTAAAAAGTCAAATGGAAGGACTAGGTTTAAGAAAGCCTTATGTTGCTGGTGGAATAACAAAAGCTTTAATCAAAACTATTGACAATGCTTCTAGTAAAAGAGGTCAGAAATTAAGAAAAAGTTATTTAGATAGAAAACATTTAGAAAAGTTAGATGAAACTGTAGATGAAAGATTTGTAAGTTTAACAATGATAAAAGATTTATTAGAAGATAAAGATATTACTGTAACAGAAGCAGTAGAT
>Ga0181380_1001283_pt1 | contig 11075 bp, 13 predicted proteins | sample 3SPOviralmetaG_FD_130116 | JGI IMG/M metagenome (GOLD analysis project Ga0181380, IMG submission 130116) | Marine viral communities from the oligotrophic San Pedro Time Series (SPOT) site, San Pedro Channel, CA, USA - 3 SPOT_SRF_2009-08-19 | ecosystem: Environmental > Aquatic > Marine > Strait... | reverse complement strand
ACTGTCCTGTAGAGACAACAAGTAGAATGCCTCATCTGCACTATAGATAGACTTAATAGGGTGAGTCTGTACTCTAACCAATGCAGTTAATTCATTACGGACATTGTTACTAATGTCACGCATAGGCATTGACTTTTCTTGTATAGTACGACCAAAGCTACGTACACCATCTTCAGACAGGAATATAATGTCAGTACCTGTGTGTTGTACGGAATCTCTAGCAATACAACCTACGCCTTCTACAGTGTCGTGTAGCTTAAAATCAGTAGTTGTAGTGTTGTCAGCACCAGAGTAAATAATAATTGAACGCTTACAGAATATAACTAAAAAGTTATTAAAGGCTGATAACGCTACAATCTCGTCATTACCGCTAGGAAATACATTAGTTAAATCTAAAGAACCTGAAGCACCTCCAGTCCAAGCATGACCATTAAGTGTATCCGACCAGTATACAGTATGTTTATTACCAGTTACGTCAGCTACCCATAGTTTACCAAATGCGGCTAATACTTCATTACCTTGAGGTGCAGTGCCTGTAGCATGAGAGTGGCTTGACATAGCCTCTAAAACTCCTGAGCCACTTTCGTCTGTATATAGTAAAGGCTCATGTCCTCTTTGGAAGAAATACGTATGGTTATTAAAGTCTACAATCTTCCAGTTGTTTGCTGATATAGTATATCCCACAGGAGTTATGTCAGTTAAGGCAGTACCTGAGAATATTTTATTGTTACCCCCTGAGAATACTACCTTGTCACCACTACGGTCTAAAGACTCGTGTAACGCCTCTACGCCACGACTAGTACCTAAGTTAGAGTTGTTAGTAGAAACCGCTGTATAACCCTTACGTGCGCCTATACGCCCATATTCATCAATGATACAGTTACTAGCGGTAGCCGCAAAGGACTGGTCAAGAGACAAAGGTGAATCCTGACTGTTAATCCCCGCAAATCCTGGGGCTTGTACTGTAATGTTCTGTAATTGTTGTGCCATTATTCGTATGTCCAAACAGTTTCAGAAGGAAACCTAGAGGCATCAAAGGCTACTGCATCTGCCAATGTAGTGTCCGCTAGGGCAAATAGTTCCTGCGAAGAAGTACCACCTGTCTCTCCACGTTCACGGGAAGCTAAGGCTATTGCATAGTTAATAACAGGCTGTGAAGGTACATACAGCTTATCAGCATCAAGAGTAAACGGGTCTGCTCTATCTACAATGTTAAAGCGTAATGTATATGCTTTGTCAGGCTTAGGGTACAAATCTACCAAAGCATTACCACTAGCATCTACACCATTCCAAGAGTAGTACAGAGGTGAACCAGTTGCAGGAGTCTGTGTCAAATAAGATTTGTTCATTAACGAAGAACTAATAGGACGCATAAAGTAGTTAGACGTATCATTAATGACATCTAGTATCTTAAATGAGTTATTAGTCCCTGTAATGCTGTAACTAAATACATCGTTAGTTGTTGTGACTGTTACTGTTTTACGTAGTGCTGACCAATCCCACGCATCTTCAACAATACGTCTACCATCATTAACAAACTCTCCTATAAGTTTTACATAGGAGTCTGTAGCATTTTCTACAGAAGATGTTTCTTCCTCTCGCATTCTACGCAGTACACTGTTTACTAATTGTAAGTAAGTCATTATCCATACCTTCTTAAGTTCATAAAGGGACTAAGCATTTCCTGTGTAGACTTAATCTCTGTGTCAAATTTAAATAGTTCTTTGTCGAATAAACCTTCGACTTCCGTTGGTTGTTGTTCTTGAGGCATTAGTCCTGCTAGTAGCTTAGGGTCAAACGATAGTTCAGGTAGTTTTAAGTCTAAGTCAGGTAAATCAATATCTGGTAAATCTGGTAAGTCTAAATCTGGTAAATCAATATCTACTTTAGGTAAATCTATGTCTAAGTCAGGTAGATTTATGTCAGGAAAGTCTATATCAGGGAAGTCTAAATCTGGTCCTTCTGGTAACTCTATATCTTTTAATGCTTGTAATGCAGGGTCTATATATTCTTCACCTAAATAATCAAGAGCATCATCAACGGTATCTACTACAAACTCACCTGCTTCTTTACCTTTATCAATAAGGTCTTGACCTAAGTCTTTAGCTTTTGCTAATACAGGGTCTACCGCTTCCTCACCAAACTTATCAACGACATTATCAACAGTATTTACAATGCCTTCGCCTATTTCTTTACCTTTGTCAATAAAGTCCTGACCTATTTCTTTTCCTTGTTGTAAGGCAGGGTCTACTACTTTTTCACCAAAAGCGTCTATTGCATCATCAGCTTTATCAACAACAGCTTCGGCTACTTTCTTACCCTCTTTCAACGCAGGGTCTACAACTTCTTCACCAAAAGTGTCAATTAAATCATCAGCCGTATCTACAACGGCTTCACCTATGTTTTTACCTATATCAATAACGTCTTGACCTTTGTCAAGTAAATATTTACCACCTTCTTCTATTGCTCCTACTAACGCAGTATCACCGATAGCATCAACAACATCATCGGCTAAATCAACTATACTACCTAACGCGCCTCCTGCAATATCACCTACTGTTTCTCCTACGTTTTTAACAACAGCACCACCAAACTCTTTAACTAAAGCGTCCGTACCACTTTTGCCTTTTATCATTTCTGTTTGTACTTCGTTTATAGAATCACTAAATGTGTTAGGGTCTATACCAAACAAATCAGCGTCAATACCTAATTGACCTAAACCACTCTCAAGGAAATCAGGAGCAACATTAGCTATTAGATTAGCTTCCAGTAAATCATCTAAGTCACCACCACGACCTACCGCTAGTAAATCTTTAGTCCCTGTAATTGCCGCCATTATATCAACCATCCAATGGTCTAATATACTGCTTGCTTCAGGTCTGTAGAATACTTGACTATATGAACCTAATTCTGCATCAGGGGTAGACTGATAGCTTTGTCCTCTTTTTAAGTCTGAATCCCAGTCAATATGTGCCGCTGTGCCTGTGTTTAAATAAACACCTTCACCGTAGATGTTATTAGGATTACCGTCTTTAAAATCTTTTACTATAGAAATACCTTCGTTATCAAGGTACTTAGTCATTACATCAGCTTGTGCTTCTACGGCTTGACGTAACGGGTCTTCTTCGTCTATCCAGTATTGATACTTACCATAGCCTGTTCTAGTTGTAGGCGGCTCAATAAGCATCTTGTGTGTTTCTTCACTAGAAAAATCTAAAGGACCCTTTTCAATATATTCTTGTGCTTTGAGAAGTTCTTCATAGCCTTTAGGTAAAACTCGTCTTTGTTCTCTCGGTCCACGACCTGTTTTTTCAACTTCTTCATACTGAGGTTCAGCAATTAGCTTATAATCTTCATCAGTAAAGTTACCAATAATATCATTAGCTTTATCGTACCAGTACTGTTTGTAGGTTTCGTCAGCTACAACCTTTGCTATTTCAAAACTGTTTACAGCACCTAACTCAAAAAGATGCTCCGTGCTGTATTGGTCTCTATATGAGCCAACTAACTCTTTACCTTCGGCTACTAACGTATCTGACTTAATTTTTTCTTGTTCTGCAAAATATGCTTCTCTTCTTTTACGGTCAGATTCTTGTCTTTCTTTTCTTGCTTGTTCTTCTAAACGCGCTTGTTCTTTGTCATAAGCAATACGTTCGGCACTCTTGGATGTACCAAACAACTCTTCATAAGTTGGTGTTCTTCTTGTTTCTGTAGGCGGTCTGTAGTAACGACTAGTAGCTGACATTAGTTATCCCTCTGTACTTTTTTAGTCTTCTCAACAGTTCTCATAGCACCTAAACCAAGCATACCCATCAGTACTGGCATCATTGTAGCCATGTCTAAAACAGGGATTTCAATGGTAGAATTGGCAAGAGCAAGCGCAAAATTTGCCATCGGGATAAGAATGTACTGACTCGCAAGTCCAATGCAACAAGTCCAACCAACAGCAGGTCTCCAACCCGACACAAAGAGGCTCTTATGTGACGCTTCTGTCTTATTAACTTCAAGTTGCGCTTTCGCAAGTTCCTGCGCGTGCTTTTCAGCCATTGTTGAAAGTTCAAAGGCGATGGCATTCTTCTTGTCTTTATCCTCTATAAATTTGTCAAGTAACCCTGTAACAGGTCCGATTAGTTGCTCTAACATAAATGCCTCACTTAAGGGGATTTGAGAGGTAGTCCATACCCTGCCACAAATCCTCTACCTCTTTGGTCAATGTCTTTAACTTCTTACCTACGTCACCAATATCTTTTGTAATAACTTCAGCCTTAGCTACTGTACCTTTTATACCCTCTATCTCATTAGCTAGCTTAGAAACGTCTGTATTCAATTCTAACAGCTTTTCTTGCTGACTTAGTAGTGTCTCTAGCCTTGTGCCTAAAGTGGCTAGATTCTGCTGTATGGGGCTTACATCGGGTATCTGTGTAGCTTCTACTGCTTCCAGTCTTGAGTACAGGCTAGAGGCTGTCCATACGCCACCACCTATTGTACTACCAATACCTAGAACTATGGCTATCCATACACCTTTAAATGATGTACCGCCAATGGTTAATTCAGTTTGCTCTAAACTCATAGTTCCGTACAGTCACTGTTCATAAAGCAATCATAACTATAGGCTGTAGGACCAGTCAAATAATATTCTGATTCACTACCTGCGGCTAGTATGTCTGCTTCCGTTACGTATAAATCTAAACCAATATTGTCATTACCATTAAGGTAAACTGCTGTGAGGTTTCTAGTAGTGTTATAACCCATAGCAACCCACTGTTGGTTAGAATCGTAAAAGATGTTAGTCTCTTCCGCTGTAGTGTTAGCATTCTCTATGCCTTGCTCTAGGAACTCTACAGCTTCTTTGTTACCTGCTACAGATAAGAATGCACTAGCGTTATTAGCGTGTTCCTCAATGGAGTCTAGGGAGTCGTTGTACGTCTCTACCTCGTCCTGAGTGATTGTCAATGATTCTATATTGTCAGCTACAAAAGTCTGTACTTCTGCTTCCTCTTGAGGAGTAGCGGCTGACTCAGATACCTCAGCTACTTCCTGTACAGCAATCATGTCCACTACTACTTCAGTAAATACACCAATGGCTTCATCCATCATGTCTAACTCTGTGTATGCTTTTTCCTCAAGTACAGTCTGTAAGTCACCGTAGGCTTGATAGTTTGACATACTAGACAAAGCCGCTGTGTACGCCTGTAGTTGCTCAGGACTAATGTGTGCTGTACCAGAGATAGTACCGTCTGACAATGCGTCACCATAGTATGCGTACTCTTGAGCCGCACCGACTAGCATAATGCCTCGGTCTATCTGGTCAACAATAGCATTGGAGGTGTTGATTAGGTTGTCTAGTTCACTGCTTTGTGCTACGGAACTTAGCACTAACAGAGATAATATCATCTTCTTCATCTGTGTCCTCTCCTCCAATGTTTAGTATAGTGTTGTACCAATCTTGTGTATCTTTGTTGTAGTCAGGTATGTATATTTCTGGCTGTCTCTTCATAACTAGCATAGCACGTTTACCTACTACTAGCTTGCCGTTACTAAGTATGGGACATGGAGTACCTGACATAAACATACTCTTCCATACATCTACTGCTTCACACATACGGGCTACTGCGGCTACCTTCATGCCTAAGTCACTAAGTACCTTAGCGTCCCTACGTCTATTGCAGTTCTCATCAATTTTGTACTTACCTTCCGACCAACCTACTACCACGGTCTGTACTGATGACCCTATACCTTTTAAACACGTTTCAATACCATTGGACATATAGCTAGGTGTTATAGCTGAACCTACTGGTATTTCCGAACTACTCCCTGCACCATTATACGTGTTACTTGTTGATGTATCCTGTGTGCTGTTGTTACTATTCGTTGTGCTGTTGTCCCCATGAAATGTATTCAAAGAACCTTCCTGAGCGTTGTCAGCTAGTGTAACTACGCTAAACAACATTAACAAACAAAATAGTCTTCTCATTACTTTTTATGTACAATCTTCTGTACTGTATCTGATTCATAGATACGTAAACCTAACCAGATAATAGTGAACAGACTGGCTATAGGCGGTAGCCATGCGGTTACTGACATTATTCCTGTTGATGCCGCGGCTAAGTCTAGTGCTTGTTTTGCTTCGTTGGTCATTTGTATGTCCTTATATTGCGGCTATTATAAATGCTAAGAGTTCTGAATAGCGAACACCTAAACGTGTGATTTCATCTGCGCCTTCTGGTGCTGATTCTGCTGTTGGGTAATATTCATCTTCGTGTTCCCACCATGTCTCTTTAATAAACATACCATAGCGTCTTGCATCTAATCCTTCAGCAGTAAACGCATCTTGTAAGTCTTGTGCAATGATACCAAAGTGTATTCTAGCATCATCGCCTTTTTCTTCTACTGCATCAATCCATCTAAACTTACGAAGCAAACCTTTACAAGCCACAGCAACGCGCAATTCTGCTTCTGTCAACGCCTGTATATCTTGCTTTAAGTTTCTATCTGATGAACTAATTATAGATGTATTAGTAGCATATATGTCATCAAAACGCGCATTAGATGCGCCTAAGTCAATTTGGTTATCGTTTAATGCACCGAAGTTATCACAAGGAGTAACTCTAGGAGTACTGCCAAATTGTCTTTGAAATCTTAAACCTGCAATACCATTTGCTATATAACTAGCATCTAATCCATAACCATCAGCCTTACCAAGTACACCGCCTTCGGCTGGACTTTCACCCCAAGTTATTATCTTACCGTCAAAACTTGATGGATTGTAGCTGACACGAAAACCGATAGTATGGTCTGATGTTTTACTATAGTTTACGTGTGCTGTGTATGACGGTGAACTTGTACCTACGCCTAGTTTTGCAACATCAGTTATTTCATTATCTTGTGCATCAAGATTACCACCTAACTGTGGTGTAGTGTCCTCTACAACATTTTGTAAGGCTGAGTCAGCAGTAGTGCCTTGTGCGGCTGTAGCATAAGCAGACGAATCAAAAGCCTTAACCTGTGCTAGGTTAGTTACTTCTGAATCCATCAATGCACCTGCGGCAGTAACATTAGCTGTATCCGTTACGTCTGCACTTGCTTCAATACCATCTAGTTTAGTATGGTCAGCATCGGTAAATGCGTTAGTGTCTGCGTTGTTTTCATACGCTGTCTTTATCTCTGCATCGGTTTGGTCAGCAGTTGCACTAGCTTCTATACCAGTTAGCTTAGTCTTTTCAGCGTCTGTAAAAGCATTAGTATCTGCTTCAGCTTCATAAGCTGTCTTTATTTCCGCGCCTGTCTGGTCTGCGGTTGCGCTAGCTTCAATACCATTTAACTTAGTATGGTCAGCATCAGTAAAATCATTTGTTGTTAAACCACCGTCACCTACTGTGTACGTTGTGTTAGTGCTATTAATAGTAAAGTTAGGATATGTACCTGTTATTGAAGTAGCACCTGTACCCGTTAAGGCTACTGTTTGGTCTGGTGAACTATTTGTAATAGTACCATTACTCGCTATAGAGATACCAGTTCCTCCTGTGAGGACACCAGTAACATTAGCGGCTGTTACGCTTGCGTCTGAACCATCAGCACCGCGTAAATCACTTGTAGAAAAACCTAACCCATCGTTAGATGTAAATGTAACGACACCTGTAGAGCCGTTGTAAGAACCTGCTGTAAACCCTGTACCGTTTGTACCATTTGTACCGTTAGTACCGTTTGTTCCGTTTGTTCCATTAGTACCATTAGTTCCGTCAGTACCATCAGCACCCGCAGGACCTGTTGCCCCTGTAGCACCAGTTGCTCCTGTAGCACCTTGAGGACCTGTAGAACCTTGAGGACCTGTAGGACCTATATCCCCTCTAGGGACAGTCAAAACACCCGTAGAAGCGTTATAGATTACTTCGGTATCTGCCGCGCCCGTGGCGGCTGTAAGAGTTAATATGGAGTTTGCAGAGGCTTGTGCAGAGGTAGCTGATGCTTCAGCGGCTTGCGCTTGAGCAGTAACTTCCTGTAGAAAGGAATTGTCCGAAGATTCTCCCGAACCACCTACACCTCTAAATATAGCCATGCAAAATTCCTGTAAAAAAGAAAAGGGGAAAGGGACTCCCGAATGGAAGCCCCTTAAGTACTACTAAGCGTTTACAGCGATTTTAAATGCGGCATCTGGACGTAGAACAGCAGTACCATACAAAGTGTCAGCAGTGTATAGAGTAGACAGGAAATCCTGCTTGTACTGAGTCTGTGAACGAACACCCATTTGCTCCGCAAGAACCATAGAGTCTTTGTGGAACAACATAGCTTGTTTAACTCCAGATTCAATAGTAGGGCAGTTAGAAGAAACAAATACGTCAATACCGTACAAGTTACCGATTTGACCGTTGTTTACAACTTTACCATCTACAAAGTCACTTGACGAATAACGGTCAATGCCCATGATAGCGTTACGGATTGATGGTGGTACTACAAGACAACGATTGTCCATAGGTACGTCAGCATCATCCATTTTTTGAATCAAGTCACGGAAACCCGCATCGTTGAATACGTCACCTGCGGCAACAGCCCCTGCAACATAAGCCTCAACACCAGCACTACCTGCAAAGTTATAAGTACCAGTACCAACGTAATCACCACCGTTGTCACCGAAGTTTTTACCTAGTTCAAACAAGCTAGTGTCTACTTGTTTAGCTAGAGCGTAACCTGCATCACCAGTGTAGAACTGACGAAGTGAAGACAATGCTTGAGTCTCAGTAATGTCTTCGATTAGACGCGAGTACTCAAAGTGCTTGTCTAATGCGATTTGTACTTCGCCTTCAGTAGCGTTCTGTACAGTAACAGCAACGCCTTCCGCTTTAGCGTGAGCATCACCACGAACAGGCTTAGGAATGTGAAGAGTATCACCTTTCTTGCCAGTCATGGATAGTTTCTTGACTAGGTTAGCTAGTACAAGGTTAGATTGATAAGCCGCAATAACTTCATCACTCCAGATTTCTGGGATGAAAGTAGCCGCGCTAGTGTTGTCTACGAAACCGCGATTTGCGGGATAAGTTGAATCAGTCATTTTAAATTCTCCAAAATAATATTAGTTTCGTACCCTCCCTTCTGAATACGCTTGCATAATCTCATTTGATAATGCTTGGTATCTATCTGGGTCAGTACGCATTAGTTTAATAATGTCTGCGCGTCTGTAGACTTTCTTGCCTCGCTGTTCACCGCTACCACGGGCATTACCTGTGGATGCAGATTTAACAGCTTGCTTGCGTTGTTGTTTCTCATTGGCGGCAGTTTGAGTGACAACCTGTTGACGTTCCTTCCATAGGGAAAATAACTCGTCAGCGGCATCATAATCATACTGTTGGTCTGCCTGTACAAAAAGCTGTTGTCTAATCTTAGAACCCTTAATCCATTCAGCAAACTTCTCATCCTGCAAAATTCCCTGCATCTCAGGGTGTTTGGTTTGCAGTTTGTTCATCGCTGTAGATTGACGATATTGGTTGCTGATTTGTTCAGCTTCCTTTATCTTAGGGTGATTATTAATCGCTCTTTCGACTGCCTTGTCGGGGTCTGAGAAAAAGTCTACTTCTTCGTCAGCATTTGTTACTTGTGTTTCTTGGGTTGAGAGTTGTGTCTGGATGTAGTCATCTACAACCTTCCGCAAGTCACCTACTTCAGAACTTTGTTTACCTAAGAGTTTTTCAGCCTCTTGGTGCATCCTTACTATCTCGGCTGTTGACTTCCCTTGATACTTCTCAGGTATGTCTGATTCAGGTTGTTCAAGAGTTTCCTCTGGTTGAGGGTCTTGTGCTACTTGGTTATTGATGTCATTCTCTTCTACGTCTTCCGTGGGACGCTCTTCTATTAGTCTTGCCATTATTAAACTCCGTGATTCATATCATTATGGAGGTGTATTAAGTGTAAGGGTTCTATGGTCAAGAGTTGTCCTTACGTTATAATGCTACGCCTTTGTTGCTCTCATGTGTGACTCTCTTTTTTTAACCCACTTCCGTGTTTCCTTCCAAGAGTCTCCACCGTTGATTGTAACAGGTGTAACTATTTTTCTAGCTATCAACGAACAATCTGGACATTGTACTTCGGTTGTCTCTGAATCTACAAACTTTTCATTGACATGTCCGTTGTCGCATTTGAAGTCAAACATAAACCTCATTAGTCTATTTCTACTTCTTCTTCATCTTGCTCTTGTTTAGCTGTTTCTATCTGTGCTTCTAGGTTCAGCATATTAGCCATGACTACAAGTTGTCCCTTACGAAAGTAAAGGTCTTTGTCATCTTGACAGGCTTCTACTGAATTGACGTTCTCAGCACTTCCCTTCATGTCCTGCATTAAGTTCTTCCATCCGTCTGAACGGAACATCTCTTCAAAGGAACGATAGTACTTCTCTAGTTCTACATCAGTCATTTACTGTTTCTCCTTAATGGACAGTCTTTATTGTTAATTTAAATAATATACTTAAGTATACTATAGGAATATTATACCATATTTGGTCACAAAAGTCAAGAACTATTTTCTATGTCTTGCTGTTTTCTTTGCAATCTTCTTAGGTTGTTTACTTACTTGTTTACCTGCTTTGGTGTCAGCACGTTTCTTCCGTGTCGTAGCGGCATATTCCTTCTTAGTCAAAGCCTGACGAGCCTTCTTGGGCAGATAGCGTTCACCTGTAGCTTTCTTACCCTGTGTGCTAGGCTTGCCAGACTTAGTACCCCAGTCCTCTTTAGTCCACTTGGATAGGGACTTCTGGGCTTTAGTCTTACCACCAGTGTAACCACCGCCCGCCTTCTTATATCGTTGAGTGGCTAACTGTGCCTTACGAGCAGACCATTGTCCTGCCTTCCCGCCTTTGCTTCCTCTCTTTACAGAAGCAACAATGCGCTTCCAAAGAGCTTCGTTTGTCCTAGCCATTACTTCTTAATCTTTTTCTTTTTCTTCTTAGTGGTTGTTTTTTTCTTACCATATCCGCTTGAATATTTCATAGCTTTTTCCTTTGCAGTTTTTGATAATTCATCTAAATGAAAAAGTTTTTTAGACGTAGCACCGTGTGTTTTACCCGAATGTACTTCACCGTTAGGCATCTT
>Ga0181380_1001278_pt1 | contig 11108 bp, 12 predicted proteins | sample 3SPOviralmetaG_FD_130116 | JGI IMG/M metagenome (GOLD analysis project Ga0181380, IMG submission 130116) | Marine viral communities from the oligotrophic San Pedro Time Series (SPOT) site, San Pedro Channel, CA, USA - 3 SPOT_SRF_2009-08-19 | ecosystem: Environmental > Aquatic > Marine > Strait... | reverse complement strand
TGATTTTCATCTCTGGCAATGAGTGATATAATTTTTGCACTCCCCTCCATAAGCTTGAGTTCGCCAAAAGCAAAACTACAAGCAAAACTAACATAAAAACGTATTCCCTCAAGGATGTTGACATTAGATACAGCAAGATAAAGTTTACGTTTCAATTCCTTCTCTTCTGAAGAAGCATTAGCACTCTCCCAATCTGGTTTCCACCAGTTACTTTGTCCATATTGTTGTGCTGCATTGATAAAGTCATCGTATGCTGCGGTCACTGACTTAGCACGAGATAATATCTTATCATCATCAAGTATCTTATCAAAAACTTCAGATGGATTTGAATAAACGTTCTTGATAATATAAGTATATGATCTGCTATGAATCATCTCCATAAACTGCCACACATTCATAGCACCCTCTAACTCAGGCAGTGCACAGTATGGTGCGAATGCCATACCAGGACCACGACCCTGTACAGAGTCTAATAGTATCTGATACTTTAAATTGCTAGTAAATATATGCTTCTGAGTTTCATTCAGAGTTTGATAATCACTACGATCTTTCTGTAGAGACACCTCTTCTGGTCTCCAGAAGTACCCTAGCATCTGGTTTGTTAGTTTATCAAAGACAGGGTACTTGTATGAGTCATATCTTTGTACACCAAGGGGTGCACCAAAAAACATAGGTTGTGTCTTGGTATCAACGTGTTCTTTATTGAACACTGTCATGCCTTGGATCTTCATAGGTTTGGAATTAGTTCTAAATTGCACAGGATTCACAGTTCTCTTCTGTATTGTTTTCTATTTCTGCTATTAAACTTGCTGTAGTTGATACAGGTTCCTCTATCTCATCACTCTTCATGTCATGAGTGTTCTGATAGTAGGAAGTTTTCCAACCATACTTATATGTGGTCAACAAATCTTGTGCCATAACAGATACTGGCACTTCATTATTAGGATAATTCTCTGGATTGTATGACCAGTTACCAGATATTGCTTGATCAAAAAATTTCTGCATAACAGAAACAACATTTATATATCCCCTATTACTTTCCATCTTCCATAACAAAGTATAGTTATTCTTTAGTTTACTATACTGTGGTACAACCTGCTTAAGAGGTCCTTTCTTTGACTTCTTAATGGACAAGTAGTCTCTAGGTGGTTCGATTCCATTGGTTGCGTTAGACACAACGGAACTGCTCTCTGAAGGCATTTGTGCGGACAAAGTGCTGTGCCTGAGTCCATGTTCTTTGATGTCAGTCCGTAAAGTATCCCAATCATGTTGGTATGCTACTGATGAAATTTCATCTACATCTTCTTTATATGTATCAATTGGAAGTGTTCCATTATGGTATTTGGTGCGATCAAAATACTCACATGCTCCCTTCTCTTTTGCTAGTTGATTTGATGCCTTTAGTAGGAAGTATTGGAATGACTCAGTTAGTGTGTGAACTGCATCCCATGCTTCTTGTGAGTCATAGTTGAAACCAAGTTTAGCAAAGTAATGTGCTAGACCAATGAATCCTATACCAAGAGACCTTCTTGCTTTAGTAGAAACCTCTGCTGCTCTGATAGGATACTCTTGATAGTCTATGATTTCATCCAATGATCTGACTGCAAGGTCACATAACTCCTCTAACTCTTTGTCTGACTGTACTTTTCCTACGTTGATTGCTGACAGTATACACAATGCTATCTCACCTTCACCATCAATATGTTCTAGTGGTGTAGTAGGTAGGGTAATCTCCTGACAGAGGTTGCTCATTGATACCTTATCAAGGAATGATGAGTGTGTATTACAGTGGTCAATATTCATGATGTATATACGACCAGTCTCTGCTCTCTCCTTGAGGATACTTAAGAAGAGTTCTTGTGCTCCAATTGTTTTTCTTGGGATTGATTCATCCAACTCGTAACTGCAATATAACTCATCAAACCTATCGGTCCCAAAACTCTCAAACAAGTCAGGACAATTATGAGGGGAAAAAAGCGAGATCTCTTTATTTGTGATAAACCTTTCGTAAAAAAGTTTTGAGATTTGGATTGAGTAGTCGAGTTTTCTGACACGGTTGTCCTCTGTTCCTTTGTTATTCTTTAGTACAATTATATCTTCTATTTCTTGGTGCCAGATGGGGAAGTGGACAGTCGCTGATCCACCTCTAACGCCATTTTGAGTGCAGCATCTGACAGTACTTTCAAACTTTTTGAGGAAAGGTATAACGCCCGTGTGTTGAACTTCTCCCCCTCTGATTTTACTGTTGATGCCACGGATTTTACCTGCGTTGATGCCGATACCCGCCCTTTGTGCAACATATTTGCCGATAGCCATATCAGAACTAAAGATGCTATCGAGGGTGTCATCAATATCAACAAGAACACAGCTAGCAAATTGTCGAAGTGGAGTTCTAACTCCCGCCATGACAGGTGTGGGAATGTTGAGTTTGTGTTTGCTGATGCAGTTGTAGTATTTCTGAACATAAGATAACCTCGTCTCCTTTGGATAGTTTGCAAATAGTGTAGCAGCAATCATAATATACATTTGCTGTGGTGTTTCAAATACTTCACCTGTACTTCTGTCTTGAACAAGGTACTTATCTAATACCTGTCTCAACCCTGCATAGGTAAACAGAAAATCACGTCCATGATCAATGAATGAATTTATTTCATCAACTTCTTCATCAGAATATTTATCTAACACAGTGGTGTCATATAGACCCCTCTCAACGCATGCTTTGATGTGGTTACGAATGTGTGGAATCTTCTCCAACTTGCCATACAGACCCTTACGAAGGGCAAAGAGCATCAATCTAGCAGCAACAAACTGGTAGTTAGGATTATCCAGATCAATAAGATCACTAGCAGACTTGATAAGTATGTCTTGTATCTCAGCAGTAGTGATGCCATCAAAGAATTGTATCCCAGACTGTATCTCTACCTGCGATGCAGAGACTCCTCCTAAGTTTTCACATGCACGATCTGCCATGACGTGCATCTTATCAAGATTCAATGGTTCTAATGAACCGTTTCTCTTTACAACTTTTATACCGTTGCTCATACTTTTTTCCAAGTTTGTAATTTAAGTTTGGCTTTTAATCCTGTATATGTGTTGGATTCTAGCAGAGAATTGACATCATGTCCAGCAAGAACCATATCATTGATATCTTTTTCTCTAATATGTGTGGGAAAGATCACCACCTTGTGGGATTCCTCGATGGATTGAGTAATCTTAGAGACGATCTCCCTGTTCCTTGGTTCGTTGTCATAGACATAGGTAAGTTCCAGATTGTTATACCCACTAAGATCAACGTCACTACCACACATAGCGATGGAATTATGAATGAACGTTGAGTCAAATGGTCCTTCAGTGACATACACCTCTTTCGTTTCATCTATAGTATCAAACCCAAAAACTTTTGGGTGATCTTCTACCATCATCAGGGTCAAATATTTAGGTTGTACAAACCCGTCCAGAGCACGTCCTTGAAACCCTATCAAACGCTTACTTGAGTCATAGAAGGGGATTACAATACGTGGATGATCATCACGAATATTTGTAAATGTTGGTTTGATAGTATTGCAAAAATGCATATACCTTTCAGCATAATAAAACTTACTAGGGTCTAGTTTTCTTGCCTTTAAATAAGAAGATGCCCTAGCATTTTCAGATGCTAATGGTAGCTTGATCTTCTTTGTGAATACAGGTTTATTGATTACCTTCTTGAAGTCTGGTTCTGGTGTAGTCGTTGCTTTACCAGTAATACCCTCCTTATACCTCTCAAGGACATACTGATCATACAATTGACTGTCTAGATCCTTTAGGAAGTTTGTGAATGATCTAGAGTAACCACAGTTGTGACACTTGAAGTTGAAATCTGACTTGATTTGGTACAGATATCCTCTAGTTTTATTCTTATGCTTCTTGGAGTCACCACAATAAGGACACCTAAAGGTGTATAGGTTGTTCTTTGTCCGCTTGAATTTTTCTAGTCGAGCAGATACCAAATTAATATATTTGGCATCAATGTGTAGCATTACAAAATCTTATCTATCTCTTGATGATAGCAGAGTTGTTATTGGGAGTCAAGTTTTCCATGAATATCTGACCTATAGGTGATACCACAAAACTCACTATTGTCAATGCTCCTGCAATAGTCCACATCTTCTTCTCTATGGTACGAAGACGTCCATCTACCAGTCTAATATCTCTCTCACATCCCTTCTTGATATCATTAGCATGTCTATCTAACTTCTCATCAAGGAAGTCTATCTTCTCAAACAATACTGCGTCTATCCTATCTTGCTTATCTAACTTCTCATTATGCACAGCAAGAAGTTGTCCCATCTTTACGGAGTTATCTTGCAGAGATTCAACTATTCTTTCTAGTCTCTCAAGTATAGCAGTGTTAGCGTTGTTATTTTGGTCCACTGTTCATCCATCTTCTACGTGATCCATGACCAGCAGTTGCATATTTCTTTTTCTTCTTCTTCATTCCTTTATCATAACCTGCCACAGGACCTTCATCATCTGCTTTCGATGAGAAACCTGCCTTCCCTGTGCTACCAGGATCGGTGGTCATCATCTCTTCTCTTATACTTTTCCAATCTTTCATTAGATAGCGTTAAGAATTACGTAGGCTTCCTTGTGTGTTTGTATTGTATCGAGACCAGTTTTAGGAAAATCTGGTATTCGGTTCAGAAATTGCAAAAATGTTTTGATCAGAGACCAATACTCTTTGTCAATTTTGTAGAAGAATAACGGTATTGCACCTTCACCAAATACATTAAAACAAATAATCATATGGTTGAGTATCAAGTGATGCTTTAGTTCACCTGATACTACATACTTCTTCATCAACCTTTTGATATACTTGAATCTTTTTAAGTCCTCCTCAAAGTCTTCCATAGTGGCAGCATGAGGATTTTCATAATGTTTTATAGCAAAGAGCACATAATTGTCATCATTTAGTTCATCAAATTTCATTTAGATTCATTGCCTATTAGGCTACAACTGTTATAGTTCCAGCAGCAGTACCGATAGAAGCAACAGAAGTGATAGTAGACGCTGTATTAGTGCCCTTATCCTTAATTGTTCCACCGTTCAGTGCCAGTGCGTTTGCTCCAATTGATAATATGTCATCTTCATTAGTGTCTGCAGCCGCAGCAGCAATAGTCTTACTAAAGACTAATTCATTAGTACCTGTACCACTAGCATAAGCAGAAACAACGTTTCTTGCTACTGTATCATTAGTGATTGTTAACTGAGGAGTTCCTGTTACGTCTACTGCCTCATTAAATCTAACTCTAAGTTGTAGTACTCCACCAGCAGATTTATCAAATGCTGTAGATATAAACTCAATCTCTGTGATGTCAGCAGCACCCAATGATACTGCTAGTCCACTAATAGCGACTAAGAGTTCAGGATCGGCATCGGTGTTATTGTTACCACTGAATACTGAACCAGCTTCTCTTACCCAACCACTAGCATTAGCGAAAACTTCTTTCTTTTCAACTGTTGTCAAGTTCTTTGGCTTTGACTCGTCTGAGTCACTAGCTCCCCATAGTGCCATGTGCTTTTCCTGTTTTACGTTTTACTATTTATTATTTGGCTTTGATTGCAGCCGCCACTGTTGCTAGAAGTTTGTCATCCATATCAGTCTTTGTAAGCTTTACTGCTTTACCAAGTATGATTAGACATACATCTATAAGTTTCTCACCCAACTCTTCGTTGTCAGGTATCTTGTCTACTGCGTCTGTGATGACTTTAGTAGCAATCGGTAGTAGAAATCCAAACATGATAATTCATTTTTAGTTCATATTATATAGGTTATTATCTAGACTCCTTTTAGTAATCTATTTAATAGTCCTTTACCACGTCTCTTACCCTCTGTAGGGTCATACTTAGTATTCTTCATATCCTTATTTGCTGCGTTCTGAGCGTCCTTCATGCCACCATCATTGATACCAGTGACATTACCCTCTTTGAATTGCTTGAACGTCTTCATGTTCCTAGACCTTTACCTGATTTCATGTTCTCCTTGCTACCATATCTTGCTCTTGTATTAACATAAGACTTAGTATCCTTACCGTATCCCATCTCTTTCGCATCCTTCTTCAGCTGTTGCTTCTCTTGATGCTTCTTCAGATACTTACCTGTACCACTGGTAGACTTTTCCCCTCTGACTTTCTTCTTTTGATTACTACCCTTTCTCATGATGGCACCTTTACCATACTTGTCATGTATACTTTTCTTTACTAGATCAAGTGCAGTATCTTTTTCAGTAATGATTATTTCATTACCATCAAATTCATAACTACAGTTCCATGCTCTTAGAGATTTGTTTATCCTACTATCTGGATCACTAGCAGTCTTCTTAGAGGTCAACTTCTTCTTCATACCACTCATTCTTGCACAGAATGATGCTCTTCTCTTGTTACCTTTCTTTTTACTTGGTGCTTTTAAGTCAGAACCAGGATTTTCTTTTTCATAAGACTTCCTACCTTTCTCATTCAAACCACCTGACTTTTTCTTACCTGCCTTCTTAGTCCATGCAGCACCCTCTTGTACCTTGTTACCACCTTGTGTAAGACCAGCTTTCAAACCCTGTATCTGCTTATCAGATAAAGTTTTACCGTTCATGGTCTTTGTCTTGATCATTTGCTGAATATTTTTCAGTTCATTCTCTACATTAAGAGTCTTTGGATAGTCCTTGTCACCCTTTTTAGCAGGTGCTTCGCCACGCTTACGCTTGGCATGGATGTTATCCCATAGACCTTTCTTCTTACCTTCACTTACTTCATAATGATCTCTTAGATCATCAGGTACATTGTCCTCACTGCCTGATATCTTAGCAGCATACTCTCTTCTCTTTATCAATCTTCTACCTCTAGCACCAGCGTCTTGTGCCTTCTCTGCTTTCTTAGGAGATGCCTTTCTAAAACTAAACTTTATCTCAACTAGATTCTCCTCACTCCAATCCTTTCTAACATACTCCTTACCACCAGCCCCAACGTCAGTTACCTTAGTCTTAATAGGTTTGTTGACCTTGATCTTGACCATCTTTTTCTTCTCTACAATAGTATCTTCCTTCGCTAGATCCTTATGTAATTCTCTATACTGTGCTTTACTATCACCCGATCTTTTATTTGATTTGGTCATCTTATTTGTTTTCTGATAACCACCCTTCTTCACATCATACTTCTTCTTATAGAAGTCTTCCACCACTTCACCCTCAGGTTCGTGTGACTGATTCAGTTGCTGTAGCATCTTATTCTTCTGATCAGTTGCATTTTTTATGCTATTAAGTTTAGTACCAGGTGTGTCAACAGCCTTCTTCATCTGGTTTCTTGTCTGCATACCTTTAGAAAACTTCCATGCAGCAAGACCGGCAGCAGTTAGTGCTGCACCAGTAGCCAATGCACCCTCATTTTGTGCTGATTCCCAATGAGATGGGTTACCGCCTGAGTTTCTTATCTTCTGTAGGTGCTGCTGCTTGTTTATGGTAGGTGCCATAATAGGACGATTTATTGCATCCTTTACCTTATCCTTTATCTTACCACCAACCTTCTTTACATTAGCAATAACATCTTTGACCATGTTTTCATCAATAACATCTTCCTTTACAGCACCTGCTTTGGATCTATTCTTCTCAGAGAATCCTTTGATGATCATCTTTATCTTTGCTCTCTTACCATAAGGATTAGCACCCTCAGGTACATACTCATCAGTAAATTTTACACGTCTTGATGAAGGTGTTGTAGTGCCTGATGGATTAGTAACTCCCTTTGTTACTCTTGCGTTACCCTTTTTCTTTGACCCACTCTTAAAATCTTTATGAGTTTTCTTAAACTCTTTACTAGACATACTATGAAATGCTTCTTCTTCCTTTACAGGTTTTACTCTAGTCTTACCAAGAATGTATTTTGGATCATTCTTCATTGCTTTTTGTGCATCTGCCTCGTCATTTTTATTGACATGATGAGTTGTCTTACCACCTTTCTTAGTGGTCTTATAATTTATCTTCGCTTTCTTTAGTTCCACAGCTTCTTTCACACCCTTCTTTCTTCTAGCAATTTCTTTGTTGACTCTACCCAACATGAATTTATTGGAAGGAGATTGATCCATACTACTAAACTTTTTTTGTGCAGCAGCGAGATTTTCATCACTCTGTCTTGCCATCTTAGCATCTTCGCTAACAGATTCCTTTTTCATTTTCTTTTCAGGTAGTCCTTTATGTTTAGTAGATGCAAACTTCTTTGCATCCTTCATCTTTATGCTGGAAGCAGCTCTGGAAACCTCAGGTGAGGAAGCTTTCGCTTCACCTTTCTGAGCCGCTCTAACCATCCCGAAGAATCGTTGTTGTTTTCGGGAGACTGCTTTTTCACTTAGCATTGAGCATCTTGAGTGCATCCGACTCTACTTTATCTAGTAGAGATTCCTTTTCACATTTAGGAACAACTTTTCCCTTCTTCATTTGAGTTCCTGCTCTCTTATAACCTGACCAACACTTGTCAGTCCCCACATTCTTACTTGCTTGAGACATCTTCTCTAGCAATCTATCTCTTGCCTCAGTCTGCACAGTTGGATTGATTTCAATCTTATTCTTTACACCAGTTGTTTTGATTTCTAACTTCTCACCTTTAGTTGCTTCTTCAACTGAACTAGGTGTGCCATCTGCTTCATCTTCATGAGGTATGACGTTACCATCAGCGTCTGTCTTGTGATGCTCAACTATTTCAATTCCTAAGTCTGCTCTCCAGTCTTCCTTCTTCATCTTCGCTCTCTTTGCCTTAGTCTTAGCAAGGACTCTATCAGCAGCTTCTGATCTCTTCTTGTTAGGTCCATCATATGCCATAGCACCTTTTTGTTTGCGTGGTGCCTGTCCAACCTTTACTTTACCATCACCTTTATAAATTCCATACGCTGTGCCCTCTGAACGAGTGTCCTGACCGTCCGCTTTGCCACCCTTCTTCTTTTGTATAGCATTATGAACTGCACCAGCATGTTCCTTAGAACCACTTTCAATCTTACCGTCACCATCGTAGTCTTTCTTTGCTTTCTTCTCATGCAAATAAGGTGATCTTAGATCATCGTATACTTGTGTAAATGGATTACTCATTTCTTTCCTAAGTCTTATCGTATTATTTATCAAAAATCAAGTGGCAGGAATAGTTTGTCTAATTCCTTTGCCTCTGATATCCATGCTCTAAAGATTTCTTTATTCTCATCAACACAAATTAAGTGGTTGGCACCACGTCTAAAAATCTGTCCAACTCTACTGTTTGACTCAATCATTGAACCATCTTTGAATATATCTCCTGCCAAGTATTGCTCTCTTATAGTACGTTCATCTACAGGTATGACGTTCATCATAACAAAATTGTAGAGTTGACCGTTTGCTTTCAATGCTAGTTCTGAGATTTCTTTTGCTCTTGATTGTCGTACAACGATATTAATTGCGTCAAATCCATTCTCATAGAGGGATTGTAAGACGTCGTAGATTGTTTCTGCGTTTGCATCATCAACGATGGACTCGCTAATCTTAGGATATGCATTTTTTAGATCCTCAATTTCAGTTTCTCTACTTGGGAATATGTAGAAGTATTCTCCACCTGATACTTCCTCTACTGTAGCAAGTATGTTATCGGTGACATCGTCTTTGTCAAATTTATCAAACGCAATCGTAAGTGGGTTCTCTCTACTGACATTCTGTAGTGCTGCTTTTGCTTGACCGTTAGCAGAGTTTGGATTAGGTTCTGCTGTTTGTACTGACCTTGCTGCAACTTTACTTGCAAGTGTAGGTCCGTCATCACCTGAACCACGTTTAGCAACTGTTGCTGCTGCACCAGATCCCGCAGTGCCTAACTCATCATCACCACTGCCCTGACCACTAAACATCTTAAGTTCACCCTTGACAGTTTTTGCTTTCAGGTTTCCTTGTCTATCATACCAGTCTCCATGACCGTCACCAACTAAACCTAAACGCATTGCTTCCTGCGATGCCTTAGTAGTTCTTGCTTCGGTTATGAATTGTGTGAACTGTTTCACTTCAATTTTTCGTAGATTGATTTTTTGTTGGATTCAATATAATGCATTCCAACATATTGCATTTGCTTATATTTATCTATGCTTCCAGTTATAGCATAGAAAAAGCGTTGGAAGTCTTCAACTTCTTTAACCATGATCTGTTTTCGACGAGTCTTCTGTGTCTTGTAGACTTCAATCAACTCATCAATCAACTGATTCAATTCGGATGACTGCTTCATTTAATTTAATACCCTCCTTAGTTAGTCCTCGACCCTTGGGTCGAATATCAACATAGGTCTTTGATGTAACCTCTCTTACAAGTGTAGCATCTATCCTACGTAGATAGTTATCAGTCAATATAAAGTTAGCAGTCTTGTCATTGTTGGCACCAAACATAATTTTACCTGTCAATGCCTCCCTGACTAACTCTTCCTTGAATGTTTGAAATACTTTTGATCCTTCTGGCATTTTTCTTGACCCTAATATATCTTGCAGTGCGTCATTTATACCACCCTCCTTCTTTGCTTCTCTCATAAGTCTATCCATCACAGGTTTCTCTTGCCTTTTAGGTCCGTCAAATACTTCTGATAGTTCTGTTAGAACTGAAGCAACTTTCTTTACTTGCAACCCACCAAGACCACCACTAAAAGATACTTTTGATAGCACATTATTCAATACCTTTATAGAACTCTCTATACCAGCAGAAGATAATTGAAATCTACCACCATATTTTAGAGAGCATCTATGTTTGACACCATTCTTAGTGAATATGATATCTGTTTTTGGTTCAGGTCTTTGTCCACCCATCAATATAAAAGAGTTATAGAATGGATCATTACCTCTAATGGTATTTCTACTTCCACCTACCCTATCCACCATTTTATCTGCTGCATTTTGCACATTAGCTTCAATAGGTTGACCATTGAAGTATGTCAGCATGGATTGTTTAGTAAGACTAGGGTTTCTTATCCTACTATAAGCAGACTTCATCACAGCAAATTCAAATTGTTTACCTCTGTCTATCATTAGTACATGTTTTTTCTTTCTTCTCTAGAGAAACCTTTTACTTCTGGAGTATTTGCTCCAAAGGTTTTCTT
>Ga0181380_1001274_pt1 | contig 11128 bp, 2 predicted proteins | sample 3SPOviralmetaG_FD_130116 | JGI IMG/M metagenome (GOLD analysis project Ga0181380, IMG submission 130116) | Marine viral communities from the oligotrophic San Pedro Time Series (SPOT) site, San Pedro Channel, CA, USA - 3 SPOT_SRF_2009-08-19 | ecosystem: Environmental > Aquatic > Marine > Strait... | reverse complement strand
TCACGGGCGTCAGTAATTAACTCAGGTATAGACTTGTGCCTGAAGTATCCGATCTTTGCACCAGCCTGTTTAGCAAACTGATACATCTTACCGTAATCACCTTCACGAAGAAGCTGCTCGGCATTCTGGGCGTCTATTGACATATCAAGCTTCTGGTTTTTACCAGCGGCTATTGCCTGCTCAGCTTTAAATACAGCTTTCGCGAACCCACCCAATCTCTTTCCGCTGAAAGTACCTTTCAACAAATCCTTCTTGTCCGTTTCAGACAAGTGGATCGCGGCTGTTCCCAAGTCACGAATAAAGTTGGGTATAATGAAAGCCGGATTCAATGAAGTAAATACTCGTGCGAGGAATCGTGTTCCCACATTGAATGCCTGAAGAAGACGCGGTAACGCCTCGTATTTAAGATTCTTCATCGAGCTTGCCATGCGGCCACCATGCTCATTGTTCTTAAACTTTATGAATCTAGGCTCACCGTTTGTTCTGTAGATAAATACATAAGGGTTGTTCTGCATCTCCGTGCTAAGCGTACGCCTGCGCATCTTGAGCCCTTCGACTTTCTCTCCATCTACTTCAATATCCTTCTCTTCAATACTGTAATACTTCTCAGTCTTTTCGCTGATAAAGTCCTTATCAAAAACCCTATCGAACTCCTTCTTGACCTCTGCCTTTGCAACATCATCAAGATTCTTAAGCTCGTCGGTCAGCGGACTATTGATTCCCTCGTAAAGCTCAGGATATGAGATTGCTCTCATGATCTCATAGAGATTACCAAACGACTGCGATACAGTATTCTTATGACTACGAATAGCAGCATCGTAATACTGAGACTGGGCTGTAGCGAAAACGGAGTTTGGATCTGGTGCAACTACACCTTGTTTACCGTTTGTGTTTACCCTACCAAAAGCACCCTGCTGTAAAAATTTATATTTAGGCTGATCCCACCCCTGACCGGAAGATGCACTGGATTTACCCACAGTCTCGTACGCTTCGTCGTTATCAAAGAGTTTGTCTGTTTCACCTTCAAAACCCTGCATCGGAGCGTAGTTATAATTATCCTCCATCTGGACAGAGGACACACCATTGATGTTCGCCATAGACATGGCTTTCACCATTGCCTTATACTCATCAACCCCACCTTCACTTTGTATCAAACCGAACTCACTCTTCAATTGAAGAGCCTCTTTGTTCATATCATAGAACTTCTGCAAAGGATTGGATGCATCGTTGATGAAACCCTTAATATCTGCATCGGCTTCCATCTCCTTAATCCTCTCCTCTGCGATGCTAGTTTTGATACCGCTAAGATCATCCTTGCGCTCCTCAATCATCTTACTCAGAGCTTTATGTTTATCCGAACCTGGCTCGTAATCCTTAAGCTCTTCTTTATACATATTGAGAAGACGCATGTTTCTGCTGGGAGCAGCACGAGCCAATAGATATTCACCAAATCTTTCGTTGCTCAAACCATGCTTTGCCATCGCATCCTTGATAGGATTGATGAACTCAAGCACAGAATGCTCAACCGTTGTGTAACCCTTACCGTAGTACTGGTGCCACATACCGTGTACATCGATCGCATCAATAAGCTCCTGGCTTTTAATACCTGCTGATTTAAGGAAATTTGAAACAAGCTGCTTAGGAGGATCCGCCTGATCGATCATACTTGTTTTAAGATCAAAGCCTTTTACAACATTACGGAATTTATCACGATCGTCCTTATCAAAACCCGCTTTTGTTACTAAACGATTCAAGATGCTGAGCTGACCGTACGCATCGGGAAGACCTGATGATAGTACATATCTGGCAGCTCGTATAGAATCAGTGCCTGGTTTTAATATTCGGGCTTCGAACTTATCAAAATTCTTATGTTTGCGTATCTCTTTCTCGAAGGATGCGAATGGATTTTTAGCATCCATCACATTTCCTTTAGGCTGTGGCATATCAAACGCCTTCCATAGGACTTCATCATTCTTAAAGAGTTTGATTACATCCATCAGCTTAAGATCTTTGTTTCTACCCTTCTTAAGATTGTAGAGCTTCTTACGCATCGCCCTAGCCGACTCAGAGCTCGCACCCATACGATCAGCGATTGTATCAAGGACGACTACATTGTTATCAGGGTCAACAAATGAAGATGTGCTCGGAAGCTCTTCAGTAGACTCACGGATTGTATCTACTGTGCTTTCTCCATCTTCCTGATCCGTAGCTTTCTGAACAGTTGACTTACTGGTATCTGTCTCCTTCTCAAAGCCGGCCATTGTGCCTTCGGGTGCATCTTCTGATACACCGTCATTTTGAGATTCAGCTTCTCTTCTAACCGGATCGTTTGGAGTTACCTTATCAAGACCTTGGCTGGTTCCATAAATGTCTACGCGGCGGGCATCAATAACTGCCTGCATGATTGGAGCAAGCGTAGCCTGCATGTAATCAAAATCGGGGCTTTTATTACTCTCTGCGAAAAGACTTCTTTCAACCAACTTGCCATCTACATAGAACTTGTTCGCTTTGTACGAAATAGTAACATTCTTGTAATTAACATTGGACATGTCCTTCTTTGCAGACGGGGCTGGATCCTTCAGCTTCTGACCTTTGGCCTCTGACTTGAGACCTTCGGCAACAGTCTTTGCGTCTGCACCAAAACCTGCCTGTACTAACAAAGCTACTGCTTCATCATTTATATCAACAGCAGTTCTTGAGTCATCTCCCTGACGGTATGCCGCAGCTCTTCCGTTCTCATCAACCTGTACAATCAGATTCTCACCCTCAACGGTCACAGGTCTTTCGTCTGTGGCTATTGGGTTTATGTATTCTTTTACATTTACCTTCTTCTCAAAATCACCGATACCAAGTCTTTTGTAAGCATCCTGAATAAAGGCTTCCCATACAAAAATAAGTAATCCACCACCAGGGCCACCGGACTGATCTTGCTTGTTTTTGGACGAAGGTATGCGAGCAATGTCTGCTGCACTTTTACCCTGTTTGAAAATGAACTCTGCTAACTCGGCAGCACTTACCTCATTAAGACTTTGGTCACTGCCTATGATCGCACGATCAAGCTCAATCATGTAAGCTTCATCAACTGCACGACCCAGCTGTGTAGGTAATGATTTACCTCCCACTGTCGTCATGCGAGTTTCTAACTGCTTATTACTCTTTCCGTAATACCAAGCTCCCACTCCGAACTTGTCAGTCTTCCATATTGCAGTGACTTCTTTTACTTTCTGTGAAGGAAAATCTTTAAGATCCTGAGCATATTCAAACTTTACTTTTACACCCTCCCTGGGCTGCACAAAATCTGTTACGAATGTGGTCTCATATCTATTAGGAACGGATGATTTGAATATCTCGCCCAGGCTCTTCTTACCAGCCTTGAAGAGCTCTTTCATAACATTAAAGCCACGATCCACCTCGCGTCTCTTAAAACCGCTATGGACCCCTGCACGAGCCTTTATATTATCGTCAGCGTCCTCTCCTGGCTCACGATAATCATAACCGTCAACTTTGAGATGATCGTCAACAAGTCCTTCAGGTGATACATAGAAAACACCTTCTTTTTTGACTTCAGTCTCTGCGGTTCTTGGTCCTACATCAAGCTTTGGAAATTCTGCAAATAGTGGCTTTTGTACATACTTAAGCTTCTCCCTTTCATCATCTGCTTTTTCTTGCTGACCCTCATATTCTCGTCTTCTCTGCTCAACAAAAGCTTCAAAATCTTCATCTACTGGTGAGAAGCCTTGCGCTATATCGCTTTGTACAAAATCAAAATATTTGTCGATAGCTTCCAGCATCTCATCGTAATACATCCACTCGGAGAATGCTTCGGAGAATAGCTTACCGCCTTGTACTTTCGGGAAGTACTGATTCTCTTCTGCATACTGAGCAATCTCGTCAGCTGTTGGGAAAAGCTTCTTCTGGTAATCGTAAAGATTCATTGCACTCTTTACCATTCCATCTCTTTGCTTATCATCTGCATACTCACCCTTGGCGATACGATCGACGATTGCTTTCATCTGCTTATTAGCTTCTTCAACCGTTCTGTTAAGCAAACTGAAATAGCGATACATCCTGCGGCTGGGATAGTCACCTCCCCTGTCCTCGTAAGACTTACCGAAAGCAACATTGAACATAGCAAGCTCTTCCATTTCAGGATTTGCGCTTACTAGAGGTCTTTTGTTCTTACGCTTCTTTTCTAAATTCTCTGCCAGATATGTAGCGTATAAAAAGTAGTTTGTCCCTTTTTTCTCCTGAAAACCGCCGGGTACATCTTTCTTTACCTCTACACCTTTGCTAGTAGGCATATAACCCATGGATTTGTTTTGAAGGTCCTGCGCCTTCTGAACCGATGCTAATGCAGCGTCGAGGTGCAGATTGTAATCTTCAGGTGATATATCGTACTGTTTTAAAAATCTGTATGCCCCTTCTCTAGTTTTGTCGAACCCTCCCCTTATAAACTGGAAAAGAACTTCCTGTGGATTTGTCTGACTTTTCTTTACGAACTTTCCAGGATTTTTGGGGTCGGCCATGTAGTACGCAGTCTTCGAAGACTTCTTAGCCATCATTCCAAGTGTGACTCGCTCCTTACCCTCCGAATCAACAAAGAAGAATGGATGAGGCATATCGCCCCACATGAAAGCTTTTGATTCTGGTATCAGGGCCTCACGATAGTCGCGTACAAGCTTCAATGTTTTGTAAACATCATCGCGCTTATCTTTATCGGCATCGGTGGTGTAAACATCTAACTGCTTTACTAGCTCGGTCTCACGGTTTGTGAGCAGCTCAACGGCATTTTCAACCTCCTGGTCTGCAAGAAACAATGCTTCCTGTACCTCGCGCATACTCGGGCCTTTTAGCTCTCCTTCAACTCCTGCTCCGTGTACGCGATCTTCTGCAAGGTGACGACTTACATATGCTTCTCCAAATAGAGAATCAGCCATCATATTCTTAAGGCCGAAAGCCTTGGCTATAATGATGTTAATCGAGGTACCCTCATCAAATTTTGCGGCCTCTTTATCGTAGAATTTCTCAAACTCTTTCGGAGAGCTTAGAATATCTCGCATCCTTTTCTGTCTGCTCCGTATTTTACGAAGCTTTTTACGATTCTCTTTTTCCTCAAACTCAGCTACAGCTGCATCCGCCTCACCTCTTGTTGCAAAGTATTCAACTCTAGATTCGCTACCGCGGAATCCTGGCATTGTCAGAGTTACACGGAAACGATTGCCTTGTTCGTACTGCTCTCTTTCTCTTTCGCGATTGTAAGGGCTTTGGCCAACTCGAGCACCTGTATCCATACCGCCCAGATCGTCTGTATATTTTGTAGCTTTACCCGACTTTCTATCTTCTTTCTGCCTCCTGGATCTAGCTTTTTGAGCCTCTTGCTGTCTAGCTGGATCTGTATCAGCGGGAGTCTCGGTAACCTCAGGCTCCGCAAAATCAGCTTCTCTAATCTCCTGAACACGACCCCGAGCCAGAAGCTCGTCAAGGGTGCGCTGTTCTTGAGCTAATCGTTCTCCAGCTGTCCGGTCATCTGCTCCACGAGGCCCGCGCTCTCCCTTCGTGATCGGATCCTGCTTTCCTACTGGCGTACCTCTACGATCCTTGTTTACGCGTTGCCCCATTTCCATTTCACGGAAAACACCTCCTACAGACTCTTCCGTATCTTTAGCGACATCCTCAGCAGCCTGACGCTCAGCCTTAGTCCAGAAACTTATATTGGTGGGTATAACATTCTTGTCTAAGAATGAATTAGTATCTCTAGCTAAAGCAAGCTGAAGCCTGGGGTTGCCAGGGTGTGTTCTTCTGATCTGCTGAACAAGATGATTGAGACCCTCTTTATCCGAAAGTCCTGCTAAAACATTTGCGCCTTTCGGTGCTCTGATACCAGGTGCGGAGAAGTCAGTCTCACTGCCTGGCATGTTATCAGAAACAGGTGTATTGATGTCAAAACCACGGGGAGTTCTACCCATGTATGCCAGGATCTTGGCATTTAATATTTCTTTCTTAGAGCCAGCATACTTTTCATCGCCAGCATACTTTTGCATGAATGGGTATACATAACGCTTGAGCCAAGTTTTTAACCCTCTCTCTAAACCTGGGCCCTCACCTTCGTTGTTTACTGCTTTTGCATCAGTTAGAACGCGTACAAATTGAAAGCTGAACCACTCATCAGCAACAGCAAGCATTCCTTTTGATCGGCTTAGCTTGTTGTATGCTTTTTGTATTTCTCGCTGTTCAACATCATTATAATCGCTGAACTTTTTACCGGGCTGTCTTTTGTAATATTCGGCGAAAGCGCCAAGCTTTGCGTCCATGCTCAAACCTTCATACAGATCAAGAAGCTCTTCGTTATCAAACATGCTGTACCTAGCCATGTGACCAGCCTCATGCATGAATGCTGCAATCGGATCCTCATTCAGCTTGTTGCGGTTCATGTAGATAACGCCATTGCCGTCATCATCCATTTCGAATGAACCTTCATTGTCCATGTCAGCAAACGGTGTTCTGTCCGCAACTATGACACGAAGGTTAGCCATCTTGTCAGGGTTGGATAACCACATATTAGCAATCCAATCCTGCACCACCATGGCCTTCGGAGCATTTGCCTCATCCGCCATGTTTGCATCGTTAATACCTGCCATATTCAATATGGCTGAGGTCATTCCATCCGCACTGTTAAAAGTATTATATGTAGCCTGAAAGCCTGCGCGATTTATTACACCAGTTGATCCATCAGGTGTGGTGCGCTGCTCAGAGTACTGTATAGGAGCATCAGTAAAATCATTCGACTGATTCCTCATCTGCTCCATGAATCCACCAGCAAAACCTGGACCCACGCCGATCACACCCTCAGCCGCAATCGCATCCCAGTCCCACGCTTCACCAGACTCTTTACTCTATGCCTGACCAAAGAACTCACCAGCAGTACCAAGCAGAGAATCTGCACCAACCTCAGTTAGTACATTGTTTGTTTTCTGCCATTTTGTGAACCTCGGAGCAGCAGCGGATGCAACACGAAGATTCTGCCCCCAACTAGCACCGTCAATGATCTTACCGCCATTTAATCCAAGCTCACGAAGACCCGTCATCTTGCCAGCCATACCGGCAGATATACCATCCATAAGAGCTATCGGTATACCCTTCTTGACCGCACGCTTTACAATAGCACTACGGGTCGCCTCATTATTCCAGGCAGCAGCAAAGACCTTTGGATTCTTCCAATCTATACCAAGCTCCTGCATACCCTCCAGAACAGTACCAGATGTCTCGAGAGTAAACGAAGCGGCCGCCCATCCAGCACGAGCACCGAGGGAACCGCCAGCTGCGGCTCCAGCCAACATACCACCAGCACCGCCAGCAGAACCCTTGACAGCACCAGCCGCAGCACCAACCCCAGCCGATGCCAAGCCCCACTTAAAGGTGGCAGGTAGGAATGATGATAGTGACTCAACAAACATCTCCGGGATTGCCAGAGGATTGCCAAACAAAAGATTACCAAACGCTTCAAGAGCTCCACCACTCTTTACTTTCTGATACCGCTGTAACGCAGATGATGTGGGAAGCTTTTCAATCTCGGATGCTGTATTTATAAAGCTCTGCATCTCATCCTGACTGAGAGTATTTGTTAGGAAGTCAGGCGTGTAATCCGCCATATCATCCATCAACATCCCGCGCTTAAAAGCATTACCAAGAGCAGAGAACCACCCTGTGGTCTCGGCCTGCTCAAAAAGCTCGTTGCCTAAACCAAACTCCTGCGCAAGGGCGAGAGTTTTATTAACACCCTCTTTAGCGGACTCCATCTTCTTCTTATACTCATCCGCTTTAGGACCGCCTGCGTATTTAAAATATTCAATCTGAGCAGATTCTGATGCACTTTTAGCAGCATAAACAGCCTGCATGACCTTAGCCATGTTTACACGCTCCTCGCCACCTATCTCATTTAAAACTTCTTCCAATGGGCGACCCTGGTAAGACTTCATACCAGCCTTACGCATTTCATCTAAATCAAGCGCATCGACATCCCGACGGCTTAAGCCCAACGGCCTGCCGTCCATGAGTCCGTTCTGAGAGAACATAACTCCTCTATCTCGGAGTTTTCGTTCGTTGCCTGTTACATCTCTCTTTTTTAGGACACCGTCGATGTCTCCTTTGATCGCGGAAGCAAGTCTTTTCTTCTGACCTTTAAAAGACTTCGAAGACTGACCAGTAGCAAGATCAATTACATTGTAAGGACTCTTCCTGGGATCGGTTTGCTCAATATTAATTACCTCGCCAGTAGCGAGATCATACATGGGTTTCTCCCATGAATACGAATCAAGCATCTCATCAGTCGCTTTTTTACTTCTCGGAGCACGACCTCTGGCGGATATCTGCTTCTCCATATCCATGCGGACGGACATAGGAATAGATGTGAGCTGATCCTGTAAAGCAATCTTCTGTGCCGAGTATTGATCGGCTAAGGACTGCCTGCTGTCATAGTCAGACTTAAGTCTTAAATACTGATCCCGTAATCCGTTTGGACGATTCCAGTTGGCGTACTTACCCATCTCCTGAAGCGCATACTTTTTGCGATCAGAAGGACCCATAAAACCATCTTCTTCCTCACTGGCTTTTTTATAGGATTTATACTGCTCATCAATCGACTTAAGATAATCACCGGCACTGTCGCTCTTAAATGTGCCGAGGCTGTCTACCTCTTGATAAAACGGTTTGAACTTGTTCTCCAGGAAATCATCGTAGCGTTTCTTTGCCAAGCCAGCAGACTGGCTGTATGCAGATGAATCACGGGATGTATACTTTAAAAGTTCTTTGGTCTGCGAAAATCCGTCAAGGTCGTCGTTAAAAACATTATCAAACGATGGCTCAACCTCATACCCGTAATCAATAGGTTCCGGCTGCTGCTGAACTGGCTGCTGCATTGGCCCACCAAAAGGTTGATACTTCCGTTGGGTTGGCTTCGAAGTGAACTGCTGAAGCCCGGGCTGTTTATCTTTCTCGTACTCGTCGCTGAGCCCTAACTCATCAAGGTCGGACATCTATTTTAGAATGGGTAGTCGTTGCTATAATCCGGTCCACCAAAAGGATACCCTTTATCTTCGTCTTCGGGACGTCTTTTCCGAGCACCCCCTTGCTGGGCTCTTCTAAACTGCTCAGGAGTCATCCTATTATTAGGTAAGCCGCGAGGTAGTTTGTCCTCTAACTGTCTCATATTATTCGGGAGACCAGCTGGCTTGTTCGGAAGACCTGTTTTGTAATTTGGAAGGCCTAAAGGCTCTGGCCCTGGTTTAGGTGCTCTAGGAAACGGTGTACCAGGCTTTCCGATAGGACCCGGAGATCTAAAACCACCTTTACCACGAGTCAGAGGTAGCAGCGCTAGAGGAGCAAAACGCTTAAGATTGTCCATAAAGCTGTTTCCTTCCTCCTCCTCTGGCATTGGCTCGCTATTTGGAGCTGGCGCAGGCTCATCCATAGTAGGTTTACGATTAAGATATGCCAGTGCATCTTCTCTATTCTGGAAAACAGAGTCTCCATACTCCTGCATGTTTGAAGGTGTACGAATAGTACCTTCATTCATGTCAGGCCCTTTACTGCCATCAGCAAATGTAAATGAGTTATCTCCACCAACCTGATTGAGGATATTTGCCATCGCTCCAGGATTATCTTTTCCAATAGCATCAAAAGCTGACTGCGCCCCACCCGCTCTATCGAAAGCTGCTTTTGTTTCTACAGTACCGTATTTGCCACCTGGCTGAGGTGAAAGAATAGTCCCCGGATTTTGCATTCCGGATCTTTCCATAAACTCGTCACGAGAAACCTGCCCTGGAGCTTTATTTTTATTATCCGGATCGTTGGGGTCTACATAATAGCTTCCTGTATCCGCAAGCTCTTGCATACTCTCCTGCCTGGCCGCTTTAGAGCTGTCGTAAGCTCCAGCTCTTCTGCTCTGAGCATATCTCTGCCTAAGCTCTGCCTGTTTTTCAGGAGATAAGCTGTCGAAATCTCCAAGCTCGGCTCTTCCGTAAGCACTACGATTGTATGACTCAAGAAAATCTCTATCCCTACCTTCAGCAATCTTACGAACTCGCGCATCTGCTTTCTCTTTAGCCGCGTAATCCTTTGCTTTTTGATTACCTAAATTGGTCATAGTCTGAGCAAAATTGTTAGCGCCTCGACCGACCACGTTTTTCGCTGTTGGATCTACATCCACATTATCCGCGGCAGCCATCTCTGCTTGACCTCCGAGCTGCGGCTGCTGCGCTTGGGTAGCTGTAGCTCCTGCTCCTGCATCAGGATTATCTAAAGTTATATCTGTATCGGGGGTCTCAGATTGAGGTGCTTGCTCGTCATCGTCTCCCATGAGTCCGAGAGCTCCTAAAGCACCCACTCCTAAGGCAGTTTTCCCTTTATTGTTTTTAATCGCCTGTCCTGTTTTAGATAGCAGTCCTGGTTTAGCTGCTTTATTAGGATCGTATTTAACAATTTCGTTTTTGCCTGACGGGTTATCTAAATCAACCTTAGGCTTTTTACCTTTCCCCAAAGGAATTTGAGGAGCTTTACGATTAGTACCTGTTAAAAAATTATATGCTTTTGTAGCACCTTTGGATAAAATGTTTGTTCCGCCACCTAAACCTTTTAGACCTAGTTGAGCAGCTTTTACACCCGGTATTGTACCAAGACCAGACAGCAATGCATCGACGCCATCCTGGGTAGTCCAGTCTCTGTCGTAGTTAACATCGCCCATCAGGTCGCCCCGTACAAGATCGGTGGCCATACCGCCAAGATCCATACCACCTTTTAGCACTCCTCCGGCTAAATCTACTGGATTATAAATATCGAACTGATCATCCATACCAGGGATTCGGCCTATTAATTGGTCTATATCCCTTTTCCTTCTATCTATAGCTCTCTGACTGGTGGTAGTTCTTGTTCTTTCTGCCATAGGAAAAATGTATATCCCGCTATTTAAGGCATCAACCGCTTGTAATTCTTCTTGATCGATCCTAGAGGCGCCCGCATGAACCCGTCGGGGCACATCATGGATGGATTTTTGCGTAACATCCGATTGCTTATCTTTTTCTTCTTGGGACTCTTGAATGTCGTTGCACTGTCAATGTTATACAGGGCGATGGCC
>Ga0181380_1001271_pt1 | contig 11141 bp, 14 predicted proteins | sample 3SPOviralmetaG_FD_130116 | JGI IMG/M metagenome (GOLD analysis project Ga0181380, IMG submission 130116) | Marine viral communities from the oligotrophic San Pedro Time Series (SPOT) site, San Pedro Channel, CA, USA - 3 SPOT_SRF_2009-08-19 | ecosystem: Environmental > Aquatic > Marine > Strait... | reverse complement strand
GAGTCAGCACAAATGCTATCAACAGCACACAGAATGCTTGACGGAAACTATTGTAAACGACCATCTGTATCAGGCAAGACGATGAGTTCATATTGGGAACTTGACGATAGTCGTGAAAGTAAATTGTACAAAGCAGTTCATATGGGACATCCTTGTACTGTATGGACAACTGAATCAAGTGCAAACTATGACTGGCACGTTGAACACTTTGAAGCGTTATGTGATGAGTATACTTATCGATATGAACGCACACACGCAACAGATACAAAGTTGCGCAAAGTGTTGAGACGGCGACCAGACAACATTCCGATGGGTGATCTCACACCTTTCAAATTAGCAATGGGTAGCAATCCAGAATGTATGTTACCTGATCCTGTCGAAAGTTATCGTAGGTTCTACGAGACAAAACAACAACGATTTAGCATGACATGGAGTAAAAGATCGATACCGCAATGGTTCGTGCAGAAAACTGCATAATATTTACAAAATAATCCGCAAAAAAATGAAAAAAATGGTTGACATTTATTCTAGATGTGCTATAATACGTGTATAAATTGAATTGAAAGAGAGAATGATTATGTACGAAGATATCCTTGAAAGTGCGTTAAAAAGTGAGATGACTTATGTTTCATTCGAAGATGGAACTGAATGGGTTGCACCTTTGTTGTCGTTTTCTGTATTAGACAAGCATTTTTGGGACCTTGTGAACCATAGACCTTTAAGGGCTACGGACATGGGTCGTGATTCTAAATTTTTGGGAGCATAATTATGTATACTAGATTTGATAAAGAACAATTCACATGGGATGGTTCATTTCTCATGTACAACGGTCCTTACAACGGATCTAAGACAATGGATGAAGTCAAACCTAACTGTCACCCATCTTGGGTAGGTAAAATGAAACCTGCTTTTATCGCACGATTCAAGTATGGTTCAAAACCTTGGAAGTCGTGGGTCAATTTCTTGGTGAAGAATGCTCATGTTGAAATCTACTTGAAACTAGCAGAAGAGTTTACTCCACTTGAAGCGATGAGAATGTTAGGTTTTAAACCTCGAAAAAAATAAAAAAAATGGTTGACATTTTCGCTGAGTGTGCTATAATACGTGTATAAATTGAATTGAAGAGAGAATAGATTATGAATGAATTACAACTTTTGAAAGAGGCTTATGCTGAGCAAATGTGGGAGCGTAGAGCGAACGGAATTGAAACCGAGTCGTTTGAGGACTGGGATCTTAAGAGAAAGGCTCGTCTGAGTTTCTTTGAGAACTGGAAAAATGCTAGTTCTGATGCTGAATCAATTGCTGAAGCGAGGGTATCATAGTTATGATTAATGTTCCAAAGAAAGCTGCTCGTCTTGTAATTCACACCCAATTTCGTGAGAACTACGGTTGGCACGCTTGGGATGGAAAGGGTGAATGTCCACAACACTGGAAGTACAAAGGTGGATCAACTTACGTTTTTGATCACCTCGACAATCCTTTTGTTAGACCTAAGGACTACATTGATGAGATCACTAAGTTGATCGAATTTCGAGATGATGGTGCTGAGGAGTATGTTATCTCAGCAGACATCGTTGATGTGTCTGATGAACCATGGGAGAGTTGGGATAAACCAATCATGTTGTCTCGTAATTTTTACGGGAACTACATTGCGGAAAGAGAGTTTCTTTTAAATGAAGGAACCGAGTCATGGGTTATGACACCCGAATCTAATCGTGAAGCGTATCACGCTTCTCCTGCATAATTTAAGAGGTATATATATTATGAGTTATTCTTACGAAAACAAAGTCGCTGCTCGATCTATCATCAACGAACTCATACGAGAGTTTGAAAAGAATGGGTATGACGATTCGTATGCCGTGGGTTATCTTTCTGCTTTAATTTCTACATTAGCAGCAGAGAATGAATCAATCGTTAAAGAGTTAGTCGAATGTCTCGACTACGCAAAATATAAAAGGAAAGTTGCATAAATGGAAGTATGGTGTGTTAGTTGGTTTGATAATGATAATAAAAGACACATTGAATGGAACGTACCCGACCCGTGGTATTTAGAAGAGAAGTTAATTGAAAAGGGAGTCGATCCCGATAAAATCGATATTTATGAGAAGGATGTATCCTAATGAGTTGTGAAAAATGCAAATGTTGTTGTAAATCAGGTCCCGGAATAGTTGGATGGTTGTTCATTATAATGTGTACGCCATTCGTATTAGGTTTCGGGTTAGCAATCACCGCAGCACTTTTAGGATAAACTATTCCGGAGTAGCTCAGCGGTAGAGCAGTTGACTGTTAATCAATTGGTCGTTGGTTCGATCCCAACCTCCGGAGCCATTTTTATTATAGGACTTATATTATGAAGAAAGTTAATTTTGATGAACTGACAGAACAAGAACTTGATGTGTTCGAAGAAGTGAGAAACATGGTTGTGTCTAATAACAGTTTAGATGATTTCTATTCCGAACTGTGCGTTTACGATGACGATCATGGATCAAACTATTCAGATGTTTTGAATCATCTTATTGATCTTGTCGCAAAAGCACAATTCGACACGATGGTTATTTAATCGCCTGGGATATATTCTAATCTCGAAGAGAAGAATTGAATTGAACCTGTTAGGGGCTCAAATGCGCCGACTGCAGTTAATGATGGACCCACATCAGTTATATTTTCAACTTTGATTATAGAATTGATTGGATGTCCGCCTTCTCTTATAGTTGCATTTCCGTTGAGTGCGCCTAAATTTGTTCCTGGGCCAATTTTAACTTGCATTCCTTCAATTTCCGCAGCGGTTAATGTAGCAGCAGAAAATTCCCCTCCACCTAAATCATCGATATAAAGTGCTGACCAATCTTCTTGACTTGCGCCACCTGTGTTTGTAAACGTGTAAGTTCGACCAACTTTCACCTCATCAGATGTCATCTCAGGTCCAAGCTGTGTTCCTGCAATAGCAGTAATGACTTCTGCACCATAGCCAGCATAATCTTTTACTTTATATTTCTTTCCGACTTCTAAACCATTTATAAAAACATTTTGCGAATTAACGCCATTAACAATTGGTGAATCATATTCCGGTTGTTGTGTATCAGTTTCTTGGAATGTTCCTGCCATGTTTGCACCATTTTCTGAATAATATAATGACAATCCTATCTTACATCCTGCTAGTGACGTAGGATCAAAATCTGCAGGCAAATCAAGTTCATGTGAAATTGTTTTAAATGATCTGAAATCTTCTGTGTTATATACTGCAACCTCTGTGACTGTCTTTTCATGTGGCCTTAGAATAAAATCCGGCAGTCTGTTATATGGCTGAAGACCTGCCCAGTTGTTTTTGCCAGCAAATCCTGATAATCTTCCTGTAGGCAAATTAATTGTATCTGCTGAATTTTTAACCATGATATAATATATAGCACAAGTATGGTGGCCATATGTTGTTGATGGGTATATGAGAGTTACATACATTCCACCAAAATTGTTTTGTCTGAATGTGTCACCCTCAGGGACTCTAATCTTACCTTCAAATTTAATTTTTCCGCCTGCTCTTACGTATAGTATATTTTGCTCCCTAAAGTTGACCAACTCATTAGACATTGCCTGTTGGTATTTGAATGGCGGATCCTGCACCCAAGAAAATGGTGAAGGGCATGTGATCAACGCAGTCATAAATTCGTGTCTTGCCCAACCTTTAGCATTGCCGTGCAATAAATCAGTATCAGAATCTGTAGTATGATAATTATCAGTAGTCGAAGTGTGACCGTATACGGGCCCATGCTGATTTTCATGCGCAGGCGTATTTTGTTTTGTTGATCGATTTTGATTCATAAATCGAAGACCTGCTTGTGGTCGACTATCTAACCCGGCGGGATCTGTCGAACCCGAACCATATAATGATAATATTTTTCTTTGACGAATAAAAGGATTAACCTTTTGATGTGTAGGATCTGTTGTCAACCAGTCGTTGCCTGAAAATCCTTTGTACCCATCCCAACTCAAAAGTAGGGTTCCATAAGGTCTCCACCACGAGAAAGAATTAATGGTTGATACTTCACTGGCCGGGTCGGTGGCACGTATATATTCTTTTGGATCATATCCTGGGTTCATACCCTTATATAATCCGAATGTTGGATAACTATTTAATTCAAAATCAAAGCATTCATTTTTAGATTTCATATATTCTTCAGATCTGATCATATTGGTCATGGGCGAATTGAAATATGAACTCGAGTTTAGCGTAAGTGCGTTTCCGTTTAATGCGTCTGCTTTAGTTAGTGCAAATTTTACAGTATTTTCATCTATATTAATGATGTAGTAATCTCGATTTCTTCCGTGTCCTACCACAAAATGATTATCTGTACCACCTTCGTAATTTCCAGAGTATCCCCCAACAACACTCGTATATGATGTATTTGTCATAGGAAATGTTAATGATTGATTTTGAATTAACCACATTCCGTTACCGCCATCAGGTCTTCCTGTTTTGTTCCACAGAAGATTATAATCGTATGTACCGACAGGCATTCTACTTCCTGGTGATGATCCTGACCCATAATTTACATAATATTCTTTTCTTACAGTTTTCCCGTCTTCATATATTACCCCACTATTGCCATTTAGAACAGATGACATTTGATATGGCATTTGAACGTCAATATTTTTGATAGGATCTTCGGTCGTTGACCAGCATCTGAATACAATAACATCTCTGTCATTTTCAACATCATAATAGGAAAATATATTCCATCTGCTTGTAGCTAAAGGGTCATTGGCTGATAATCCTAAATGATGTACAATTTGATTCACCCAGGATGTATTAAATCTGTTTGTACCCTCACCGTTAGTGATGATAACGCTATCGCCAGTTTTAAAATTGTGATTAGGAATATTAATTTCATTTGATAAATTAGTATTTTGATTCCAAAAGAAATTGTAGTGCTCTGTTCCTGCGCCTGGATTTTGAGCCCCTTGATAGCTACCGTGATAGTTGGGTTCCTGCTTAGGCCAATGAGGTTTCCCTTGGAAAGCAGTTCTTACTCCACTAATAGGCAATAATTCATCTGATTTGCCTTCACCTATTTCGACTATACCAAGGTTGGCAACACCTTTAACAGCAATAGGTGCTGATACAGATAATCCTTTCCTATCTTTGTCCAGTATTGACATTTATTATCCTGGTATATATTCACATGTGGGACTAAAGAATTGTATTGATCCGCTAGTTGGCACAAACGCTCCTGTTGCTGTTGTACCTGCCTCTTGAACGTCTATTACAGAACCTACGGGGTATCCTGTTTCACGAACCGAAGCTACAAGTCCGCTTATAATGCCTGCTACTGCGGCCACTTTAAAATGTGTGCCTAATGATGGATAAGCAGTTATTGCATTGCCACTACCATCATGACCATGTTTCTCAGAAATCGGTGTGCTTGTCCCATTAAAATTGTCAACAAGTATGTTACCCCACTGAGAACTATTCGTATTGTTATGAGCAACTAGTTCATACGTCCTTTCTCCTTTTATAGACTGTATGTCTATTATTGGAACCTCATTAATATTTACTCCAACTATTGCATTCAATTCAGTGGAACTCAACGATCCTTGATCTACAACTACATATTTTCGTCCGGGTATGAGTTGAGTTGCATCAACTTCCTGATTATTAATAAAATTGTGATTAGAGGGGGGGAGTGGATTAACTGCACCGGTGTTGGCATCAACGCCAGAGCTAGCTGCTGTTGCAGCCATGTTTGCACCATTTTCTGAATAATACAAATGGAATGAAATATTAGCGCCAACAAAAGGATCTGTTCCTGCAAAATCTTCAGTAAAATCTATTTCGTGTGAAATTGTTTTAAATGATCTGAAGTCATCAGAGTAATATGTTGCTAATTCTGTTACTATCTTATTTTCGGGTCGGCAATCTGTATTTGCTGTATCATATCCATCTCCTTGCGGACCTGACCAATTATATTTGCCCGCAGGGGAAGTCAAACTTCCTGTAGGAAGATTAATAGTATCTTCTCTGTTTTGGAATTTTATATACCAAATCTTTTGTGTCTCTACGTTGCCGGTTTTAAGGAACTTTGCTCTAACATATATACCCGCAAAATTTAAAGTCGCTAATGGGTCAGTTTCAGGAAGCCTTACCTTTGAACTAAATTTAATTTTTCCGCCTGCTCTGCGAATGTATCTTTGGTGATATATTGACGTATCCGAAATTCCTGGATTTTCGCCGACTGTTCCGTGAGTTACTAAGTGTTGATACCACTCATGCTTTGTCCACGCATAAGCCTGTCCTGCAATTACTTGAGACCCGTGATTTGTTTGTGAAGCTGTTCCATCAGAGGTGTGACAAATCACTGGCCCTCGCTCAGTTTCCAGTGCAGCGTCTCTGTTGAAGTTCGGATAATACAAGTTTCCTACCATGCCAGGATCGGTTGTGCCTGAACCAAATAGTGATATAATTCTTTGTTCTGCACTTCGTTGATAAGTCCCATCGACCGTCGCAGACACCCTAGAAACTGGGTGATATGGCGGCTCATTTTCTAATAAATCCATTCCCACCCAATTGGTCCAACCAGAATTAGATAGAACTAAACTCCCCCAATGTTTCCACCACATCATGTTTCCGTCCTCAGGGAAGGCCGTTCTGTATGGTCTGTGGTTGTTATGAACGCCACTATTAGCGTCTTTGGTAGTAGGATGTTCATTATAAATTTGGAATGCAGGAACATTAGTATCGAAATCGAAACAACAATTCTTTGTTCTGGATAATACTCTTAAATCGAATAATTTGAATTTTTGTGATGAGGAGGTTTGAACAAGACCCATTCTTACACCATTCGCAGCATCTTGAGATGAGCGAGCTAGTGAGATCAAATCGCCTCCTAATTTGATGCAATACACAACCTGCTGATTTTTTGACTGAATAGAGTCATAATCATTCTGTATTGCGGCCATTGTTGTTGCATCAAATAAAGACGGGTTACCACTTGATCCCATGTTGCCTATATAGAATAGCGGTTGCCCTTGTGAGAATCTATTTCCAGGAAGGTATAATGTATTTGGTTCAGAACCTGTGTTGATTTTCTGAGTATCGTTAAACCCGATTTCCCATACGAGTCCAGGACCTAAGATATCTATGTCTTCAAAATCAATACTAGAAGCATCAGTACCTACACTAGCAACTATTCCCTTATCACGAGTAATAGTTCCGGGTATTGGTGCCATTTCATCAGAGGGACTTTCGCCAATTTCAACTATTTCAGATACCTGAACGCCTCTGTACGCTACAGGTTCAGATACTCTCAGGCCCGACATATTAAGATACCTTAACTATTAAACTCGTACCGTCTACTGCTTCGTTGCCGCCCGTTTGAACAAATCGCACTTTGCATGATCCCATGTTGATTCTGAAAATTGCATCATCAGTAAATGCTAATTGTGCGCCTTCGCTATCAGACAAATATATCCAGTTAGTTCCATCATTGAACGATGCTTGTAGTTTTACTGTTGCGCCGTCCCAGTCGCCATAGATAGCAAATGTCCTTTCACCGCCGTTATACTCAAGGCCGGCAGATGTCGGCCAGTTTTGATTTGTCGGTCCTAAAGTTGCATATGTTGCTGCTGCCATTGTTTTATCCTTTAAATTAGGTTATTGATAATAAAATGCTATAAATAATTTAAGTATATTTATATTTATAAGTAACTAAGATGCCAGATAATCCAATACAATTTTACGAGCAATTTGGTCAAGATCTTAACAAACTTGTCAAATCAAAAAACTATGAAGTTGCTCCATTAAAACCCAAAGGGCAACCGGGTAAGAATGTCAAGAGTGTCCGTGAGTATCGATTGCAACTAATTAACAAAAACAGAGATACTTCTAAGGATTTGATAACTTTCCTGCAACGACAGTTACGATTTACATCAGGTGTAAAAAATGTATCCTACAACGAAATTTCGCCAAACAGTTCTAAGTTCCCTAGCTTTGGTTTCTCTGTGGACGGGTATGATATTGATCTTATTATCGCTCGTGGTGCAAATAGAGGGGAAAACTTTGAAACAAGAACAGTCAACGACCTCAAATCATACTTCAACACAAGTCAAGACAGACAATTCGCACAACTCATCACACAAATGAATGAGACATTTCCGCCTTTTGCGGATGTCGAAATAGTTGATGTAAAGCAACGTAGAGGGGCAACAAAAAAAGAAGGTGTGCCTATTGAACGATTAGGTGCAATTATTGGTGATATTATCTTGACCGATGCAACAGGTAAAGATTGGTTTGTATCATTGAAAGACATCAATGGATTGACATTTAGTTCGTATTCAGGAGCAGCATCGTTATTTAATGCACAAGGTGATTTGCAACCTGATAGTGCTGGTGCAAAATTTCTTGAAGCATTTGGCGTTGACTTGAATCTTGTTCAAGAGGGGTTTGATGAAAGGCAAGGGATTGATGAAGATAGAGATCTTATTCCTGTCAAACGATTCAGTAATCAAAATTTAATACCTATATTTGAACGTGCCTGGGGTATGAATTACTTTTATGTGAAGAAAGAACGCATGGGTTGGCAAGTGTTTTGGATCGATTATTTGAAATTGAAACAGTTGACACATGGGTTGCAAGTTACACAAATACGATACCCTGGGTTAAAATCGAAACAAATCTCCATTTTATTAGAAAATAAATATAAGAAATATATTGTTGAAGTAAGAAACTCGAAGGCAGGAGAGTATCCAAACGATACTAAATTTAGGATACGACCCGGTTGACAATACACCATAAAGTATGTTATAATACTCAATACTAATCAGGATCTATGATGCAAAGATTTAAACAGTTTAACGAATCAAGAAAGCCCAGATGGAAAAGAGCGGGCCCAAATGGCGAAATAGAAACCACTATTGATGGTAATCGATGGAAAGTTGAGAAGGCTCAACATTCTCCTGGAGAATATCACGCAAAGAGTTATAATAAGAAAACTCGTGAATGGGATTGGGCGTTTACACAATCTAGTAAAAAGAGTGTAAAAGATGCCATTGAGAATAACCCGAATAGAGACTAAAATGAAATCATTTAAACAGTTTAATGAATCAAGGATTAAATGGATAAGACGACCTGATGGTCGCCAAGGTGAACGTAAAGTTTACAAACATGTGTCTGCAGATGGCATGTGGGAAATCAGTTTGTCTGGAATGGATTCATCACGTAAGAATAAAGATGGTAGTCAGAAAGTGATACCAACATTGTTTGACAAAAGTGGCAACAAAATAAAACATCCTGTTACAGGTTATAAAAACATTAATCAAGCAAAAAAAGATGCTCAGATATGGGCAGACAGACATTGGAATAAATAATGCAAAAATTTAGTTCGTACCTTGCAGAAGAAAAGAATGTTCACATGGAACATATCGAAGATTCCATCTTAAATGGTGGTGTCAAAGGTGCAAGACAAGCAATCAATTATCTTCGTTCTTTACGAGATATGTTAGCAGGAAACGCAGCAAGGTCAGTTAAGGTGACTGTCAAGTGGGATGGTGCACCAGCAATATTCGCAGGAAAGGATCCGTCTGACGGCAAATTCTTTGTTGCGAAGAAAGGTGTTTTTAACAAGAACCCAAAAGTATATAAAACAAATGCGGATATAGACGCCGACACAGACGGCGATTTGAATGCAAAATTGAAAGAGGCGCTAAAGTATTTGCCTGCCCTCGGAATTGAAGGAGTAGTACAAGGTGATTTCTTATATTCGAAGAAAGATATTAAGACGGTGGAGATTGATGGAGAATCGTATATTACTTTCCATCCTAATACCATTGTTTATGCGATACCAGCAAAAAGCGAACTTGCAAAAACAATACTCGCCTCCAACATCGGTGTGGTCTGGCATACAGTATACCGAGGAGCAACTTTTGAGACAATGTCAGCAAGTTTTGGAGAGGAGATTGCAAGCGATCTCACCAAATCGAGAAACGTCTGGGCAGTAGACGCATCATATAAAGATGCATCAGGCACAGCAACATTTAGCAAAAGAGAAACGACAAAAATCACAAAAATACTTTCTGATGCAGGAAAGTCATTCCAGAAAATAAAGCCTGCAACAATGAACGATGTTTCTAGCAATCCTGAGTTCCTAATACGAATGAAAGGATTTATCAATGTTAAAGTAAAAGCAGGCGAAAAGATTAAAGATCCTAATACCTTTGTTAAGCAAATGGTTGACTGGATATATGATTATTATCAAAAAGACATTGATAAACTAAAAACAGAAAGAGGCAAGAAGAATAAAGCAGCGAAGCGAACTGAAGTCATGGCTTATTTTTCTAACACGCCTAAAGCACAAATAGTCGAGATGTTTAAAATGTATAATTTGCTCGTTGATGCAAAACATATGATCATAGGTAAACTCGACAAAGCGAAAACTATAGGAACATTCCTACAAACTGCAGACGGATATAAGGTTACTCCACAAGAGGGTTTTGTGGCGATTGATCGATTCGGAAAGAATGCAGTGAAGTTGGTTGATAGAATGCAGTTTTCGCAAGCGAACTTCTCCCCTGAATTTATTAAAGGTTGGCAGAAGTAGCACGACAGAACAAGTGTCAATCCCGACACCTGTCATTAAATCTCTATACTTGATTTAATGTAATTTTATATTATGAGCAATATTTGATTTTTGAATATATAATAACAGGAGGTTTTTACATATGGAATTAGCGTATTCCTTAAATACCCTTTACTTCTTGCTATCTGGCGTACTCGTTATGTGGATGGCGGCAGGTTTTACAATGCTAGAAGCAGGGTCAGTAAGAAGTAAGAATGTAATTGAAATACTTTTGAAGAACATAGCACTATACAGTATCGCATCTATTGGATTCTTGGTAGTTGGTTATGAACTGATGTATGGTTGGGGTCAAATCGATACCCATGCAATGTATTCAGATTTCTTTTTCCAAGTAGTATTCGTAGCGACAGCAATGTCTGTTGTTTCTGGTGCAGTTGCTGAAAGAAAGAAATTATGGACATTCTTATTGTTTGCCGCAGTATTTTCTTGCGTCTTATATCCCATTCAAGGTTCTTGGAGTTGGGGTGGTGGTTGGTTAAGCGAAGCAGGATTCTCTGACTTTGCAGGATCAGGTAT
>Ga0181380_1001270_pt1 | contig 11145 bp, 12 predicted proteins | sample 3SPOviralmetaG_FD_130116 | JGI IMG/M metagenome (GOLD analysis project Ga0181380, IMG submission 130116) | Marine viral communities from the oligotrophic San Pedro Time Series (SPOT) site, San Pedro Channel, CA, USA - 3 SPOT_SRF_2009-08-19 | ecosystem: Environmental > Aquatic > Marine > Strait... | reverse complement strand
TGTTTTTTTAGGTTCTGTTTTTTTAACTTCTGCTTTTTTTTTTTCTTTTTTAATTAATGATATATTAAATTGTTTATTTATAAATTTTTTATCAGGAGTTAAAAATATCCAATCAGGTGAATTTTTTACTTTAACATATTTTTTAAAATTTTTTTTACTTTCAGGAGACATCTCTATTTTATCAATTTTTCCTAAAGTTAATTTTTGTATATCTCCTTCAAAATGTTTTTTTAATATAGCAAATTCTTCTTCTGATAATAATCTTCGTTTAAAGTCTGATGGTTTTTTAGACATTTATTTTTAAAAATATAATTTTTTATTAGTTTAAATAAATGCCACAGGGAAAAGGAACTTATGGATCTAAAAGAGGACGACCTAAAAATTCAACTAAAATGAAAGGTAAAGGTAAAGGTAAAAAAAAATAATTAAAGTTTCTCAAGACATAACATATGTCCATAAACTAATTTTATTTTAAATTCATTTTTATATTCTTCATATAATCTATCTACTTCTGGTTTTACTTCAGTCCAACTAGGATCATTATAATTATCAAATACAATTAATCCACCTTTATTAACTTTATCTTTTAAATTTATAAAATCCATTCTTACACCTATAGTTGTATGGTCACCATCAATAAATAAAAAATCAATATTTTCTTTTACTTTATCACATATTTTTTTATCTTTGCTATCACCTTTAATTAATTCATATTTATGATTATGTGGATTATTTTTTTCAATATTTTCTTTAACTATATCTAAATGTTTTGTTAAATCAACTTGTCTATGTGGATCGTATGAATTACCATAATATCCTGAAAATAAATCTATTCCATAAAAAATACAAGGAGTTTCAGATTTCATTTGTAAAATTATACTACCCGCGTAAAGAACACCTGTTTCACAATATACTTTACATTTATCACCCATTTCATTTTTTAATTCTTTCATTTTATTTAAATGAGGACTTTTACATATTTCACCAATCATTTATATTTTATAAATATTTTATTTTTAATTATTTTTTACCTTCATTTAATATTTGATTTATTATATTAAATCTGGTATCAGGTATTTGTTTAGTAATTTTATAAATTACTGCTGAACTATCATTTACTTGAGATAATGCTTGAGAAGGGTCGTGAATAGAAGTAGTTATACTTGTAATTGTTTTAGGTCTTGTAAATACGAATTCCATATCTGGAGCAGTATTAACAAAAAAATCAGGATAATCTGATATTTTAGGAACCACAGCAATTACTGGATATAATTCACCACTATCAGCACCACCTATATAATCTGAACTATCTAATATATCTGACCTTATACAAAAATATGGATTAATTAATTTTTTAGGTAAATTAGGTGCTGTTAATTTAACACTTGTCGCACTTTCAGATATAGCAGGGAAATTTTCAAAATCTAAAGCATCTCTAAAATAAAGACTTTGATTTGTTCCACTATTACTCGCATTAAAAGACATAGTGATTGGTAATTGAAGTGAATACATTCCAGCACCAAAAATATTAGTAGTAAAATCCATAGTAGCAGTTTGTCCCACATTGGCATTAGTAATAGCGTATGGTAAAGCATTTTTATTTGAATTACCTATTCTATTTGTTAAATCATTTGTAGAACTTCTTGAAGAATTAAATTGATTATATTCAAAACCTAATCTACCCCAAAATCCACTATTCCATTTATTTTCTGAATATCCAAAATCTTTAATCATTATTCCTGATAATTGATCGTAAATTGTCCAAGGTGATAAATTAGGATTTAAAAAATCTATTTGATAATCTTGTCCTTGAACACTTAAATCTGTTATTCTATTTGCTGCGTAAGGCATCATTGCTGTAGTCCAGTTAGTATCAAATAATCTTTTATTTATTTTATAAACTTTTTGTCCTGCTGTTGAAAACTCTGGAACTATTTGTTCTGTATGTTTAGAAGTTGTAGCAACACCACCAGCATCAAATCTATTTTGTATTCTTTCCGCTGTATGTAAATCTGATATTTCAAATCTATTACTTGTATTATTATATTCTAATTTAGGTTCATTAGCACCTAAATATATTTTTTGAACATAATTAAAACTTTCTAATTGATCTTGTTCAAATCCAGTTGGTAATTGTCTTCTTATTTCAATAGTATCTGCTGTTCCGCTTTCTTTTCTTGCTTTATCTACATATCCATCTGTTATTCCTATACATATATTACCATAAGAATTAAAGTGAATATCCCATCCCATTCTTGATCTAATTAATTTAGTATTTGTTGAACTTCCATTTCTATTTAATGCCCATAAATTATTAGGTATTGTTGTAAATGAAGCATTTAAATTTGTATCTTCAATAATACCTAAATGTGAAGTTGTTAAACTAACAAAAGCATCATTTCCTACATAATATTTTTTAAAACAACCAAATGAATATCCTTCTTCCCAACTTTCTCCTTCTGTATAAATATTTTCATATTCAGGATTAAAATCAAAAAATAATGGTACTGATTGTAAAAATGGAATACCTGAAGCATTAGGTAGCATATAATCATTTCCAAGAGTTATTGTATAAGCAGAAGCATTTGCTATTACATCTAATTCAGATAAAGCATTCATATGTAAAAATCTTGAATTATTAACAGTTGTATATCCATTTAATTGATTATATTTATTAGTAAATAGTTCAGGATGATTTCTTTGTTCCATAAATATAGCATTTAGTTTTTCTAAAATATCTCTATCCCATTCTAAATCTAAAGGTATTAAATGTGCTTCTGGTTCTGTGCTTGTTCTCCAAAATTGTGAAGCATTAAGAGTTTGTAATTGTGTAAAAGTAGCATCAGCAATATTTAAAACTTGTCCTGGAAATTTTACATTTAAATAATCTTTAAAAAAACTTGCCCATTCTCTACCTCTTTGCCATAATTCAGGTCTTTTAACACCAATATATTGATATTGTGATAAATAATGATTTGAACTTGCGTTATATTCAACACTACCATTAACACGACTTACCCAAGCATCGTATTTATCTTTATTTGAAGTAAATGGTGAAGCAGCATAAAATGTATGATATGTAGGTGAATTAATTTCTACATTCAAACTCTTATCTGTTGATAATGAAGCATTAGCATTATAATCCGCATTAGATCTTATAAAATTAATTTGTGGTTGTGATTGTGATGTAATTTGTCTTGTAAAATCATCTGCTATTTCATCTGGACTTTTAAAACCTGGTTGTATTTCAATATCTATTTTTTCAATATATTCTAAATAATTTAATAAACAAGGTGAATGAAATGAAGCATTATTTACTAAAGGAACTAATGTTTCTGATTGACTTCCAAACCTAGTATCTTCAGCAATAAATATTTTAAATCTTGAATTATTATTTTTAGGTCTTAATCCTACTAATTCTCCTCTATCTAATACATCAAAATAAAATACATCTTCATCTACATAATATCCTGACATTTTTGAACCATTATAACTTGCGTTTAAAGAAGTTATTAAATTATAAGAACCATTCATTTGTCCAAATTGAACACTTGAATATTGTTCCCAATCTGAATTTAAATTAGCATTTGTTTTATGTTCAAATAATCTTGGTAAATTAAAATGGTTTTCACCATTATTAGTTTTATAATAATTAATTAATAATGAAAATTTATTAGTTTTTATTTCTTCTGTTGTTGTTATATTACTTGCTGTTTGTCTTTCATATCCTAATATTTTATCATTTGATCCATTTACTTGAACATGATTAGTTATTTGTGTATATGTAAAAGTTTTATTTTCTAAAAAATCAGAAGTTATTTGTATAGCATTAGCATCGGCACCTACTTCACTAATAAACGCATTATGAACTGATACTTTATCTCCAGGTTCTACCTTTATTCCACTACCTAATTTATTTGTAAAAAGTGCTGGTGAATTTGTATTTCCACCTAAAAATTGAGAAGATTGTTTAGCATTACAATCTAATAGTGTTATACTTTCCATTTTATTATTATAATAAATTAATAGAATTTAATTAAAAAAATTACTAAAAACAATTGTCGTAAAAATTTTCGTGATTTCTATTCATACCAAGAGCAGTATTAATTTTCTGTTTAACAATAGTTCTATGTTGTTCTTCTTCTTTTTTTTTCTTTTTTTCTTCTTTTCTTGCTTTACGAACTGCTTCATAACCATCTAATGCTTTTTGTGTAGCGATTGCTGAACTTTCCATAGCAATTCTTTTAATATCATCTTCTGTAAAATTATTAGTAATATGTTTAGTTTCATAAGTATTATTATTAATTACAGGTCTGCGTTTTTCTTCTTCTTCTTTAATAGTATCTTCTTTTATTTGTTTTTTAGTTTTTAATTTACCTTCTTTTCTAAGTTGAGCATTTTTTTTTCTTGTTTCTAATGCTTTTGCTCTTGCTATTGCTAATTTTTCTTTTGCTTCTGCTGACATAGTTCTTGTTCTTTTAACTTTTTGAATTACAGGTGGAGGTAAATTTTCTGCTTTTTTAAATACTTCATCTACTTGTATTTGTTCTTTTTCAGTTATTTCAGGTAATTTTTCAGGTTCATTATCTATTTCATTTTCAACATTTTCTTCTAAATCATCTACAATTTCAGTTTCTAAATTAGGTTCAGCATCTTTAACTTCTGGTAATAAATCCATTTCTATTTTATTATAATAAATTTTAATAATTTTCTATTAAAAAAAAATAAATTCTATTCTGGTTTCGTTTTTCCGTAAATCGTGATCTTTTAGTAAAAATTTTAACATAATTGATGAAAAAAAAAATATTCAAAACAAATTCAAAAAATATTCAATTAACTTAGATATTTCGGAAAAACAAAACCAGGAATATTTATTTAAAAAAAATAAAATAAATTTATAAATATAATGTATTCAGTATCAAATTTAGAAAGAGAAAATGATTATCCAAATATTTCAATATGTATGCCGATATATAATAGAAATAAATTTAAAAGATTAATATTAAGTAATTTATTAAAATTAGATTATGATTTTAATAAAATAGAATTTTGTTTATACGATGATGGAACAGAACCATTTTTTATAGATAAAGAAGAAAAGGATCATTTTATAGATATAATTAAACCAATAACATTCAAATATAAATATGAAAAAAATAAAAAAGAAATAGGTGAAAAGAGAAATTTATTAACAAAAATGGCAACACATAAATATATTGCTTGTATGGATAGCGATGATTTATACATGCCTAGTTATTTAAAACATTCATTAGATATTTTATTAAAAAATAAATTAGGTTTAGTATGTTCTCCACAAATGTTATTTTTATATCCACACCATGAATGGAAATTAACAGGTATAGATTGTAAAGTAAAAAGGATGGGACACGAGGCGAGCATGGTATATACAAAAAAATATTTTAATGCTATGGGTGGTTTTACACCAAAAGGAACAGGTGAAGGTGTAAAATTAATAGATGGAATGAATGATAAAAAAATAGGTAAATCAAAAATAGAGAATGTAATGCTCTGTATCTGCCATAAAGATAATACTGTTAATAAAGATAGTTTTTTAGATAAAGGTGATATAGAATATAAAATATCAGAATACGATAAACAATTAATTAAAGATGCTCTCAACCTTAATTCTTAAAAGATTATTATGAGTATTATAATCGTAATTACCACACCAAGTATTTTTCCAATGTCTAAGATCTTTTTTATATAGATTAATTCTTTCTTTATTTTTTTGGTTCCATTGTTTTTTATATTTTGCTTTTAATTCAGGTGAATTATCTATACCTAACCATTCTAATTTCATGTGATTAACACAATTAGGTGTGTTTGCTATCCAATATTTTTCTCTTGATTTATCATCAGTTTCTTCAATAATTTTATAAGACCAATCTTCATTATTAAATATTATTTTTGCTGAACATTCTTGTTTTTTATGTTTATGAGACCATCTATGTTGTCCAAATCTATGATTAATATTTTTTGTTTTTCCAATATAAACATTATCATTAGTATTATCAGATATTTTATATATTTTATACATTTCTTTTATATTATTATTATTGTTTTGTTTTTAAATATTAATCAATTTAAATTTCAAATTTATTTTTTACAATTTATATTTTGGCATCACGAATATGAAATAATACAGTTGTTTTACCTTGAAGATCTGTTGCTAATGTTTCATCAGAATAAACAATATCTACATCAATATTAGATAAATATATATCTTGTGGATTATTTAATTTTAAATATGTTTTTTCATTAGGTTCAAAATATAAAGCACCTACTCGTTGTCCTGTATTTGAAAACGCAGGAAGATGATATAATATTTTAGAATTAGAACCTTTAGCAAGATTAACTGAAGTATGAGTAAAGTTTTTCAATCTAACAAATAAAGATTGAGTAGATTTCATTTCAGGAGCAGTATCAGATTGATAAGTTTGAGTAAATGGTGAAGTTACAGCAGTAGAATTAGGCACATTTACTAAACTTCTATTTGGAAATCCCATTAAATATTGTGAATTACATTTATCTGTATTTAAATATCTATCATCTGGTGCGAAGAAAAATTGAACTTTATAATCACATTGTTTATTAGCATTTAAACCTAATAAATTATCTCTATCAAATATTTTATCTAAATCCATATCTAATAATTTTACAAGATTTTCTGAACCAGGAACATATAAACCATGTTGTAAAAATGCCCAATAATCTGTAAATGAACAATCACCAGGATTATTTCTATTAAAATTATCCCATCCCCAATATTTATGATTTACTATATCAACACCAAAAAATTCTTCAATTTTAATTGTATTACCAGGTTCTATTTGTATTTTAGGATATAAAAATCTTGTTGTCATCCCAGTAGGTTTTAAATTAGAAGCAGATACACCTGTTCCATCTGTTAAAACTGTTTCTACACCTTTATCATCTACTACAGAAACTTTTACTCTTTCATTTTTTATATTAAATTTAATTAAATCAATAAGACTAACACTAGCATTTATTTTAGTACCATAATTAACTTCTGTTAATGTTAATTCTGCTTGGTTATAATCAAGACCATCAGGTAAAGTATGAAGTAAAATAATATCACCATTATCTTCTATTTCAACTAAATAATCGTAAAAATTATCACCATCTACATCATCAAAATAATTAGGAGGTAAATTTTTTAAAGATCTACATAATCCTATTCTTTGAACACCAACTCCATGTCTATTTACTAATGAACAAGAAAAAGATCCATTTGCTAAACTTAATGGATAATCAATACCCACACACGAAGATAAAGAACCTGCTGGTGGAGTTAATATTCTTGTAGAAGGATTATAAGTATAATTATCACCTACAGCAGTTCCATTATATCTTGCCCCCATCCATGAAGCAGAAATATTTGAAGTATTTTTTGTTTCATCTGTATTAGTAATTTCTATTTTCCAACCTAACCAATCTAAACCACTACCATTTCTTAAAGGAACAACATTAGCACCAGGATTTCTACCTGTAGAAGCATTTAATAATAAATTAGGATGCCATAAATTTCTATTTAAACTTGCTTTCATCATTCTTGCTATATTATCAACATTACCAGTATAATCAATTATTTTAGGACCTCTATTAGCAATTAATCTGGAAAATTGTTGATCCGCTTTTGATAAAGCAAAAGCAGATTGAACTGGAGCAGATTGAACAAAATTATAAGAACCATCTACATCTATTTCTTCACCAAAATAAAATGAATAAATACTATTTGCTTCATTAATATTAATATTTCCACTACGATTAATTTTAACACTTTGAACTGCTACTTCAGAATTAACAGGTATTTTAAAAGTATCATTCAAATGATTTGTATATGAAAAAGATTTATTTATTCCTTGTTGTTCATCATAATTACTAATTAATGTATCAGGTGTATTACTTGTAATTAACAAACTCATTTTATATTTATAAATTTTATTTTTCTATTTATAAAAAAAAATTAATATAATAAATGGTAAAAGGTAAATTTCTTGAACCAGTTAAAAATAATGGACAGGTTAATGCTCCATTACAATTTAAAGTAAAATATGATACTGATAGGGCAAAAAAAATTAGACCTAAACAAGTATTTGAATATACACCTCCAGAAGAAAATATTAAAAATAGGTTAAGATCTTCTAAAAAAAAATAATTACCATAATTCATTATCTATATTAAAATCTTCATTATCAACTATATCTTCTATTTCTTCTTCTTGTTCTTGTTCTTCTTCACTTTCAGAAATATCAACATTTAAATCATTCATTTTTGCTCTAGAAGATAAACAATCTTCTAATAATGAAGAACATTCTTCATATTGTATATCGCATAATATTTCAATAATTTTTTGAAAAGCATGTTGTAAATCTCTTGAAGTTGTAATTTGTCGTTTAGGCATTTATATATATATTATTATTTTGTTTTTAAATAGGATTATTTAAAATAAATTGAAATAAAATAATTTCATAATCTAAATGTTCTTTATTAATACAACCTTTACATAATTTTTGTTTTAATCTAAACTTTTTTTGTTTCATTCTATCTTTATTTTCTTCATTATAATGAGGCATAAATACTTTTGAATATACTTGTTCAAATTGTTCTGAACTTATTGTAAAATTCATTCTATCTAATATTATATCCGTTTTATTTTTAAATATATTCAGAATGTATTTTAGATAAATATAATAATTATTAAATAATTTTTTATTAAAATTATCTATTGTATATTTTTTCCATTCATTAATTTTTTTATCATTTTCAGGAAATATTTGATTTACAACATCTTCAATATTTATAAATTTTAATTCTAAATCCCAATTTTTATTTTCATTTAATCTATTATTTATAAAAAATAATAATTGTTGTTCAGATAAATCTTTAAAATCATTTTTAAGATCATTTAATAAATTTTTTTTCATTGCTGATTTAATATTCAAAAAAATATTATCTGAGTTCATTTATTATATCTATTATATTAATTGTTTTGTTTTTAAATATTATATCCATAATTGTTGTGTTGATAAGTTCATTTTATATGCCACAAATACACTATAAAATGAAGTATTCTTTTTATATTCAAATGTGCCGTCTTCTAATAATTTAGCATAATGTATTTTTGTAGAAGGTGTAATTATTTGTAAATGTTTTATATTTTCTCCAAATATTTGTCTCATATATTTACTAAACATATTACAAGAATTCATTATAATTATAAATGGTCTATCTAATTCAACTAATCTTGCTAATATTTTTTTCTTAATTTTAGTTTCAAAAGGTATATTTGTTATAATTATATCACTCTCTATAAAACCTTCTAACATATCTAATGAAGGATCAAAATATACTTTATCGTGTTCTACTATATTTTTTAATATTTCAGGTGAATTACTTTTACTTGCGTTTAGCATACACGCTTCCCATATACTTTTATCTTTAGGTATAATATCACCTATCAATCTCCAAGTTTCTTCAGTAGTATAATAATCATCATATTTAGCATAATGAGGACTATCTTTAAAGTTTGCCATTATTTAATATTTATAATATATTAATTTTAAATTTCAAATTTATTTTTTACTATTTTAAAAAAAAATTATATTAATATTTATTAATTAAGTTAGTTAATCCCAATCAAGTTCTTGACATACAAAATCACTTAGATTTATTTCACCATTTTCTATTTCATAATCTTTATTACCAATTAAAACATATTCACCATCTTCGTCAGTATATACAACTGCGTCTCGTAATAGTTTTCTGCCTTCCGCACTTTCTTTATACACAGCACCAGTAGTGCCTATAATTATATAATTATACCATTGAGCACAACCTCCACACATATAAAGTGTATAAGTCCATTCTGGACTTTTATCTATTTTAAATCCAGCACAAGATTGCCATTCTTCTTCTTTATCATAATCTTTCTCATAATTATATTCTTCTATGAGTTTCATAATTTCTTTTAATTTTTCATTATCAGGATCACAATTATCTTTGATTTTATTTTTAAACTGATTTACAATTTTATTCATAGTTTTTTTATCCATTATATATATTCTTAAGAACTGATTTATTTTTAAATTTACTTTTTTCAAATTAAAATTTCAAATTTATTTTTTACTATTTATTTAATATTTATATTTTTGTAAAACCAAATTTCAAATTTATTTTTTACATATTTAAATTTTGTTCTTTTAAATCTTCAGGTAATTCACCTTCACCACCAACAAATTTATTATCTTCATAAATAACTTCTTCAAAATTTTTTAATGCTTTACCTTCTTGAACTTTTAAATATAAAAAATTATATTTACCTTCCACTGCTTTATTATAAATTTTTAAAAATGTTTTAATATCTTGAAATGGTGGGTGAAATTCTTCCGCTAATTGAATTAATTGTTTATTATTAGTTTGTTTAAATATAATTACATCAGTAGCGTTGTTTCTTAAAATAGTATCAACAGATTTAAAATTTTGTGTAAATACACCCATTAATCCTATATTATGGTGCCGATATCTTGTTGCTAAAAAACTTACTTCATTATTTCTTTTCATATTTGAACCTAAAATATCATCTAATAATAATGCTATGAATGGCATATCTTTTTTTTCACCATAAGATTTTTGTTTTTCAATTAAATTATTTATTAAACCATCTGTATAATAATCTTGAACATCAAATGCTTTTCTTAAAAATCTTGCTGTCGGATCATTTAAAATAGTATTTGAAATAATCTGAACATCATCAAAATATTGCTGACCGTAGAACCCTTCTTCACGAGGTCTTAATAACATATTATTAATTAATGTTGTTTTTCCTGACTTAACTGCCCCGATACCGAGTAAAAGTGCTGGTGGTTGCGGTATATTCGGATGAACTGGTTTAATTCGTTTATCAGGGGGTTCTTGTTGAACTGGCAATACTTTTGGTGTAGATATAAAAGTATTCTCTTCATCATTCATTTTTAATTATATTATAAAAAAATATTAATTTATTTTTAATTAAGGTTTATTTATATTTTCATACATTTGTTCATCAGCACCTTTTATCTCCCAGTATCCGCCTAACCATCCTGATTTTCTTTCAGGCATTCT
>Ga0181380_1001268_pt1 | contig 11154 bp, 14 predicted proteins | sample 3SPOviralmetaG_FD_130116 | JGI IMG/M metagenome (GOLD analysis project Ga0181380, IMG submission 130116) | Marine viral communities from the oligotrophic San Pedro Time Series (SPOT) site, San Pedro Channel, CA, USA - 3 SPOT_SRF_2009-08-19 | ecosystem: Environmental > Aquatic > Marine > Strait... | reverse complement strand
GCCGTCTAGTCTATAAACACTGATTTCGTTTGGTGTGTATTCCCTAATATACTGTTGATCTCTAACAATCTCTTCTTTAACTTTTAAGTAAGTTAAAACATAAAGACCATTTGGTTGTCTTGTGTATTCCCAGTCCATAACGTTGTCTGGGGTAAACAAACTTACGTAAGGTCTAATACCTTGTTCTAGTTCGTCTGCTCTTGTAAATGTTTGTGCATTTGGTTTGTCTACTACTATCCAACAGTTTCCGTATACCATTGCATAAGCACTAGCGTCACGCATGAATGCTTGAAAACTTCTACCATCAAGGTCAGCGTCCGCAAGGAATGGATCTAAGCCTTGGTCGTTTTCAATTGTGCCAAAATCTCTTTTGACCTCTTTTCTATATAAAAATGAATTGTAAATTCCTACAATTGATTTTGTATGATTATCAAGTGCTACTTGACGTAGACGTTTTTCATAATCATCTCTTGATTCGTAATAGTATGGTTCTAAGTAACGGCCTTTAAAGAAGTCATAACCACCTTGGTATGTGTCTCCTAAAAATTGCCATCTGTTAAGGTAATATCTGTATGCTTCATGTGACTCTACAATGTAGTCAACCAAGTAACGTGTATCACCCTTAATAAGTCTGTCTCTAATGACGGGCATTATGCGTATCTCCTTGCTGTGTTATTATTACTACCAGTAAATGCCCAGCGTTGTGGTGATGAACTAGTATCATAATCTGTGCGTAGTGGAAATAAAAAGTCTATCAAATATCCAACTGCGTCTGCCATATGATCTAATTCTCCATCCTTTTCTATTACGGATGTGCCTGGTTTATATACCATTCGTTCTAAACTAGTAATTATCTGTCTGCACTTTGGATCAACAAATAATGAATGCTCTCCATTACTGTTTTTCAGTTTGGCATTTACAGAATTTACTCTGTCTCTAATTGGTGTGTGTGCATTTCTTACTTTTACAGTAAATCCTGCGTTTTGTAATATTGATATGTCAGTTCTACCTCCAGCACTTGTTTTACGTTGACGTCCTGCTGGATCAGGATACATAATAATCCTTGTTTCTGGGTAACGTCTTTTTAGTTCATCACAAACTTCATCTGTGTTAGAACCTTTCATAACAATTTCGTCTACAAAATATACGTTTCTACCTTCAACAACAGCAACTGAACAACTCATTGGATCAACGTTAAAGTCAATACCAACATGTATTTCATGTAATGGTGTGTTGTGTGCTTGAACTGTATATTGTCTATCAAAGTTATAGTAAACCTGTCCACTGTATGTGTTGAATGTTGCAAGATATTCTTGTTGAAATGTCTTTTCATCCATGTCACGTTTTGCTTCTTCAATTTCACTAGCAGGAACATTGCCACCATCTAGTGTTGTATAAGTGTATGCACCCCAGTTGTCTGTTTCATTTGCCATTGTAAACATTTCATGACTGAAACTACCAACACCTCTTGGTGTGCCTAAAAACATTGCCTTACCACCTTTGTCAGATAGCGTAGGTCTTAAAACTTCTGTCCATGTTCTTTTATCTATGTCTTGAAATTCATCTAAAACAATAAAGTTCAAACCAACACCACGTAAACTGTCTGGATTGTCTGCACCTTTAAGATGTATAACACTACCATTCTTCAAACGTAGTTTTAGTTCTGCTTCATTGCTTTGATCAATCCAACGTAATTCTTTTAGTTTGCCTTTGAGTTGATCCCAAACAATACCTTTGGCCATTCTGTAACTTGGTGCTACATACCAAACTTGTTGATCAGGTTGACTTGCATGTTTTGCTAATTCTCTCATTGCAACGTGTGTTTTGCCAAAACGTCTACCAGTCACAGCGACACGAAATCTGTTTTCATCTTTTACAATAGTTTCTTGTGCTGAACTTAATGGCATTCTTAATCCTCCCATGGTAGCGGTGTTTTAGCATCGCCATCTTCTGGAGTATCTTTTTGCCCCAAGTATTGTTTGCCTAAAAATATTTGCATTCTTGTATCGCCATTCAGTGCTTTGTCCCACTGTGCTCTACGTAAACTTTTCTTACCTGCTTGTTTACCTTTATCAATCAAATCACCAAAACGTTTTTTAAGTGTTGAAGATGTAGTTCCAACAACTTCTGCAATCTCGTCTGGAGTGCATTGAATACAAGCAAGTTTATAGACAAGGTCTCTGTCTATGGTCTTGTATTTCTTTACAGGCGTTGGTTTTTTATTTTCGTCCATTATATCTGTCTCTCCACTACTTTGATTCTAAAGTTTCTTGAGTCTCTTAAACCGTTTGTGGTTGTAATTTTATATTCTACATTATAAACGTTGCCTGTTGTGCCTGCTGAAATGTTTGCTGTTACTATGAAATCTGTATTTGTAGATGAATCAATTGCCAATGGTGCCGCGTCTCCACTAATAGTTTCTGCTGTAACAGTAATCGCAGAAATAGTATCACCGCTTGGCATCCAATTGGTCCAATCTAATGAATAGTCTAATACTGCGTATGGATCTTTTTCAATGAAGTGTCCAACCCTGTCTTGCTGAAAACCTGTTAGTGTGGCCATTAACCTTTTCTCCTGTCTAAAGGATTTAACTGTTCAACCAGTGTTAGTGTCTGTGGAGTTAAAACCCTAGTTTCACTTTTCACCGTGAATCCTCTTGTTTCTTGTTCAATGTTATTTACCCTGTTCTCTGGTTTTACCGCAAATTTTCGCTCTTCTTGTGCGATAACCAATGTTCTTGACTCTGAATCTACTGCATAAACTCTATAAGGATCAATAATGTATACTGTTAAAGCACCTAACACACTGTTAAATGCTGTGAAACTTGCACTTGAAAGTTTTAGAACGCCGCCATTGCCAATCAAACTAAATGCAGGACGTAGTGTTGCAACTCTATCAAATCTAGCGATAGCATTTGCTGATAAACTTGCTTGTGATGTAAGTGTAGCACTAACACCTCTAAATCTATCACCAACAGTTACTTGTGTATTGAAAGCGTTGAGTGTTGAACTAGCACTTGCAATCCTATCACCATCTGCTACAAGTGTTCCTGCACTTGCTGTGAGTATAACTCCGCCTCTTAAAACATTAGCATCTGCTGTTAGTGTAAACTGTGCTGATGGACTGCTAACACCACTAACTTGGAATATTGCATTTGAACTTAAACTAAAGTTCGCTTGTAATGACACTGTTGTATCTGTTGACAGTGTTCCTGTTGTTACTACTGTATTGAAAGCATCTAAGTTAGCACTTGCTGTTGAATGTATGTTGCCTGCTGTTGCTGTAAGTGTTCCTGAACTTGCTGTAAGTGTAGCACCTTGTTGTATCTTACCACCATCTGCTGTAAGTGTAGCACTTGCTGATAGTGTTGCTTCTCCACTTAAGAATACATCAACAACACTTATGAAAACTGTTGGTCCCCATATCTGTGCTGGGTCATGATCCCATGTGCCATAGTCTGCCCAAGTAACACCGTCATGTGCATTTACTTGTAGGTCAACACTTGCGTTTCTTATAACGTCAGCGTCAACACTCATTGTTCCTGCACTTGCTGTCAAAGATGCACCAGGATGTATTCTTCCTGCCGCAACAACAACTGCACCAGCACCTGTTATGCTTGAACTAGCACGTTTTGTTTGAACAGCATCACTTGAAACTGTTGCTGAACTAGATAGTGTTGATGTGCCTTGTTTTATTTGAACAGCGTCAGCAGTTAATGATCCTGCACTTGCTGTTAGTGTAACACCACGTTTGATTTGACTTGCGTCAACTGTAAATGCAAGAGCACCACTTATAGTAGCACTGCCTCCATTTAGTTTTAGTGCTGAACTAGTTGTGGCGGTAGTTGATGTTAGTGCCGCTGAAGTTTGTTTTAACCTATCAGCCTGTGCAGATACAGTAGCAGATACCGACATGGATGCTGTGCCAAGGATAGTCCCTTGCACATACCCTGAGTCAACAAAGGTATCGCTTACATAGCCTGTTGTCGCATAACCCTCTGCGACATATAGATCACTTACAAACTCCGCCACGGGTTAATTCCCCCCTATGACGCTATTACGCCAAAGAAACTGTTAGGTTGCCTGAAGTAATTTGAAAAGTGTCTCCACTGTCAATAGTTTTATTTGTGTCTAATGCACCGTAAAATAAAACGTTTCCTGATGTTGCCGCATCCATAACTGCTAGATGTGTAATTGTGCCCCAGTTACCATCTGTTGCCGCTGGAAATGTTACGTTACCTGAACTAGATACTGAACCACCTGAAACTGTTCCAAATGTTACTGCTTGACGTGCATAAGCACCGCCTGCACATTCTTCTGAAAGTGTTCCTGCTTCTAATAAATCTGCTGTTCCACCTTGACCTACTGCTCCTGCAGAGTCATCTGTGTTAAAAAGTGCAACATAAACGTTTGCTGGTGCAGTTGTTGATGCACTGTTGGCTTTTAACCAAAAGTCTAATGTTTTGTCTTCTGTGTAATTGCTTGCCGCTGACATAATTTTGTCTCCTTATAAGGTTTGCCTACACCAACTGGTGTAGATTTGTTGTCTTTGTTAATTAACAGTATTATTTAAGCAAATACTATAAGATCAGTTATCTTATGCTATTATACTGTTGGTCTAGTTTCTGTTGGTATTGAAACGCCTGTGTAGTCTACGTGTGTGCCTGTAAATGTTGCTGTTGGTGTTGGACCTACGTATGTGCCTGCACTGTCGTAGTATGTAGAATAATAAGCATCTACTTGATCTGCTATATTGTAATCATAGTCAGTTTGATTTTGATTTTCTGTATATCCTGCAACAAATCCGCTCCAATCTTGTGTCCAACTAAAGTTAGGACCGCCTGGACTACCTGTTTCAAATACACTTTCCATTCCTCCAACTGTTCTTATAAAATCTTGGGTTCCAAAACTTGTAGAAATACCAGATTCAAAAAAGCCTGGTATACCCACGTTGGTAGGATTTACATCTACACCATTTACATACAATTTGTAATCAGCATGATAGTTTATAACACTGCTGTCATTGTCTTCTGTATCTGCCATGTTGTAAAATATCATATAATGATTAAAATTAGCAAGATTTGCTGTGTGTGTAATGTCTAAATGATTTACTCTTGTGTTTACACCTGCACGGGTTTGATTGCATCTGTGTAATATTCTTATTCTAGATTTGTTCAAAAATACTTTGAAGTATTGATCTGATATGTTGTTTTTTGATGCGTTAAGTTGAACAACTGTATCATTGTTAGATGTTGTTGTAGGTTTTGCCCAAAAGATTAATTGACAATTAAAATTACCAATGCTTCTTGCGCCTGTATCAGATTCAAAAACAGGATTGTTTTGATCACCAAGTGTGTATCCTTCTTTGGCATCAAATAATTCACTTGTGCCACCTAGGCTTGGAAATAGGCCTGGTGCCTTACCTAGCGGAAAAACAAACATTAGCCAAAATCCTCAAGATGAACTCCTAGTAAACTTGTGCCATCGCTTACAAATGTAAACACATCAATTGCGTTAGCAGTTGTTGTTATTGTTGGCTCTACACTAAATGAAAACTTGTATGTGCTGTCAAAACTTAATGTATGACTACCTGTTCCATCTTGTTTTACAATAAGAATGTAAGTAGCACCTGCTTGTTGATTGCTTGGTGCCGCTAGTATTGAATCTGCATCAAGTGTAATCGTTGCAGTTTGACTTGTGTTTAAGTTCCATTCATATGTGTTAGCACTGTCACTGTCAGTAATTGTTTGTAACCCAAAGTATTGTTGTGCTGTAAAGTTTTGTGTTTGACTTGTTGCAACAAGGTTAAGTCCATCATAGGTAGTAATAATAGAATTTACATTATCAATATTGTCTTTGATGTCTACTCTAGCATTAGCAACCAAATCATTTGGAGCATCTACATTAGTTGTGTTTGCTTGTGTTAAAGTTGGAAAAGTTGGCATCTATATCTCCTTATGATCCTACAGCGTCACCGTTGCCAGGTCCGCCTGAGTAAACAGGATCGTCGCCACTGTCGCCTCTGTTGTTTGTTAAGATGTCACTACCTGCCAAATAAATTTCAGGTGCACCACCAAACGGTGTGCTACCATCATCACCTAAAGCAACTGGTAAACCTCCACTAGTAACAAATTTTTGTCTGTTAGTTGCACTTCCAAAATCATGGTAAGCAATGTCTATCCAAAACTCTGCCAAGTCACCTCGCATTGGAACAGCACCATTAGCGCCACGAGCACCAATACCAATATCTTTGGTTGAATCATAGTATACTGTATCCCATGTGCCTGTGTTGTTGGTCCATAATGTATTGCTTCCACTATATACCTGTGTTACTGTTGAACTATTATACTGTTGATAATAAAAGTCACGTTTATTTGTATCACTTGGATCCATTGCAACCCAAACAGCATACCAAGTGTCTGCACTAAATGTAGCCGCCGCTTGTGCTCTCCACAAATTACTGTTAGTGCTGGTAAACATATCAACCATAAATTTTTGGTTTTGTTTCTGCACTCTCAAAGCACTCTTACCGTTTCTAAAACTTTCTGTAATGAAACTGTGATCGCCTACATGACTTCCATCAAATTTGACCCATGTAAAGAAACTGTAACTGTTGCTTCCTGACTGTTCTGAAGGTGCCGCAATATAACCAAAATCACCACCAGTTAAATTAATTGAAGTATTTGAAGTTGGAGTATCACCAAGTGTTGCTACATAATTATCACCATCTGTTGGTGAACCGCCTTCTACTAAATTGTAACTTGCGATGTTTCCTCGGTTTGCCGCAACTGTGCTTTCATCACCATAGTGGTATATAATTGGAGCACCAAATGCGTATCCTGTGCCGTCTGTGCCTGGAAATATTGCTCTTGAATTTGCACTATCCCAAACAGCATTTTGATTTGTTGACTGAGTAAAGTCTATGTAAGTAGGCCATACACCTACCCAAGCAACATCACCATTCCACATATAGTTGCCATGGTCTCCTGATCTTGCTGTGCCAATACCAATGTCTGTGGCTGATCCATCAAAATCAAATGTTTTTCCTGTTTGTGTTTCAGTTGGGAATGTAATTGAACTACCATTCATCCAACCTGATATTGCGCCAGTGTCTACATCTTTACTAATTGCAACCAAATTCCAATCGTTGTTGGTTAATGTTTCTGTTGAAGTTCTATCTGACACTCCTGAACTTAATGCGTTATACCAACGTATTGTTCCTGACGTGTTAATGAATACATTGTTACGTAGGGTATTGTTCAAATCACTAATACCCATAATGTTTAAGCGTTCTAAATTGTATGTAGGTCTTGCTAAAAATACAATCGTAATTGCACTTGGTGTTTTTAGTCCTGCCGCCGCACCACTTGTGTCTACGCTTTGATTTGAATAGTTGTCTGTTGTTCCACTGTAACTAACACTGCCTACTGTTTCACCTGATACCGCTACTGTCAGTTTTTTTGAAAGAAAGTTAAGTCGACTTGCACCTAATGGCATATTTTACTCCTATCCTAACTAAAGTTTGTGCTTAATGATGCGTAGTAATTTGTTCCGTCATATACTACACTAATAATATCAATTGCATTTGCCGCAGTTGATAATGTTTTTGTTCCGCCTGCAAACTTCATTGTAGAAGTAAGTGTTTCTCCACCTGATGCACTTTGCTTAACAATCAATGTCATTGACTGTCCTGTTTCAGGATTTGCAAAAGCATTGAAAGTAATTGATCCTGTTAGTGTAATTGCTTGAACATTGCCGTTAGCAACATCAGGAGTAATTGTTCCTGTTGTTGATCCACCTGTGTAAATTGTTTCTTTGTAGTTGTCTAGTTCTACGTCTTCAACCTTGTTGCCTTGTCCATCTAAGTTACCACCAAGTTGTGGTGTAGTATCTGCAACCAATGAAGCAATGCCTGCTGTTCCTGAATATGAAACTGTAAAAGCACCTGCTGAATCTGGTTGTGTTACAGTAATGTCTGTGCCACCAACAATCTGTGTATCAATCACTGTAGGAATATCACTTGTTAGTGCAATAGTTCCTGTGCCACCTGGAACAGTGTGTGTGTTTAGTGTTCCTAGGTTTGTAATGTTGTTTGACTGTGCATCTAAGTCACCACCAAGTTGTGGTGTTGTGTCTTCCACAACGTTTGCGATACCAACAGCATCTGTTGCCGCAATTTCAATTGCACCCGCACTATCCACGTTTAAGGTAATGTTGCTACCAGCAACAAATTGAATTGTGTCTGTTGAACTATCTGAACCTGTTAGTGTAAAGTTAGCATTGCTACCATCTACTGCGGCACCAATTGTGTATGTTGTGTTTGTGTTAGCAGTATCTTGATTGATTGTTAAAACTGCTTCACCGGCACTGTCTGTGGTTAAGGCAGTTGTAATACCTGTGCCACCAGCAATAACAAATTTTTCATTTGCTAGTGCTTGTCCTAGTGTTGTTTGTCCTGTATCACCGTTTAGGTCAATTGCTTGAATTTTGTTTTGTAATAAATCAATAAATGAATTATCTAGTTCTGCGAATGTAAGACTATCACCTTTGGTAGTAGCCCCAGTAGCACTTTCTTGTCTTAATGTAATAGTCATCTATTCTCTCCTGGTTTTAGTTGCCCCAACATTATTTATGATAATGACTGTGTTCACTTACATTTAAGCCTAATTCTGGGAAGTTTACAGGAAAAGGTGCGTGTATAATGAAATGTGTGTTTGGATTATTGGCAAATATTGTTTTCCAATGCGGAATCCACTGTGCATTTAGGTTAGGACGTTTGCCACGCTTGACTAGTGTGTCCATTTGACTGCTATAGTCTTGTGTCCATATGCTGTCCATGCCCCATATGTGTAATTCGCTAGTCATTGTTGCATGATACTCTACTGCATGGTGTCCTGCTGAGTATCTATGCTTTCTTTCATACACATCAAACCAATGTCCGCTTCTATTACGCTTTACACTTAATTCTTTTACTGCATCAGTGCATAAAACAGGCACACTTGGATTGTAGTTGTTGTCTTTCATCCACAGCACAACAACAGGGTCTATAATTGACAAACAGTTGTATTGTATATTATGTTGTGGTATGTTACAAGCAACACGATACTCGTGTTCGACGTCAAATAAACTATTACTTGCGCCGTTGCCTATAACATGCACACGTGGCCTAAAAATAGGTGTTGGCATTTACTTTCTCCACAAATATAAGTCTTTGTATTCTTGGCTGTGACCCATAAACAGTAATGCTCCATACAGTAGAGGCCATGCCCAGCCTGTAATAAATCCGGTAAGATGCATAATCATCAATGTTATGCCTGTGAGTGTTGTTGTAGGACACAAATAACGGTCCGATCGTTCTGGTAGTTTCATCTTCTTATCTCCTTTATAAGTGTTTCTAATTTTAACACGTCAAAACGCAATTCATTTATTGCTTTTGTTAGTTGATCTATTTTTGTAGTGTTGGAATTGTGTGCTCTTACTACTTCTGTTTGATTTTTTAACAAGTTACCTATGTGTTGATCTGCGGCTTTGGCAAATTTATTCAGTTCCATTAGGTTTTCATATGGGTCAAAATTGTCTTTCATGTTTTTCTATTCCTGTATGGTTTACTACTTGGTGCTAGTGTTACTGCATCATGTTCATTCCAACCTCTTTGTAGTCTGCTGTATAGTGTGTGTCTACAAATACCGTTTGCTTTTGCTTTACGCAACAATTTTGCTGATTGTGTTTTGTTCCAACGTCTGCCCATCATGCGTTTTTCAGTTTTGCGCCACTTACAGTTGCCTGGTGCGTAATCACCAAATGCATTGTCACGTATGATTTCATATTCTAGGTCTTCCATAGGACCTAGGTCGTCTATAAAATTCATAAAGCCAGCACTGCCCACAGTATAGTAGTCCCAGTCTTCATAAACAGCAACATCAACATAACCTTTTTGTGGTAGGTCACAACGTTTGCACATTCGATACCATACTCTCCATGTTCTTGGATACTCTTTACGCATAAAAGTATAATCACTTAACATTGTATTTCTCCAGTGTTTCAGGTGGACAGTAGTATGCGTGTTTGTTAGGATCATAATCACTCTTTGGATAGTTCATAACGTATTCAAAAAACATTTTTTTAAAGTGCATACGTCTTGGTATGATAATTGTGTTGTGTGGACCCCATGCTTCAGAGCCATCTACCCTAACCATACAGTATTGATGCACACTTCTGCCCATGTGTTCTATAACTCCGCTGTCTTGCCATACCTTATACCATGTTTCAGGTGTGAATGCCCAAAAATCACTTCTAAACTTTGCCTGTGCTACACTTCTTGCATATCTTGTGCCATAAGGTTCAGGTATATGATATTTTCTGTGATATGTATCTTTGTTTCTATATTTTCTCATATGTCTCCACCATTAGGATGAACGTTTACCCAACTCATATCATCAAGTTCTTGTCTGTGATATGTGTAAGCACAAATTCTAGTGACCCAGTCATCTATTTGTTGTGCTGTGTAATAGTTTAGTTCTCCTGTTTGATTAAATTGTTGCCACGGTGTGCTTACTTCACTCGCTCCATTCCAATCACTTGAACAAACCACAGGGACACCGTGTATAACCCCTTCACTTGCACTTGCTGAATGATTGGTAACCAATAGATCAAACCCTCTATCTAACTGATCTGTTACCTGATTGACTTTTCTTGCTTTTATACCAACTTTGTTTCTTACACTATAGGCATAACCCCACTGTGTTAATGACTGTTGCATACGAGCAATCCAGTCTGTGCGTGATTCATTGTAAAACTCTCTGTGATTGCGTTCTGAACTAGCACATATAAGAGCGTGTTTGCGTTTGGGTTCACGTGTGTCCACACAACCACCCCATATGTCAGCAATGTCTTTTGCCCACCCGTTTGATAATGTGTGCAACCGTTTGTTTACTCTTTGTCTATGTGTGTGATCCACAGGTGTGCCTTTGGGCATACTCCAACCACAGTAAGTGAGTCTGCTCCACCATTTGTTTCCATCAGGATTTGAAGGGTTTACATATCGCAGATGTGGCATCATTGAGTTATCCCACCAAAACCAACGAAAGCCTTTGGGCTCTTCACCTGGCTTAAACATGGTCTCAGGTTCACAGCCTACTAGTAGATATGTTTGGTC
>Ga0181380_1001267_pt1 | contig 11156 bp, 15 predicted proteins | sample 3SPOviralmetaG_FD_130116 | JGI IMG/M metagenome (GOLD analysis project Ga0181380, IMG submission 130116) | Marine viral communities from the oligotrophic San Pedro Time Series (SPOT) site, San Pedro Channel, CA, USA - 3 SPOT_SRF_2009-08-19 | ecosystem: Environmental > Aquatic > Marine > Strait... | reverse complement strand
GTCTCATGCTTGGGCCGCTTTTTATCAGTCACCTCAACGACCTTCATATGCTCACGGTCTTTTTTCGTATCAAATATCAGAACGGCTTTCCGTGTTTTGCAAACTATGAAATAGTAACGAGGTTTCGGATCGGCTTTGTCAAACGACCACTTGTTACACAGGAATGCGGTAGGAAAAGGGTGCCTGTTATTTTTAAACTCGTACCCAGATCCCTTGACCTCGCAGACCTCCTCCTTGCCTTTCCTGATAATCTTGAGATCACCGTTATCAGAGTACTTGTGTCGCTCCTCAAAGCTCGGCGTTAATTCCTGTGGAAGGATCTGCACCCAAGCGCCTTTTCTCAGCATCGTCATGGCGATTAGTTCAACTACCTTGTGACTTTCTCTCCAACGTTGCCTGAAGTCTTCGTTATTTTCCTTGTACATCTCTTCTCCTATTAACATCTCTTTGATAATGCGAATGAGTTCAGGTTTGAGTAACTTCTGGCAATACTTACCCAAGAAAGCATAAAAATGCATTCTTAGTGATTGCCATAATGCAAATTGAGACGAGGTCGTCGTGCATCTGGAGCAGATTGCTTTGTGAAGCTCTGCCTGGAGTGATTACGGCTCACAAGCCGCCCAGCGAGGTCACTCCCGACTAGTCTGCGTACACCCAAGGTTTCCCAATATAGGTTCGCGTTCTAGTCCACTCATACCCTCCAAGACTTGCTGGTTCCCCTTTTTTTACATGGTGGGAGACGCGGTTAAGCGGACGTATCCATGTGCTTGGAGCCGGAGAGAAAGTCTTTGATGCGGATTGCAGATATGGTAGGATTCAATCGTGTCGGTTGTGACCACGATTCTTCCTTGTTGCAATCGGACATTAAAGGGACACCCAATCCCGCCGACACATTCAATCTAACATCCTGCCTCCGCAAACACAAGCTGCTTAATATTTTTCTTTACCATTTCCTTGCTAACTTCAGGACGAACTACTTGCATGATGAACGTACTGATCGCTAAGTGTTCAATATCGTGATAGCTCATGTGCCAAACTTGTTTGTCTAACCCATATTGATATTTGTGCAGAGGTTGTGGTGCTATCTTTGTGATGTAATCTAGCCTCACTTAGTTTCTCCGATCAACTTGTTTAGATACCACTGAGCCTTTTTCAGATCCTCCAAAGCAGATCCTTTGTACTTATGGCGATGAAGATACTTGTGGCAATTACCCAACAGATAAGCGCCAAATTGATCGCCTAACTGTTGTTTGATGTAATCAATACACTCAATCTCGCCTTCGTTGTAATGTGGTGGTTTCTCCACCGCCAACCATTTCAATTGATTCCATTCTTGTTCCGTTGCATTTGGCATCATATCCTCCTAAAAATGTAATAGACGTTCCTACCGTTTAATGGTTTGCCGTATCTATTCTTGATTCCTTTGTCTGCAAAATGCTTTGCAATCTTTCTCAAGCTAAGACCCTGCTCTTTCATCGCAATCATTTGTCTTATGATCTTTTGTTCTTTTTCTACGATCTTTACCACACCGTTCACATGCTTGGTCCCGAAACTGGCAATGGGTCCGATTGTCCCGCCTTTCTCTCGCCGCTTCTGCATGCCTAGTTTGGTGAGTTCTGACGTTCTCAGAAGGTGAGGCGAATGCACTTTTGAGTGACATGGCGCACAGAGATTGATAGTCTTTGTACCGCCCAAAATCTTGGGTACAACGTGGTGAGCGTGATCGGCTTGGATGCCGCATTCAAAGCACGCCAATCCTTTTCTTTTCTTCCCTAATTCGGGCATTAAAGTCTGCCAACATATCCCTGTAGTCTTGGGCATACAGCTTAACGATTGTCCGCTGATTTGCAAGCATGTGATCTACATGGTCTTTTCCGAAGTTGCGGATCATAAACAAAGTATAAACTTGCGCCGCTGAACCGTGTCTCATCCCGTAAATATTACATCCAGGACATTGCGGCCAAACGTTGTTGGAATCAAATGCGTAGAAAGAACTACTTCCTTTCGGTAAAAAATGCCCACCGTGAACCGTGGTATAGTGTTGTACTTTCCCGCAAGTGACGCACTCGCAGAATCCGTTATCATCTGCCTCTTCTAGTCTTCTCAGCAATTGAAAAGCAGTCAGGCATTTAGATCTCGCCGTTTTTGGCACGTTGGAACTCGCTGTTTTTGGGGTTGGTTAATTGTACCCCGTGATCAATGCCCCAATGAAATACTTGTTCCATGAACTGATGCATCTCTCCCTTGTCCAAAGACCGTGTTGATCTCAACTGATTAGGAATCGTTGTCTTGCCTACAACTACGTCTTCAGTCCCCAGAAACTCGTTCTTCATCAGCTTCTTCATGTCTTCGGGCGTGACAGAAACCTTCTCAGAGAAGTGATTAGACATCTCTCCGCACCACATGTGGAACAAGGAGTTCTGACTTAAAGATCTAGCCGTGGAATATGCTTCCAACTTCCAGGCGACAGGTCTCTCGTAGTTCCAATCTTCAAGGTGGCGGCGAAAAAACCGCAGGACGGTGTCAATGTCCTTGCGGTTGTTAATCATCCAGAACTGACCGTTCATGAGATTTTGCCCTTCCAGAACTCATCAACCAAGTCTTCAAAGATCGCTTTTATCTCTTCCCACAATTTAGTTATCATCGTCTAACTCCAGAAAATCAAACGGGTGCATGCCTAGCTGCTTGGAGACTTTGTCTACCAGAGAAAGCTTCGCGTCTTCCCTGTATCTCCATTGAGAGACCTGCTGTTTAGTGATACCAAGCTGGGTAGCGAGTTCCGTAGAACTCACCCCCTTGATCACTTGGCCCAATCTTAGCGACTTACCAAAATTAAAACGGGACATCGTCATACACTTCCTTGCCAGTTAGCGCAGTTCCAGACGTTTTAGGTTGGCTAGGCACCCAAACATCGTTAATCTTGCCCTTCATGATGGGTTGGTTGCCAGAAGCGTCCTGCCGCCACAAAGCGATGTCTAAAGTCTCGCCTTCTTTAATGTCTCTGTGAGCCACAACTTTGCCGGACAATGTAGGTCCATTCGCTCGGTCGCTTTTCCACATTGAGACTTGTCCACGGTTATCGTATTGCATTAAATTCTCCCTATGAGAGTTAAGTTATTTTCAAGATCTTCCAGCAATTTATCAATCGCCGCTGAAAGGTTAGCGATGTACTTATCATCACGATTTATTTTCATGATTAGGTTGGGTAAGTCAGGGTGATAAGACATAAACCAGTAGTCCGGTAAGTCCATCAGCATCATCGTCCCCTGCACTTGAGCGTAATACTCAGATGGCATTTCGTTCTTGTTGTGAAAATCAATCAGGTACTTCACATGCGTAGTATGCATTGGACATTTTATTTCTAGTCCAGACAGATCTTGGATTAGCCTGTCAGGGCTGCAACCAACAGTTTGCTCGTCGTTGGTTACAAACCCGATCTCTCGGCAGATTAAATCGGTCTGGAAGCTAAATACGTTTGCGGCCTCTGGTTCTAAGTCACGCCCTCGCTTCATATGGAAGGTGTCAAAGCTATCAAATCGTTTGCCTGACATCTTCTCTGCAAGCAGTTCATGCATGTACTTCTCTGCGCTGGCACTAGACTTGCCTGTGGGAGTCAGTAGGTCTTTAAATCTACTAGCAGAGGGTACGCCTAGTCTTAGAGCGAACCACTCTTCTGAGCCTTGCTCTACGTTATGAATCCGCATAAACACCCCTGTTGTATAAGTAGTCTTGAAACCAATCAACATTCCCGTCAAGCCAAAACTCAAAATCAAGATGTGTTTCATTTTCGGCTGCTTCTTTAAGCACCATCCATCTTTTGTACGTTCTTACGCACCAGCGCATTGAGTTTTCTGCCATATCTTTTTGCCTGTAAAACCCGTCAATAGCTCCGGTACGCACATCTTGGATGTACCACCATGCATCGTCAGTGTCGCTCATTACTTAGCCTCATTAGCTTGCATCGCTTTCTTCTGCTGAAGCTGCTTTTTGGCTTTCTCGTACTGGGCATCAGTAAGACTTTTGAGATTCTCTACGTTGTAGACGTTCAGGAATGCTGACTTGTTGGAGTTGGTAGAACTTAACATGGCATCAAGACGCGCGACTTTCTGGTCAGAGATGTCCTCTATACCTAAGTCTTGAGCGTCTGTGTCTTCGTCCGCACATACCGCCCACATTGATTGCGCTTGATACCTTTTAAGATAAGTAGCCATGGACCCTAGATCCTGAATAGGATTCTTGGACGTTTCTGATATCTTCAGACTTGCGGTCTGTCTGATCCACTGACCTGAACCATGGGATATCTGGCTAGAAACAGATACGCACCCGTCTACAGCCTCCACTGCTTGTATGAATGATAGTCCGTTAGCGGATGCCGCAGGACGGATGCAACCAAGCACTGACGTTAAATCAGCATACTCATTCTTGAAGAATGTGTTCTTAGTGTTTTTGCCTGGATTGCGAATCTCTGACTGAGCTTTGGCTAAAGCCGTAGCCAGTTCATTGATGGTTTCTGACTGTTCCATTCTCTTCTCCTTAGTTGAAACAGTTGAATAATAAACTGTTTAGTTTAAGAAGTAAACAAAAAGAATAATCAGATTGGGAAAAAGATGTGTTACACTACGATCTCTTCTCCCAGGGCTTCGGCTCATTTGGCCCACTTCGGTGGGTCTTTTATTTATAAGTCCAGATAACCGGAGTAGTTTGACGGATGTCTACATGGACGAAAGTCTTCGCAATACCTATCCCTGAGAAACCTAGCTCAAGAGCATTTGAAACGATAATGTAACGCTCGCGCCCGCTATTAATAGCAATATCAGCGGCACACCCTTTTCCATGTTGTCCAGGTCCATTCGGCTTTTTAACCTCGCGGCTATGACGAGGGCTTCTAAAGCCACTAGTAATCCGAAAGCTAAAACCGCATTTCTCGCGCAGCGCATCCAATGCCGCAACGAATTCTTCTTTAATCCCATTTTCTCCAGTCTCCCGACAGTCAAACTCTTCTAACGTAAAATATTTAAACATCACTTGTCTCTGTGAACTGAATTCTTTTTCTCGTAGGTCCTCATCGCACCAAGTCCAAGCATACCCATCAAGACAGGCATCATGGTCTCCAACGGCACTAAGGGTATAACGATATCGTATTCAAGCAACGCAAGGGCAAAGTTAGCAAAGGGGATCGTGATGAAGTTCCCAAACATCCCAAATCCGCATGTCCAAGCGATAAATGGGCGCCAGCCAGAAACAAAAAGACTCTTGTGGGCCGCTTCAACCTTGTTGATCTCTAGTTGAGCTTTAGAGATCTCATGAGCATGCTTCTGAGCCATCGTAGCGACATCATGGGCAAGCCTAGCTCTTTGGTCCTTGTCTGGAATAAACTTGTCCAGAAGACCTGTGATTGGGCCTATAAGTGATTCTATCATTTTCTGATCAACTCATTAATGGCCTTCCACACTTCAACCATCTTTGATTCAATCACTTCAAGACGGTTAAGTATCTTGCCGATGGTCAGCACAAGGATGAAGAGGCCAGCAGCGATGGGCCAGCCTGAGACTATGACCTCCCAGACCTCCACTACTCACCTCGCTTGACTAGCTTCTTTACAGTGTCTGACTCCCAAATTCTGAGAGATAACCAGATGATGGTGAACAAACTAGCCACACTTGGAAGCCAACCAGCTAATGTAGCAACAGTGCCACCTACCGCTATTTGATCCATTACCGTTTTAGCTTCCTCTTCCATCAGTTCACCTGATCTGGTTCGTTGACTTCCTCAAACACTGGTTCTTCTTCGGATGACTGCTGTTGCTGCTGCTGATAAAGGCTTATTTGAGCCTCCAAGTCAGCGATTCTGACAGCCTGAGATGCATTCTGCTTCGCCAAAGAATCAATCTTCGCCATCGTCACATACTGGTCTGCCGTGATTTGCTGTTGTTCGCTCATATTCTTCTCCTAGTTTAGAAAATACATTTTATCGTTTTATTCGTTAAATTGCTATTTCTTAAATATGAGCAAGATCAAACCAAGAATAACGCCGAAGCCTATTACAGCAGCGGTGAAAGCCACGCCAAGCTGCTTGGCGAAAGCAATATTCTTGCGCCGCCGTATCTTGGCTATCCTTATTTGTTTTTCATGCTCTAACCGAGACTCTTCGACTCGGTTCATGATCTCTTTGTAGTCCGCACCTAAACCTGCCATCAACATCTGGTCTTTTAGGGTCTGATTGAAATGTGCCAGTTGTCTTTTAGCCAGTTGGAGCTGCATGCTGTCTTTCACGCTCAACTTGCCAACATTCTTCGACTCAACATCTTGGACGGCTTCGTTAGCTTTCGCGTAACGATCCATGACGCTGCTGAGATCCGTTGCGTGACCGCCCGCTTCCTTGAGCGCACCAATCGCATCATTTAAGCCTTTTACCACGCTTATTACTGTTGCGATTTCGGCAATCATAAAACAAGGCCATTAAGCCCAAGGCGTACCGGCGGCAGTAGTCGGAGTAATCTGCGCGTCAATGTTTGCTTGCAAGTTAGTCTCCACTTCAGCCTTTTCTACGCCGTTTGCGTAGCACCAGCCTAGCGCCATCGCTTCTGTCACATCCGCGTAAGGCGTGTAATCCGATGCAGTCGGGTCAGGTGTGAATGAGACGGTGCCGTAGTTTGATGCACTAAAGTTAACAGGGTCATCTCCGGTGCCTTCCTGTGTCGCGGTACAATTCCAATGCGCTATCACTATCGCCCCGTTCATGTCTTCGGGAAGCAAATCCCGCTCAAGTTGTAATATCTGCCAGTTGAATGTTGCCATTTTTTATTCCTCTTCTAAGTCTTTTACGCGCTTGCGTAGTTGTTGAATTTCTTTGATTAACATTGGGACTAACTTTGAGTAGTCAACGCCCATCATTTCGTCAGGGTCTTCTGGTGCTGACACTGCTTCAGGCGCAACTTCTATAAGCTCCTGTGCAATCATGCCGTAGTCTTGATGTGAGCCATCAGCTTTCCAATCAAACTTACGCACCTGAATAGCGTCTACCTTGCTGCCTGCGTCATCAGCGTCTTCAATGTTTTCTTTGAGGCGTTGGTCTGATGAGGTGTTGTATGATGTGCCAGAGTTCAGCGTTCCTATGTTACCTACTAGTCCATTTCCGTTATAAAAACGCACTTGGTAGTTGTAAGCAGTATTGGTGCCGGCAGACGTATAAAGCTGATCGCTTGTGAACAAAAATCCAGAGTTGCTCGCGTCTGGCACTGTTGAAGCATTGATCAAAAGTTGCCCGAGATTGTTGAGTCTCATGTGTTCGCTGAGTGTTGCTCCTGCACCCGCTCCAGATGTGTTATTTCCGGCGGTCTCCCAAACGTGATTGCCATCTTTCTGGTAATAGCGCGAAGCGTATCCGTTGGCGATATATTTTTCGCCGGAATTGTAGTACCAGTTTTGGCTAATGTGGAAAGCGCCAGCATACGCAGAAAGCATACCACCTTGCTGGAACTGCAAAGCACCAGATGAGCCGTCAGGCATTACCAATGCGCTTGGGGTAACGGATATGCCCACGTTGCCTGATGCGTCAAGCACCATATTGGTTTGAGGTGTAGCAGCATTTCCTGCTGTTCCTGCTGGAGCAGTAGCCCAATAGTGTATGCCGTTAGTTATTTGATAACTACCGACTGCTACAGAGCTGACAGAATACTTGTAGGTTGACCCCGCGTCCCAAAATAAACCAGACATAAAATGAGTATCTGCCGCACCTCTACCTGTTATGCTTGAGCCAGAATTACCAATTTCTAGAGATGTATAATATGAAGCTGAAGGAACAACACCAATACCCACGTTGCCGTCATATTGAACAGCAAACCTAGTATTTTGGTAAGTAGTTCCATTACTAGCTAACATTTGTCCAACTTCAAAAACATTACCAGTTGCGGAAGCATCGCTTGGCCCAAATACTCTCACACCATAGCTATTTGTAATACCAAAACCAGTTCGCGAGGTACTGTTATCTCTTATTAATGCTACTTGACTGTTAGGAGATGTTACCCCAAACGATAAGGGCGCATTTGGAGAATTTGTTCCAATACCCACGTTCCCGTCAGCTCTTCTAATTGTTAAAATACCTGTTTGTGCGCCGTTTTCTTCTTGTTTTATCTGAAATAAATTAGTTTGCTCAACATACTGAAGTATCGTCCCATAATTAGTTGTGCCAGAGTCTTGAAAATAAATTCCTTTTGTTGCGCCACTGGGAACACTTATCCCTATAGCGTCAGCGGGGCTAGCCGTCCCCAGACCGAATTTTCCATCGCTTGTCAGACGCGCCCTCTCTGCCGGATTAGCCGTGGACGCGCCTGTGTGGAACCTGATATCTGATCCGTCAGAAGTGTTGTTGCCACCTGACAATACTATTTTGCCGCCTTTGTTGGTAGCGCCGCCATAAATCTCTAAAACACCAGTGGATGATGCGGTGTTGATTGTTGTTACGCCAGTGAGCGTTGGAACATATGCTTGCCCCGATAGCCACAGGTCTTTGAAGCGCCTTCCAGTGCTTCCTAAATCTAACAACCCATTACTCGCACCGCCAGTGACTGTAGAGGCAGGGAGAAATGCGTTGTTGTTTCCAGAAGTCCAAATAAAAGCATCATTTGAGCCAATAGCTATTTCACTGGCTACAGTACCAATGCTACCTACGACTGTGTTGTCTTTTCTGAATTGTAAAATCTCACCGTCACTGCTTGTTCTGTTAAAAAGAGCAACCGTGTGACCAGAGGATGTGCCGGTGACCGCGTAGTTAGATGATCCGTTTCTTAATTCTGCGCCAACGGTGCTGACTCCTGAACTGGTTTTGCCCAAAAGAAACGTGCCAGACGAGTCGAATCTAGCTTTTTCCGCTCCACCAATTGTAAACTTGATGGGATTTGCTGAGGTTTGCGACCCAAATTCAACACTTGATGCATCTACATAGATGTTTGCGTACCCTGTCCCGCCAACGCCAAATGACAAGTTAGCTGATGACGTGCCATTGATGGTGGTGGTTGTACGACCAGAGGCTGTATAAATGGGACTGACAGACCCAATACTCACCGATCCGTCTGAGGATATGCGGAGGCGCTCCGTGCCGCCAGTCATCAACGCAACTGGCGTGCTTGCATTCGTGCCTAAAACAAATGAACGCGCACCACCATAATATGCGGTATTGTTGCCGCCCATCAGCCCAACAAATGCGTCAGTATCAGAAACATTATTGCCGTAATAAATGCCCGTGTAAGCACCAGTTCCTGTGCTATTATTCTTTAGATACACCCCTCCTGTTGGGCTGTTGATAGACCACTCAACGTCTAATTTGCCTGTAGGAGCAGTAGTTGCTCCCACCATTAAGCCGCCGTTGGCGATGTTGACGTTGCCTGAGAATGTGGCGTTCTGAGAATTATCAAGGGTTAATGCTACAGCAGGGCTTGCATTTAATGGCTTTGTTAAAAAGCGCATTGCTGTTGCCGCACCGTCAGCCATTGAACTAACAAAATCGGAGTAACGGATGTACGGAGAACCCGATACAGCGTAATAATGATTAAGAATTAATCCTGTACCATCGGATGTTGAATAAGTCCTAACCCCTGCTGTACCGCCTTCTGTATCAGCTACAATTAGTTGATTGCCAGAATTATTAGCATCTTTTCTTACATCTAAAAATGCAGAAGGAACTAATGTTGTAAAGCCAAGTTTCCCATTAGGGATGTTGACGTTGCCATTAAACGTAGCCGACTTATCTTTTGCGATTTCCAAAGCAACGGCGTTAGTAGTTGAACTGGCTTCATTAACTAGAAATTGATGGTTAGACCCACCAGTGTGATAAGAATTATGGCGAGCATAGCCCTGACCTGTATCAACTAAAAAGTCAGTATTAAAACCTTGCACAGAACTAGCGCCAAAAGCTGTGCTTGCTGCATTTATAAGGTGCGCGCCGCTTGTGACGCTACCCGTGACATCAATTCCTGTGGGCGTAATAGAGGCGAGAACAGAGGTTCCGTTTCTAAACCTGAAAGTACCTGCGGAAGCGTTAGTGCCTCCGTATAAAGTCAAATTGGAACCTGCGTTACTAGCGTTACCACCGCCAATAATTTTAAGGCTATTGTTGACGTTAGAATAAAGACCGCCAGTATTTACAACATCTCCTGTTGTTAAAGTGCCCGTGGAGGTAGTGGCTAGTTTGACTGAGGTTGCACTACCAGTATCGTAGAATAATTGTACTGCGCCAGACACCCCAGTTTTTAACTGATTTCTACCCGCAGTATTTTCTATTCGGACATCATTAGATTTTAGTTTAAGGGCACCGGAATCATAGGTGTTTACGATGTAAGAGTGACTAGCATCATGATAAATCTGTAAGTCACCAGCACCAAAAGTAGATTTGACGTTATCAGCAAACTGCAATTCCTCCGATGTCGGACTCCACACCATCTTCGCGGTCGTTCCGGTATCCTCAAAAAAGCTAATCCCACCCAGCCCGTCAACTCGCATGCGATTAACGTTATTTGTGCGAGTCACAACACCAGCGGAATTAGTCTCTGTGCCGCCAGACTTGCCGGAGTCTAAGATCAAATTTGTGTAGCTTGCATCATCAGCAGAATCGTTCGCTCTGATGATTAGCTGGCCGCCTGTTGACATTAAATATTCGTTATCGTCTTCAGTTCCAACACTTGTGTTTCCGAATCTAAACCCTGTCGAACTTACGCTACCTGAGAATGTGGCGGCTCCTGTGTCAGCAAGTGTTAAAACATCAGTAGTGCCATTGCCTTTAAATCGTAAAGTTTGGTCATTGTACTGTGGGTGAATTGTCCAAATGTTGTCAGTAGCAGGGGCTGTGTTGATAAGCCTTATTTGCGATGCAAGATTGTTACCGCCAGAAATTTCAAGTGCTGAGGTGGGCGCAGTGGTAGCTCCGACCATTAAGCCGCCGCTGGGGATGTTGACGTTGCCGCTATGACGAACAACAAATCTTGATGAATTATTTACCCTATCATAAATTTCGTAATCTAACCCTGCTGTAATATTTACACCAGTCTCCCATTGATTAGCTGTATTTGCTCTAAACCAGAGAGAGGCGTTTTGATGAGTTGTGGTTGATTCAATACCAATATTTGCATTTGTGTCGCTTACATGCAGGTCAAAAAGAGGTGC
>Ga0181380_1001266_pt1 | contig 11158 bp, 9 predicted proteins | sample 3SPOviralmetaG_FD_130116 | JGI IMG/M metagenome (GOLD analysis project Ga0181380, IMG submission 130116) | Marine viral communities from the oligotrophic San Pedro Time Series (SPOT) site, San Pedro Channel, CA, USA - 3 SPOT_SRF_2009-08-19 | ecosystem: Environmental > Aquatic > Marine > Strait... | reverse complement strand
TGGCCACGTATTTCCATGTTGTTGGGCCCACACGTCGCTTGTAAGTTCTCAAAATGTTTCTGAAGAAGAACGATTAGATATGGCTTCAATGGTTGTATCACCAGAAAATGATGCAAAGAAATATGGACTGTACGCTGCAATGTCGTGGTTTAGTAATCTACATGAAAGATGGAACGGAGATGACACACCATATATTTGTGCAGCTAAATGTAACACAACACAGGATACGGTAAAACTGCAGTATGTATAACGTGAAGATGATACACTTCGAACCTACACAGATGTGTCAGGCTTCTTGTCCTATGTGTGATAGGAATAAGAATGGTGGTGAAGTCAATCAGTATCTAAAAGACGAGTCAATGACTTTGGAAGGTTTTCAAAAAGCCTTTTCACCAGAGTTCTTGTCTCAACTCGAAACGTTTTATTTCTGTGGCAATCATGGTGATCCCATCTTTGCACCAGACATGTTGGAGATAGCAGAATATGTGCGTCATAGCAACCCTAGCATTCATATGTTTGTTACTACTAATGGCGGTGCTCGCAAACCCGATTGGTGGGAAAAACTCGCTGGAATAGTAAACTTTGTCAACTTTTCTGTTGATGGATTACAAGATACAAATCATTTTTACCGTCAAGGCGTAAAGTGGTCAAACGTTGAAGATAACATGGCAGCGTTTTGCGATGCGGGTGGTCACGCGAAGTGGACATTTCTAGTATTTAACTATAACGAACATCAGATAGAACAAGCTAGAATGTTTTCACAAATTATTGGTGTGCGAGACTTTATTGTAAAAAAATCTGGTAGATATATAAACACAGCAAACCTACAGAAAAAAGATGACCACCAAGCTATATTTAGAGGAAAGGATGCGAAAAGACTTGCGCCACCAAAGGATCCCAAGTGGCGTAATAAAGCAATTGATGAAGACTATAATAATATCATCGAACGATACGGCTCGATGGATAAGTTTATTGACGTTGCTGAGATACAACCAAAGTGCGTTAGTAAGAAAGAAATTTACGTGTCTGCCGAAGGACTCGTGTTTCCGTGTTGTTGGTTGGCAGGGCAAGTATATAAGTGGTGGCGGCCAATGGAAGACTCTCAAGAATACAAGGTCATCCAGTCGACTGGCGGCTTTGAAAAGATCAACGTTCACTATACTCCTATACAGACAATCCTTGAAGGCGAGTTCTTTTCATCAGTTAAAAACAGCTGGGACATTCATGGGGTTGGTCAAGGCAGAATGAAAACGTGTGGGTTGAAATGTAATAAAGGGTTCGACCCGTTTGTGGCGCAGTGGACATGAAGATACTAGGAATAGCAGAAGGTAGTCACGACGCCGCATGGTGTTTGATTGAGGCAGGTGGCAAGCACCGTAACGGTGAGATTATAAAGGCACATCACGCTGAACGTTCAACTAAAGTAAAGAATCAAAAATGGATTACGCATATTCCTGCATGGTGTAGGGATGCTGTGTTTGTTGGTCATGAGGTAAAATCTAGGAGAGAAGAAAGACGTAAGGCGGCTGGGCAAGAACCGTCAATGCAAAATATTAGGGTTGATTATGAGTACAACCACTATGAAACTCATGCTTGGGCTGGTTGGGCTACGAGTAAGTTTGACGATTGTGATATACTTTGTATCGACGCAATTGGCGAAAAAGAGTCGGCGGCTGTGTTCGAAGTTCGCAATGGTAAGATGACCGAAGTATTTCGTATGTGTTATCCTGAAAGCGCTGGATTAGCTTACTCGGCTGTGACTGCTGGCCTCGGTTATAAGTCTATGGAGGAAGAATATATAGTCATGGGATTGGCAGCTTATGGCGAACCAATCTACGATTTTGATCATTTAATCCGTGAAAACTGCCACAAAGGAATTGAACTACCTCAAGGAAAACCAGAAGATATTGCTGCTAGTATTCAAGCATCATATGAAAAATGGCTTTTACAATTGATTGGCATATGGTGTAAGCACGATAATCTTATCTTAATGGGAGGCTGCGCTCTTAATTGTGTAGCTAACTCAAAGATTAAAGGTAAAAATATTTGGATTATGCCGAATCCTGGCGATGCTGGATCAGCGCTTGGGGCTGCAGCCAGACATTATGGAAAAAAACTTAATTGGAAAGGACCTTATCTTGGAACAGAAATTAAACAGGATGTCAACCCGAGAGAAGTTGCAAGCTACATTAGCACTTACGGGGTGGCTGGCCTGGCCAACGGTAGGGCTGAATACGGCCCTCGTGCTTTGGGGAATCGTAGTCTTCTGGCGGATCCACGACTGGACATTAAAGATACGGTCAATGAAATTAAAAGAAGACAAAAGTTTAGGCCCTTTGCACCAGCCATCCTCGAAGAATATTCCACCAAATTTTTTAGCGGACCGATGAATGAATACATGCAGTTTGTAGCGAAAGCTGAACATGACTACAAGTCTGTGACACACGTGGATGGAACCGCGAGAGTGCAAGTGGTAAAACCAGATTGCGAATCAAAACTAAGATTAGTCTTAGAAGAATTTTACAATCTTACTGGCTGCCCTATGTTATTGAATACAAGTTTGAATATCAAAGGACAACCAATGGTGGATAATAAGCAAGACGCAGAAGACTGGGAAAAGAAATATAATGTCAAAGTCTTCTAGATTATTGATCACCGCTGGGTGTAGTCACTCAGATAGTGAACTTGAAATATATAAAGAACATGATATTACGGTTTGGCCAAGTATTGTGGCAAAAGAACTAGATGTAGATCTTTTAAATTTAGCTAAAAAAGCAACTAGTAACGATTACATATCGAATGTTGTTATGGACGCAGTACTTGATAATTTTGATAGAGATATAATAGTCATGGTACTATGGACTGCTCCAAACAGATTAAATATACATGATTATGAACACTACATACACCCAATTGATAACGAAATAAATCTTACATGTAATTTTACAAGAAAAAGATCGCAGTTGATGGATCAAATGAACAGATTTTTAGAATCAAGTGTAAGTGATAAATTAAAATTTGACAAATATTTAGTAAACTATAATCTAAGAATTATGTGGAAACTAAATGAATTTTTAGAAGCTAGATCAATAAAATATTATCAAGCGAATATACATTCTGCGTTTGGTAATATAATTAGAATGCTTCCCGGCGAGTTAAAAGAACGACAAGAAAAAATAATAAACTATATACCCGAAAATAGATATTTTTCTAAAAAATATTTTACAACTCAGTCTTGGAGATCTAGTATGTCGTGGATAAATGATCCTGACATGACTATCTATGGAGATGCCCATCCTAACCAAAACGGACATAACTGGATAGCAGAAACTTTCTTGCTTCAAACACAATCTAGAATGGTGTATGGTTCTGGATCTAATGAAGAATCGAACTTTATCTATGACTAAAAAACTTTTAATTGCAGCTGGTGATAGTTGGACAAACGATACAGAGGACTGTTATCGCGGCGCAGGTATGAGAGAAGTGTGGCCAGATTACGTCGCTAAGTTTTTAGATTTTGATGTCTTAAACGTAGCTCACGGTGGAGCTGGAAACCAGTATATTTGTGATAAAGCAATCGACGCTATTGAAAATAATTCTGATAGAGAATTAGTTGTGATGGTGGGATGGAGCCAATCACACAGAATAGTTCCGTACGAAATGATGAATGGTCAACTTACGCATACTCTCTTAATGCCTGAAGCAGAACCGCCGATGGGTAAGTATAAAAAGCAAGCTGAGATAGCTATACAGGAATTAGCTAAATGCCATATAGATGGTAAGATGCCAAAGGAAGAATTTTATTTGCAGGTTGGCAATCAATCAATGAGAGCAATTTACTTGTTAAACGATTATTGTCAACGCAGAAATATTCCTATAATACAAGGTAGAGCTCTTGATACTCTTTCTGGAATTGAATGGATTCTAAAAGCTGAGATGAATCCGTACGAAAGAGACATAGTTTATGAGTCTTGTAAGAAAAGTGTATATTATGATAAGATTAAAAAATTTAAAAATCTTATCGGTGATCCAGATTTTTTTAAGCGACAAGCTTCCTGGTTTAGTGTATATAAGCAATATTATATAAGTAACGAAGAAAAACATCCGAACTCTCAAGGCATGCAGTTGATTGCTCACAGTTTTGTTAGTAAATATTTAGAAATGTACGAAGAAACTACAGAAGAAGAACCAGTGTATGTCTACGACTGATTTAAAATGGAGTCAATACGACTTTACAAAGATACCCTTTGACGATATTGTAAGTGTTGGCCAAAGAACTATGATTCATCGTGACCTGTTTACGGTGAGTTGGTTGCTCGGCCGATTCTGTAATTATTCGTGTTCTTACTGCTGGCCATATGCTTCTTCTCGTAAGAAAGATCATAGACCGATCGATTTAATATTGATGACTATTGATGAGATTAAACGTCAATCTAGAGAGAATGGATATAATTCTTTTCATTTCAGTTTTAGTGGTGGTGAACCTACGTTCCATCCACAGTACTTAGAGATTATGCAATACCTGGCTGATGATGTTCCGAACTGTAACTATCATTCAGTACACATGACTTCAAACATTTCACGTAAGATGAACTGGTTTGAAGAATACGCTAAGATCTGTTCACAGTTTAATAGAGCCAGTATCACCGCATCGTGCCATAGGGAACATGTTGATACACAAGAGAAAGTTGCGGAGTTTGCCGACAAGTTAGAATACTGCCAAAGCCAAGACATTCAAGTTACAATCAATCAAGTTATGCTGCCGGATAAGTTTGAACAATGCTGGGAAGACGCAATATATTTCCATGAAAGGGGAATCAATGTCACTCTTAAACCTCAGTCTGATCCTACTGCTAGTTTTATCGTTGATGGCTATACTGACGATATGCTTCAACGCTTACGTAACGGCATGCCTCAACGAGGGTTTACCGATGTCAAAAGACGAATCAAAAGGCCTCGTCCGAAAGTTGAGCTCGACCTCCGTTATGAAAAGACTGGCATCCCACAACACATGCAAGTAGAGTTAGAAGATGATAAAGGCAATAAGTACTACATGGACCAAGCTGAACGCTTTAACACGTTTAATTTTAATAAGTTCCATGGTTGGCATTGTCATTCAGGCTATCGTAGTATTATTATACGTGAGCCTGACGGTAGCATTAAACGAAGCTATTCCTGTTCTGACGAACCCTTAGGAAATATCACTACAGGGTTTAAATTATTTGATAAACCGATGCCATGTATCACACAAACGTGTGTTTCTTCTGCAGATTCTAAGATCCCAAAACGCAAAATTGTATAAATAATGGGATAGCAGCAGGGTGAATATCACCGACAAGGAACTCAACGGAGTAGTTCATGGCTCAGTACGAAGAAATCACAATTGATCAAGGCAGCGACGTGGCCATTCAACTAGAGTTAGTTGATGAAAATGGCGCAGCAAAATCTTTAGTGAATCATAGTGTTGCCGCACAACTAAAAAAGAATTATAATTCTACTGATTCTGCCGATAAAGCTACCTTCTCATCTATTGTAGCTACACCAGCAACGTCTGGCGTTGTCACGCTGTTACTTACTAATTCACAAACCTCGGCGTTGAAGCGCGGTCGTTACGTTTATGATGTAGAAATCTCATTTATCGATAGTGATAGTCAAACTATCGTAGAAAGAGTCCTTGAAGGCCGAATTCAGGTTACGCCGTCCGTTACCACATAGGGACTGCTGATGGCTGAAAAAAGGACATTTGTAAGGCGGGTCATAGTTGGCCGGCCTATTAAAAGTATCAACGAAGCAGCTTCGGGTGTGGTCATTGGTACAGGGCGGCAAGTTGGTGACATACTTGTTAACAAAACCTCAACAAATCTTTTTGAGCCAGGTTCACTCGTAGCTGGCCACGGTCTCGATAAATCTTACGGCGATAGTTCTTCAAACAATATAGTAATGTCTATTGACTCATCTGAGTTAAAAGAGATTGTTGACTCTGACTATATCAAATTCATAACAGGACAAAGTACTTCAAGAAACTTTGTTGATTCTGCGTATGTAGAACAAAATTCATTAGATTCCGAAAGAGGCCTTAATCTAATTAACGCTGAATTCGGTGAAATTAAATTTTCACTTATTCCAAACGCAGATAGTGCAATTGATCTTGGTTCTTCGACTAAGAAGTTTCGTAAGCTGTTTTTATCTGGAAATAGCATACAACTTGGTGAGTTGAGCATCAGCGACTCAAATGGAGTGCTGGTTGTAAGAGATTCAGATAACTTAGTCACAAAGTTAGATCTTTCTGCTAACTCTACTAACGACTTATTAGAAAGTGATAACTTATACTATACAAGAGCTCGGTTTGATTCTGCCTTAGGTGATACCACATCAAGAGCAAAAGTACGTAGTTACTTAAATTTAATTGATGCCGGTGGTGATGGTTCACTAGCGTATGATTCAGCTTTAGGAAAACTAACATACACTGGACCAAGTGCTGCAGAAGTAAGAGCTCACCTAAACGGTGGCCACGGTATTGTATATTCTACAAGCACGGGTAATATTTCAGTTGATTCGTCAGAAGTACGCGGATTGTTCTCTGCTGGTGGAGATCTTTCGTATAACGCAGGCACTGGCCAGTTTACCTTTGATGTTGAAACCGTATATACACAGGCCAACTTTGAGTCTGATCTAAGTTTGTCATTGAATGCTACCAACGGTATAGCATACGATTCAGCACGGCATAAACTCAGTCTTATTAACACCGGTGTTGATTCTGCTATCTACGGTTCTTCGACTCGAGTTCCGGTTCTTACAATCAACGCACAGGGTAGAGTAGATTCTGCTGGTTCGGTACTGGTTGCCGGTGTAACTGGTGTGTCGTTTGATTCAGATACAGAAACAATCACAATATCTACGGCTGATGGTAATTCATTCTCTACAGCAATTGGTGGATACGATAATCTTCAGGCTAATAAGTTTACAGCTGATTCTGGAATTATTACTGACGTCTCTGGTAGTAGCCTTAATTATGACTCCGGTAGCATAAATCAATTTACAGCTACAAATATCACTGCTGATTCTGCAATTATTACTGATATTTCTGGAACTTCAATAAACGTTACCACTGGCTTGATTAGCCAGTTATCTGCTGACTCCGCTCGAGCTACAATTCTTACAACACCGAGTTTGTCTGCGGATTCAGCTAGAATAATAAATGCTTCAGGCACTGGGTTAAACTATACCACTGCGCACTTAGCTAATATTACAAGTGATTCAGCTAAGATTGGTAACATGACAATTACTGGTGACCTAACGGTATCTGGTACTCAAACAACGATCAATACTCAAACTGTTAAAGTTCATGATCCTATTATTCACCTTGCGGACAGTAACGAAGTTTCAGATATTGTCGATCTTGGTTTTGTAGGTAAGTATTATCGTGATGGCCAACAAAGACATACTGGTCTTATAAGAGACGCATCTAACGAACAATATTACTTATTTAGAGATGTAGTTGATTCTTCACTTGATTCAGCTTTAACTATCAATAGATCAGCAACTGGATTTGCAAAAGCTGATTTAAACGTTGCTAACTTACTAGCCGATTCGGCTACTATGACTAACCTAACGGTTACTGGGTTATCTACGACTTCTGTTGCTACAACCACATTATCAAGAGTAGCTCCAAACGTTGATTCAGCCACTTATGGTTCATCAACTAAAATACCTGTTATGACAGTTAATACTTCTGGATTCATTGACAGTATTGGAGAAGTATTGGTAGCAGGTGTAACGGCTGTAGCATACGATTCAGATACCGCTACGATTACGATAAGCACCGCAGACGGTGGTAGTTTTGCTACTGTCATGCGTGGGTTTAATGATAGTTCACCACTCTTCTTTGGTGATTCATCTGACTTTAAGATAGTTAGGGAACAATATGATACTATATTAAGAGAACAAACTGGTACTTTGTTCTTATCTGCGCCTGAGATCAAATTAGCAGACGAAACAGGTAACGATCCGGTCCTAATTCATGTAGGTTCTGCCCACGGCGTCAAGTTAAACGACTCTGAAGGTAACCTGATATTGAATACTAGAAAGTACGGTGTTGAAGGTAGAGGCAAGTTAACCTTCGACTCGGCCGACTTTACTGTATTGAAAATTGGTGGTGAAGTTGTTAACAACGCAATGTTTGTTGATTCAGCTTATGTTGAACAGGTTTCGTTAGACTCAGAAAGAGCTAGAAATCTTATTGATTCTGATTACCTTGCCGAGCGTATTAAGAACCTTGAAGGTAATATTACAATCACCACAGCTCGTAACGATGCCGCGGCTGGACCAGTACTTAAATTAAAAACCACTACGACATCGGCAGCCGATTCTGATCTACTTGGCGAAATTGTTTTTGAAAGTAACGATTCAGGTAGTAATGCTGAAGAATATGCAAAGATTCGAGCAGTAATTGATGATGCCACTACGAGTAGTGAAGATGGTACAATTGAAACACTGATTAAAGATGGTGGATCATTTATTACCGCGACACGGTTACGTAAGTCTGGTTTCCATATTGGTCACCAAATACCATTAAGTCTTACTGGTGAGCTAATACTAAATGGTGAAACAGTTGACTCTAATTTTGTTAATCTACGTGCTAAAGATATTACAACCGATCAGTTTAAAGTTGACCTGGTGAATGCCGGTGCAACTGCTGGACCAAATATCGTCTTAGATAGAAATAGTTCTAGCCCAGCAGATTCTGATGCCTTAGCAAGAATTGAATTTAGAGGCAGAAATAGTTCTGACTCTGCAATATCGTACGCTCAGATACAAACATTTATTAATGACGCTTCGGCCGATAGTGAAGATGCAGAAATGCACTTTGTACTCACACAATCTGGTGTGCAAAGAACAAAGATGAAGTTTACACCAACGGGTATCGTACTTGCTGGAAACGAAAGAGTAGCGTTTAGTGACGATTCATTCCATCAGTTACTTACACCTGGTAATTACACATCAGACCACGCACTAACGTTACCTGACTCAACTGGCACGATTATGACTCGTGAGTTTATTACGACTCTAGTTGACTCAGCATATGTATCGCTCAGACAAGGCGCATCGACACTTAACTTAGAAATCGATGACAGCGCTGGGGTGCAAAAGCTTTTAGTACCAATTACACAAGCGGCAACAGTCGTAACCGGTGCACCAATTGGATTTGGTAACACAGTTTCAGTATTACTTGCTGATAGTTCAGCGTTTACTATCAGTCTTTAACGTATAAATAGAAGGAACATAAAGGAATCAGAAAATGGCAGATCGTATTCCACTAGTTATATCGGGGACCAGTATTAGAGAGATCCCCTCAAGCGACAGGCTTGATGTGCAAGGAGCAATGGAGGTTAACGGTAATATAACACCGGGCACCGACTCAGCTCACAGCATTGGCTCGGCATCACTTAAATTTAAAGACTTATTTCTATCGGCAGGAACGATACACTTAGGTGGTATTAAACTACGTGCTGACGGTAATAAGTTATCAATTCAAGATAGCACTGGAGCTAATTCAAGTCTTGCACCAACCTCACAGTTTGTATCTGGAGATTCTGGATCGAGCGAGTTCTTGTTGCGAGTATCTGACGCATTATCAGTGGTTGATGCTGGAGGAGACGGCTCATTCGCATACGACTCATCACTAGGAAAGTTCACGTATACCGGTCCTTCTGCCTCCGAAGTACGTGCACATTTTAGTGGTACAAGTGGTGTAACATACAATAGTGGAACTGGAGCAATAACAATTGGTCAGGCTGTCGCTGCATCTGATTCTGTGGTATTCGCTGGTTTACATGTTGGTACAAACGCAACGATTGGTGGTAACTTAACTGTCAATGGTACTACCACAACTGTTAATTCGACAAACACCACGATTACTGATCCACTGATTGGTCTTAACCAAGGTGCTAGTTCAAATGCCAACGACTTAGGATTTATTTTTGAGCGTGGGTCAACTGGTAATAACGCTGCTTTTATCTGGGATGAAACAGAAGATAAATTTGCACTAGGTACAACCACAGATTCTGCCGGTCAAACCGGTAACCTTACAGTTTCAACTGGAGGCTTGATTGCAAACATTACTGGTAACGTAACTGGTTCATCAGGATCTTGTACAGGTAACGCTGCCACTGCCACAGCACTAGAAACTGCTAGAGCAATCGCGGTCTCAGGTGACGCAGTTGGTACAGCTAACTTTGATGGAACCGCTGGTATTAGTATCTCAGTAGCGTTGCAAGCTAACACTGTTAACTCAAACGAGTTGGCAAGCGCAAGTACGTTGCTGATTAAGAATACAGCTGGATCAACTCTTAAAACAGTAGTAGGAGCTGGCAACTAATGGCCAATCCCGCAACCCGAGATCAATTGATCGATTATTGCCTTAGAAAACTTGGTGACCCAGTCATTGAGATCAATATTGATGAAGATCAGAAAGAAGACCGGGTTGACGAGGCTATTCAGTATTACCAAGAGTTTCACTCTGACGCTACTCATCGGGCTTACTTTTCGCATGAGTTAACCGCAACCGATATAACCAATAAGTATATAGCGGTTTCTTCTAACGTACATTTTGTGTCAAGAGTGTTTCCTCTAATATCAAGTGCTACAGCTTCTAAAAATATATTCAATCTTAGATACCAGATGCACTTGTCAGAAATTACTGACATGTCACAGTTCGCAGGTGATATTGCTTACTACGAACAAATACAACAATATCTTTCGTTGTTGGATATGACCTTGAATGGGCATACGATGGTAGACTTTGCGCGCAGGCAAGGTAGGATTTATTTGCATGGCCATATTGAAGATCTAGATGTTAAAGCTGGTGATTTTATAGTTTATGAATTCTATAGCACTATCGATCCAGATACGCATACATCAATATATAATGACATGTGGCTGAAAGAATATACCACAGCTCTGTTTAAACTACAGTGGGGTTCAAATCTAATAAAGTTTGAAGGCATGCAATTGCCTGGTGGTGTTATATTAAATGGTAGACAGCTTTTCGACGATGCGACCGGTGAACTTCAAGACCTAAGGGAGAGAATTAGACTCGAACATGAAATGCCAGCAGACTTCTTCTTAGGGTGATGACATGCGAAATTTTTACATACGA
>Ga0181380_1001265_pt1 | contig 11159 bp, 5 predicted proteins | sample 3SPOviralmetaG_FD_130116 | JGI IMG/M metagenome (GOLD analysis project Ga0181380, IMG submission 130116) | Marine viral communities from the oligotrophic San Pedro Time Series (SPOT) site, San Pedro Channel, CA, USA - 3 SPOT_SRF_2009-08-19 | ecosystem: Environmental > Aquatic > Marine > Strait... | reverse complement strand
GAAAAGCTTGACAAACTATTTGAATTAAGGTAGAATAGTATATGAAGAAAAAGTACAAAAGAGCAGGTACTACTTCTGAACGTCAAGATTATCGCAAAGGTGGTCAAGTTTCTAAAGACGGTCCAAGACAAAAGTTTTATGGTGGTGCACAAGGCGATGGTGATATAGGTCTGTCTAACTTTGATTTTGGTGGAGGCTTTCTTCCAACAAAAGTTTTACCAGAAGGAAGCTATAAAGTTAAAAGTAAACGAGAATTTGTTGAACAAGATTATGCAAAAGCAAATCCATTTCCAAAAGTTGTAGGTGGTGCTAAAGCTAAATATATGCAGCAAAGAGCTGTAGATGAAGAAAAAGCTTATCAAGATTATTTAAGTAAAGAAGCAAAAATTGTAGATAAATCTCCACCTAAAAATAGAGAACAAGTTAGGCGAGAGTATGAACAAACTGCTGGTAAAAGACCAGCAGATGCACCGAGACAAAGAAGAATAAGTCAAGCACAAAAAGATTGGGATGTTGGATTAGAACGACAATATCAGGATGAAATAACCGGTTATGTTTTTGAAACATCTCAAGAAATTGAACAGAAAATACAAGAAAATAGAAAAAATACTGGTTACAGTGGAACAGGATTTACAGGAGCTCAAATGGCAATACAACAAGACAGAAGAGATAGAATAGAAAGAACAGGACAACAGGCTGAGTCTTTAGCAGCAGGTAATATTCCTTCTAGTAAACTACCTAAAGCTGAAGTAGCAGAAATTCCTTTAGCTGGAACTGAGGTAGCTACTCAAACTATAGCACCAACAACTCCAGTAGGTGCAGAACAAATTTCTCAGGTTACTCCTGAAACAGTTACAACCGTAGAAGATGTTAGCACGGTAGCTCCTATACCTACGTTAACACCTGCTCAAATAGAAGCAACGCAAGTAACAACTGCACCGACAATTACTCCTGCTACTACTGAAGTAACTGATGATGCTTTAGCACAAACTGCCGGAGTTGAAAAAGTTCCTACAATAGAAGCTGCTAAAATAGATATAAAAGAAGGAGCATTAGCAAATAGAGTTGTAGGTCAATTAAGCACAGGAGCTCTTACTACAGCAGCTCAGGCAGGGGGTACAACTTTAGCTAGAGTTACTAGAGCTAAAAAACAATTAAGAAATGCGGGTCTTACTGAAGATGCTATAAATTCTTTAGGAGACAATCCAGAAGCATTAGAAGATAGATTAACTGATTTTACTGAAGCTGAAAGAGGTCTTATCGCTGGTCTTCCTCAAGAAGCGTTAGTAAGTAATCAATTAGATAGTTTATTAAAAGGAATAGAAAATGGTGAAATACCTACATGGGCTAGACCGGCTATATCTGCAGTAGTACAAATGTTAGCTGCAAGAGGTTTATCAGCTTCTACAGTTGGTAGAGATAGTTTAGTAAATACTATAATTCAATCTGCTGCACCATTAGCACAAGCAAATGCTCAAGCTTTACAACAGTCAATAGCTCAAGAAAGAAGTCTTATAGCTCAAGAAGAATTAGCTAATACTCAATTAAGACAACAATCAGCATTACAAAATGCTCAAAATGTATTTAATTTAAATATGGCTCAGTTCAACGCTGACCAACAAACAGAGTTAGCTAATAGTAAATTTTTACAAACTGTAAGTATATCAGAAGCTAATAATGAACAACAAGCAACTATACAAAATGCTATATTATTATCACAAGCAAATTTAGCACAAGCAGATGTAAATACCAAATTAGCAATTCAAAATGCTCAAGCTTTTTTACAAACTGATTTAGCTAATTTAAATACAGAACAACAGAGTATGGTTTTAAAAGCTCAACAACAACAGCAAACTTTATTAAGTAATCAAGCTGCTCAAAATGTTGCAACTCAATTTAATGCTACCAGTGAAAATCAAGTAAATCAATACATGTCAAATTTAGCAGCACAGATAAATCAATACAATTCTTCACAATTAAATGCTATGGAGCAGTTTAATGTACAATTACAAAATGCTGCAGCAGCTAGAGAAGCTCAAAGAACTTTAGATGTTAACAAAGCTAATGCAGCTATAATTAATCAAGTAACTCAGTTTAACGCACAGCTTGATTTTAATAGAGACCAATGGAATGCAGCTAATGCTCAAGCAGTAGAGATGTCAAATATTGATTGGAGAAGAAAAGCAAACACAGCAAACACTGCAGCACAGAATGCAGTTAATCAACAAAATGTTCAAAATGCTTTTGCAATTTCTAATCAAGCTCAAGCTTTTTTATGGCAAGAACTTAGAGACCAAGCTGATTACGATTTTAAATTTGCTGATAATACAGCCACTAGGAAAGTTCAAGCTATGATAGCTGCAGCAAGTAGTGAAGGAGATGCTTCTCTTAGCTGGAATGATAATTTTAATAAAATAGCAGGTACTGTAGACCTCATCTTTGGTGGCGGATAAGATTAATAAAATAAAATAATGGAGATATAATATGGGATTTTTTAGTAAAGCATGGAAAGGAATTAAAAAAACTGTAAATAAAATTGCTAAACCGATAGCTAAACTTTTTGCTCCGGTAAATAAATTTTTTGGTAAGTTTGGAGTTTTGGGTCAAATTGGGTTAATGATAGCTATGCCCTATGCCTTTGCAGCCATGTCGAGTTTCTTTGCAGCCGGAGGAACTTTAAGTACATGGGCTGGAACTTTAATGAAAAGTGCTAACGTAGGAGCTAAAGCTTTAGGACATGGTTTAAACATGATTCAAAAAGCAGGAGCTTTTGCAGGAAAAGTTTACAATAGTATATCTGGAGTTTTAAAAGCAGGAATGGATAGGACTGGAAACTTTTTAATGGGTAGAGGATTTGTACCAACTTCAAAAGTTGCATTACTTGCAGACCCTGCAAAATTCACTCTTGATGCTATAAAACCGGGAGAACTAGGCTCTGCCTTAGAATCTTCATTAGCTGAAGGAATTAATTTTGACCCTAGTAAAGTTAAACCATTTACTCCTACTCCTTTAGTGGAAGGTACGGCTGTAACAGCATCGCCACTTGCTGCTACCACTGATAAACTTTTTGCAGGAACTACATTTGGTAATGACCCTGTAGGTGCACTAGGAGAATTGAAATTTACTGATTTAGATGATATAATACCATCTTTTACAGATGCTAAACTTGATGGGATAGATACATCTTCTTTATTAGGTAGAAAAGATTTTAGTAAAATTACTATGCCTGAAATAGATAAAGGTGGAATTGACTTTACAAGCACAACTCGTATGGTAGAGGCTGTGCCACAAGATAAAAATTTAGGAGTAGTTGATTTCTTTAAAGACCAATTAAAGAAAATAGATATTACTGACCCTGAATCTAAAATTAGAAGAAAGATTGCTGATTTTGATGTAGTAGATTACGCTTCTAAAGCATTAGAAACAACAGCAAATCAAACTATATTTGGTGGTATACAGCAAGTTGGTCAACAAAAAATTGCTAAAGCTTTAGGTTATGAACAGCCAGAGGGTTCAGCATATTATAATATAAATATTCCTTCTTTTGCAGACTTAGCTTCACAAGACTTTGGTGTCTATAATAGTGTTGATTTAATGCAGACTACTAATGGTAATGCTTTTATGGGAGCTAATTATACTAACGCTAATAGCTTAACAAATACATTAGACTCTAGTTCTAATTACAATTCCTACATGAATAATTTTAGTAGAGGAATTAATCTAGGACTATTTGGATAATAGGAGAATAAAATGGTACAAGAATTACAAGTTGAGGAATACGATAAGGAAGGTATAGATGCTTTTGTAAACTCAGGTAGACCTATACCCGGTCAGTCCTTAACAAGTAGTCCAGAGCAAAGAAGACCTTTTGAACAACCGCCAGAATTTACTAACTATAAAGAAGCTTTAGATTTTACAGTTGGTGAATTACTTAGAGAAGAAGTTTATACTAATTTAGTTATTGGTATTGGACAAGGTGTTCCTATTACAGATGTAGCTTTACAAATAGGTTATGTTGGTTTTAGAGAAGGTAAGTGGAATCCTGATTTAATGTTAATGTTAATAGAGCCATTAATTTATGTATTAATGTCTTTATGTGAAAAAGCAGGTGTTGAATATCGTTTATCTGGTGATGAAGAAATACAAGAGATTCAAGACAGTGCTGTAGATGAAACAGATGTTTTAGATGAGCAAGTTAAAACTCTTGCAGAAAATGTAAAGGCTAAAATAGCTGAAAGTGGTGATATACCTGCAGGAGCAATACCTACAGATATTGTTCAACAAATTCAAAGCACTCCTGTTCCTCAAAGTTTATTAGCAAAGCCTGAAGAGGAAGAAGCAATTAGAGAAGAAGATATAGAAGAACCAGAAACTAGAAGTTTATTAGAGAGAGGATAATTAAATGAGTAACGGTATGTATGATGATGGTGGCGTAAAATTTGCAGAAGAGCAATTTGCACAAGCCAGAGCAAGAGATGACGAAGAAAATAGAAGAAAAGAAAAGGTTGCTAAAAAATTATCGTTGTTAGATACAGGAATAAAAGGAATAAATTTCGGTTTAAATTTATTAGCTGATGAACTTGATGCTAAACAAGTGCCTCAAAAAACTGCTTATATGAATTTTTTACAATCAGCAAATGCTAGAAGAAAATTATTAGAGCCTTATTCTGTTGCTGACGATAAAGTTAAATATGTTGAAGATTATATTTACAATCAAAGTTTACTTGACATAGCAAAAAGATTTCCTACTATAGACCCAATATCATACGAAAGTTATGCTAGAGATTACGCTAAAAATCAAGCTCCTTTACTAGCTCCTGAGTTTAAAAAAATGTTTACTGAATTACAAGATATTCCAGACCAAGCTACTTTTGAAACAGAGTATTCAAAATATCAAGGTCGTACTAATCCTAGAGGAATATTTGGCAACGTTGTAAAACTTGTTAGAAATACTTTTAAAAAAGAAGATGAAGAAAGTCTTGCTATAAAAAATGCTAAAGCTAAAGATGCCATATATGGTTCTCCATTGTTTAATGAAATTGTTGGAGCTAGAGAAGCTGTAGAAGCTTTTGAAAGTAAATTCCAAACAGGAGGTTCTGAACTTATAGAAAGTATTTTACAAGCTAAAAAAGAAGGTAAGTTAAGAGGCAAGTATGATATATCCAAAGCTACATTTATTGATAAACCAGTTGGGTATAAAGAAGACGGAAGCTCTATAACAAAAAAAGTAGCAGTAGTAGCTGGTATAGATGTTAATGGTGCTCCTAGTATACTTGAATTAGAAACTGGAACAGCTACTCAATCTCCAAATAATGTACCTATAATTTATGATTGGGATGATAAAACTTATTTAGAAAACACAGCTTCATTAGTTCTTGCAAGTTTTGACAAAGAAAGTAACAGATTGTATAAAAAATATAGTAATAGAGACAGTAAATTAATGAAAGGTTTGGTTAGTAGAATTGTACAAAAAGCAGAGAATTATGCTAACACAGGTTTTTATGATAAAGAAACAGCAACTTTAAAAGCTGTAAAAGATTTTGTAGCTGCTCATCAAGATGTAGATAGTTTTTTAGATATACCTACTAATGTTACTCAAGCAGAAATAGAAAAGGATTCTCCTGTATCACTAATTATAGATACATTAAGAAATGAAGCTGATTCAAATAATATGGATGACACAAATATTAGACAGAGTACTATTGATGATGCGATAGCTTATATTGAAGGAAATATAGATACATCTATAATTATAAATACAGCCGATACTTTAGATAATATAATACTTTTAGCTGATTATATTGTAAAAAATCAATACTTATCAGAAGATGAAAAAGTAGAGTATATAGACTCAATAAATGAAAATATAATGCAACAGTTTCCTGAGAATACACCTTTACTAGATATAAATAAATTTAGAGAACCAACAACTGATGGTAATTTAGTAGAAGATGAAACTATAATTACTGACCTTAAAAAAGATGTTGAAGTAAAAATAAATACAACTAAAAGTTTAAACTTAGATGAATGGAAAAATAGTGGAAATGTTAGTTTATTAGCACCTACCAATAGGTCATATTTAAACAACTTTTCTAGTGTAGTAAATGCTTTAGATTTATCAAGTTTAAATTTAGAACAGTTACAATATCTAAGAAACATAGATGAAAATTTATTAAGAAAACATTTGGGTATGCCAGAAGAACTTGAGTTTGAAAAAAATCCATTAAGTTTTGATACTAGACTAGATGAAGTTGTTAAAAAATATATAAACCAAAACTATAATAACTTAATAGCTGACTTAAAAAAACGTAAGCCTTCACTTTTTGGAGAAGAAGATTTTACATTAGGTGGGTCTTATGAAACTATGAATCTAAAAGAAATTAGACAAGAAACTCAACAACCTTCTAAAAACTTTTTTGAAAATTTTAAACAGCAATTATTAAGTTAATTACATGTCATATTTAGATTCAATTACTAGGGCAAAACAAAAGTCTGCCGAAAGACAGCAGCAACAATTTATTGGTAAAAAAGAAACTCTTGATGATTTAGAAAGCGATGAATATTTTCAATCTGTTTCAGAAAGATTTCTAACTTCTGTTGGTGAAAAGCCTGACGATATTTTTGAATATCTTAGAGATTCAGACTTTAATCTTTATTCGGGAATGAGACGAGCCATGCAAAGTGGTAAGTTTACTGAACAGCAAAAACAAGATTATAAGTATTTAAGTTCTAGATTTGATAATGCTGATATGGGAAGTTTAAAACAATATTTTGAACTTATTAAAGATGCCTCTGTTGATTTAGTTACTGACCCAACTTTAATAACTGCAGCTTTATTAACTCCTGTAACTGGAGGTGTTTCATTAGCAGCTAGACAAGGACTTACTCAGGGAGCTTTAAAAGTAGCAAGTAATGTAACTAAAGCAAACTTAAAAGATATTGGTAAAAAACAAATAAGAAAAGCAACTGCCGTTACTGCTGCTGAAGGAGGAGCTTGGGTAGGATTGGAAAATCATTTTCAACAAAACACTGAGTTAAACACTGATATTCGTAAAATGTATTCTACACCAGAGTTAGTAGGTTCTACTGCATTAGGTGCTTTAACAGGTGCTTTGTTTGGTAATCTTGCTCAACGTTCTTCTACAAGCTATAGTAAATTAAATAGACTATACAGTAATGATGAGTACAGAAAAACTGCAGGAAGCGAAAGTATGTACTTTTTAAAACGATTTAAAGACAAAATTCTTTCTAAAACTTTTGGTAAAGCTTCTGCAATACTTAGAACTTATTCTGAGTTTTCTCCAACTGCTAAAAAGTTAGGTCAAAAAGTTGATGATAGTTTTGAAAGAAGATTAACACAATTATCAACCAAACGTGCAGATTACTCTTATGGAGAAGACCTTGATTTTACTAGAGGTCAATATATTGGAGCAAGAGATATTGCTTTAACTCCTATTATGAAAGAAGGTAAGATTTTACCTGAAGAAGAAATACAAGTTATTAGAATTTTAAGAGGAGATGACCCTAGTAAATATTCAAAAGAAGTACAAGAGTCTGCATCTAAATATAGAGAGTTATTTTTTAATAGAATTATAGCTGATGCTACTGAAGCTGGATTAAAGCCACATGCAATACCTAATTATTTTACTCGTTCTTGGAATAGAAAAGCTATTGAAGACGATAGAACTGGTTTTCGTCAAAAACTTTTAGATGAAAAAATAGACGGAGTAACTGAAAAAAATGTTGATGAAGTTATTGATGAAATGCTTAACAAGCAAAATGAATTATTTGCAACTCATGCACATCTCCTAACTCAGTCAAGAGCTTTTAAAAATTTAGACGATAATAGTTTTGAAAAATATTTAAATAATGATTTAGTAGAAGTTACCACTGATTATGCTTTTAACGCTGCTAAAATAATTGAAGAACAAAAAAGCTTTTTAAAAATTGATAAAGATAAAATATCAAATTCTGGAGATTTTAGTGCTTTTAAAGAAAGTAATGAACGGCTATTTACAGAAAAATATATAGATGAAATTGATAAAGAGTTAAGAGAAGTTAGAGGAAAAGGATTAAGTAGGGGAGAAAGGCAAAGTATTCTTAATCTTTACAAATCTGTAACTGGTAAAGTTCAATATTTTGATAGTGGTTTAGCTCAAGGAGTTTACGATGGAATGAAACTTGCTAATGCTGTAGCTTACTTACCACTAGCTACAGTTAGTTCTTTAACAGAAGCATTTATACCTTTAACAAAAGCAAAGCCTAGTAGTGCTGTTAAAGGAGCTTTAGATGGTATAAAAAATGGTGTTAAAATATTAACTGACGAAACAGCAGAGTTAGTTGGTAAAAAATATAATCTTAGTGAAAACGAAATTCGTAGAGAAATGCGAAGTGTTATGATAGCCGTTGATGAAAGTATGTCTGACATGACAAACAGATTAGCAGGTGAAGGAATGCAAAGTAAGTTTTTTCAAAAAGCTGCTAGAGGATTTTATAGAGTAAACTTACTAACTCCTTGGACTAAAACTATTGAGCTTTCTGCTTTTTCTACAGGTAAAGATTTAATCTTTAATAACTTAACAAAGTTAAGAGAATTAGCTGATGAAGGTGTTGATGTATTTAGTGACATTGCAGATTTAAAAATTCAAAGATTACGTAGTGAGTTGTTTGATTTAGGAGTTGACGTTAGAGCAGGAATAACATGGTTAAGAGATGGAGCTTTAAAATCTTCTAGGTTTTATGAAAACGATGTTGTTCGTGGTGCAGGTAGATTTACTAGAGAAGTAATTTTACCTACCTCTAGAGAAAGAGCAAAAGTTCCTACTTATATGACAAACCCTAAGTTTGATATTTTAACTCAGTTTTTAAGATACCCGTTTGCTTTTAGTAATACAGTATTAAAAAACTTCGCAAGAGATACAATTACTAATCCACTTAGTAATGCACCTAAACTTACTGCCTTTACTGTAGCTGCTACTGGTGTTGCTGTAGCGACAAACTATTTAAGAGCCAGTGAAGAAGAAGCTAAAGAAATGTTCGATGAAGATAATATGAATACTACAATTATGAGAGCTTTTCAAAGAGTAGGGCTGCTTGGACCATTAGAAAATGGATTGCGTTATGGAGATGCAATTCGAGAAGGTAAGCAAAATCCTATAGCTGCAGGTACTGCCATAGCTGGTCCAGTTGTTTCTGACACTGTAAGAGTTTTAACTTCTGGAAGATTGCTAGAAACATTAGCTAGAAAAACTCCGGGAATAGGTCTTAAAGGTGTTATCGAGAAAAACTTAGGAGATACTTTAGAAGAATATACCGGTATGCGAAGTCCTTATAATGCTGCTATAGAAAGTGCTAGGGAAGCCGATAATAATTTACTAGAGGCAGTGAAAGATTTATTTGGAGCTGGAAGAAACCCTAAAGAATTAATGCCTTCGGCTTTTGAATCATCTATGAGAAGTTCTTATTTTCAAGGTGGTTCTGTAGAAAGAAATGTATCTGATGTTAAACAAGAACCTGAAAATAGAATAGACCCATTTACAGGAGAACCTTATGCAGCTCAGTCTCCTATTGTAGCTAAATCTATTTTAAGAGAGTATGAACAGGAAAAAATGTTTGAAAGAAAAACTGTAGATGACTTTATAGAAAGTAGAGAACAAGCCAGAGTTCCTGTTAAAGAAGGTGGCATGTTACAAACTTTACAAAAGCGTGAAAAGTTTGTTGTTGGAGGTATAGCTTCTACAACTACAAAAGCTATATTAAAACTTCTACCTAAAACAGTTTATCGTGGTGGTACAAGTAGAATAGTAACGAGCCCAGAAGGAACAGAATCTGTATTTGCAGCATCAGTTTTAGACTCTGCTAGAGATTATGCTCGACCAGATGCTGTTGCTAAAGTATTTGTAACAGATGGTCAATCTTTAAAAGTTCCAAAAGAAGCATTTGGAGTTCATGCTATTGATATAAGTAAAGCAAAAAATCCTTATGTTTTAGATAAGCCTAGTGCAGAGATGAAGGCTCAAATAGAAAAAGATTTAATGGCTCTTGATTTAGATGACTTTACTGAAGAAACTGAAAATTTATCATCAGCATTATTAAGTTTATTAGAGCCAGAATTAAATGACCTTAGAGTTGCTTCCTCTAGTTTTTATCCGGTAAACAGAGCTATAGGAAAATATTTAAAAGAAAAAGGTTATGATATAGCTGTAGATAGTAAAACTTTAAAAGAAGGTTTTGAAAATAATCCAGCAGCAGAACTTTTTATTCTAAAGAAGTTTCCTGTAAAAAAATTAGATGAGGTTGCTCCTGATGATATTAGTAAAGTATCAGAAATATCTACTACTCCTGCAGCAGCTTTACAAATAGGAACTAATAAAGAATTAGCAGATTTAAGTAAATTAAGAAATTATGGCAATCAAACTTCAACAGTTTTAGATAATTTACAAAAAGATAATTTAAATGCTGGAACAACCGCAGCTAATAAATTAATATATGCTCCTGTAAAAGAAAATCAAAAGGTAGGAGTAAGATTAAATCTTAATTCAAGTATTCCTGAAAATGAAACAGGAGTTGCTAAACTACAAACAGTACATAGAAATAATTATAGTGGTAAAGCTTTATCATACGCACCTTATGTAACTATAACAGATGCTTTTTTTAATGTTAATCAAAAAGGAAGACTGTCTGTAGCTGCTAAAAAAATAAATCCAGAGTCAAAAGAAGCTAAAAGTAAATTCCCTATTGCATCAGTTGATGGTAAATATACCAACACTAGAAATGTTCTAAATGAAATAGATGAAGATACAGTTGAAATTGGTTTTAATCCAATGGGTCAACACTTATTTATTAATTTAAAAACAGGACAAGCTGTAAAAAATGCTGATGTAGCAACCATTATTGGTGATAGAGTATATGCCAAAGGAGTTACTTACTATAAAAAAACAGAAGCTCCTGAACCTTTAAATCTTTCTGATGGTACTGAAGCTCCTAGTGATGTTAGATTTGCCTTTAGAAAAGGTGGTGGACTGTTAGGAAAATTACAAAGTAGAAAAGCTAATGTATAAATACTTTACAGAAGACGAACTAAAATGCAAACACACCGGTCTATGTGATATGGACTGGGCATTTATGCAAACAGTTGAAAGGATTAGAGAACGTTGTGG
>Ga0181380_1001264_pt1 | contig 11165 bp, 4 predicted proteins | sample 3SPOviralmetaG_FD_130116 | JGI IMG/M metagenome (GOLD analysis project Ga0181380, IMG submission 130116) | Marine viral communities from the oligotrophic San Pedro Time Series (SPOT) site, San Pedro Channel, CA, USA - 3 SPOT_SRF_2009-08-19 | ecosystem: Environmental > Aquatic > Marine > Strait... | reverse complement strand
CAATAAGCAATTGAGAGTTGCTAGTTGTTATAGTACCAGCAGACCCATTTTGTATATGCATATTTGCTTCTGGCGAAGTCGTTCCGATACCCAATCTCTCAGCACTAGCATCCCAGTATAGAGCTTGGCTAGTTCCTGTGTCATTGTAAAAAGATATGTCGCTGTTACTACCTAAACTTAATACTTTTTTATTATCATTTTGAAAAATTAATGATTGTGTATCTGTATCATTATATTCAAAGTAATTAGCACCATCATCACGAAATAACATATAAGCCAGTCTTGTAGAACCATCTGCTTTATAAAATTGAGTTATGTTGTAATTTGAATTTTTAGCTAAATTACCATCAACAGTCAACCCATCACTTGTTACTGTACCTGTTACGTCTATACCTGTTGAGGTTGTGGCTAGTTTATTAGAACCATCATAATATAATTTAACAAAACTATCATTGTCTGCAAAAATCATATATTCAGTACCAGCAACATTCATAAGGGAGAATTCATCGCCCTGTATAATCATGTCACCACCACCTGATTCTACAATACGGCTATGGTTTCCATCATGATAAATCTGTAAATCTGAACTGTTACCAAAAAGTGCTTTTGAACTGTCTGCAAAAGTTATGTCGTCTCCAGTTGAAACAGAAATATTCGTGCCACCTGTTGTGTTGCCATTTGCCAAAACTTCAGGTAGAGTGTCTACTGTTGCAACTTTTGTGTCTACATAATCTTTTACCGCGGCACTTGTTGGAATTGTAGTATCATTATCATTTGATGCAATACCTTCAGATTCTAAAACAAGAGTATTAGCTGCGAATTTTGCTACGGTGAGTACTCCGTCGTCAACAGAGCCTGGGATTACATTATAAACACGAACACTACTTCCACTATCTGGAGCAGTATCGAAAGTTATGGTTGTTCCGCTAATTGTGAAGGAATCACGATTTTGAAAAGTTGCGTCAATGAATACTAATAAATTTTCTTCTGAACTTGGAGCCGTAGAAAGAGTAAAGCCGGTAGTGCTACCGTCTCCGCTAAAGCTATTTTCTTCTATTGAGCCTGCATTTGAGCCAGGTGAAAAAGTAACGATAGTTTCTGTACCATCATTCTTTTTAATAAATATAGTCCCATCATAAGTATTTATAGCAATTTCGCCAAGAGCCAAATCACTTGTAGTTGGGATATTACCTGAAACCGCAGACCTTTTTAATTTAACTGTCTGTGCCATATATATGTATTCCTATTTGCGTATATACGCGGAACATTAGAGTCTTAGAATGACCCTCCGTCAATTATATTTCCCCAACTTGCATTTCCACTTGAATCCATGGATAATAAGTATGTACTTGTTGTTGCACCTGAGGAAGGTTTTACTAGTCTTGTATAACCACCGTTAGTAGCAGCACCAATTAATAAATCACCTGCTGCTGTTGATGTTATACCTTTAATTCTTAATGCGTCAGTATTAACTTCTAAAGTAATGTTGTCGTCATTTACATTGATAGTATTACCAGATTTGCTTAATGCATCTCCTGCAATTACTTGTCCTGCACCTGAAAACTGAACAAAAGTTAATGCTGTAGTATCTAAAGTAATAGGATCGTTTGTGGTCAATACAAAACCATTATCTCCATTTACTGTACCCTCTTCAACAAAACAAAACATTCCAGAAGTAACTTCTGCTGAAATATTTGCATCTGTTGCTCTTGCTGGAGTTGTTCCTGCAGTATAGATACCATTTTCGCTTCCTGAAGACTGGTCTTTAACAAGAACTCTGTCGCCATCCGCAAGAGTTACGCCATCAATAGTATCTCCAACATTTAGTGCTGTTGAAATTGTAATATTAGCTGTTGTTGCTACTTTTACTGAATCTTTAATATCAAGAGCTTGCTTTACTGCATCAACATATCCTTTAGTGGCAGCATCTTGTGCACCTGTTGGATCTGTAACATTTACTATTCTTGAGTTATTTACATCGACCGTACCAGAGCCATTTGGATTAAGTGATATATCTCCATTTGTATCGGTACTTGTAATTTCATTACCATTTAAAGTTAAGTTGTCCACTGCTAAAGATGTTAGACCTGCTATATCAGTAGTAGTTGCTCCTGGATTCAGTGAACTTGAACCAAGAGTAATTGCATTTACTGCAACAGCACCACTTGTTACTGTAAAGTCTGTGGAGTCAAAAGATGCAATACCTTTGTTTGATGTTGTTGCATTTTCTCCACTTACTGTTGCTGTTCCGCTTGAGTATGATACATCAATACCTTCGCCACCTGCTACAATAACAGCACCTTTGTTAGTTGCTGAAGAGTCTTCTGAAGATATAGTAATTGTATTATTACTTACAACAGTGTCTATGCCTTCTCCACCACTAAATGCTAATGTATCACTGATTAAAGAAACATTATCGTTACTGCCTGAATCTGCTCCAACTGTTAAAATTGTTGAAATAGTTGTAAAAGTAACTGCGCCTGAACCATCAGTAATAAGTGCTTGTCCACTTGTACCATCTGAAGTTGGGAGTGTATATCCTGCAGTGTCATCTAATCCTAGTTCGATCTGTTTATTAAATACTACTTTTTCTGCAGCATTTGTAGTGTCAAGTGTTAAATAGTTACTTGTTCCTTCTGTAATAGTAAATGCAGTAGAACTACCATCTATAATAAGTACTTCTGTTGCTGCTCCAGCTAAAGATATTGAACCTGTTGCTGAACTGAGAACTAGATTTCCTGAAGTAGAAGAAACAGTATTACCGTTTAGTTGTAAATTGTCAACTAATAAATTATCGATTTTGCTGTTTGCATCTACTATAATTGCTGAACTTGCTGTAAGTGTTCCAGCAGTATGGTCGAGCATATTAGTATATAATTGACCACCTATAATGTCATTATTTGAACCGTCACCTATAAATAGTTTATTCGAGTTAAACGAATAGGCTAGCTCACCAGCACCTAATGGAGACGACGGAGCGGCTGCACTGGTACTTCTTTTGATTTTAATTGTTTGTGCCATAATTTTATCCTATGATATCTTAGAAGAGTCCACCATCTAAGTTATCCATTGTATCTGTTGCTGCCGCAAGAGGTACGAATTCAAATGCATTACTAGAAGTTTCCCTATATACATAAAGCTGATCATCATCAGTATCGTACCAAAGGTCTCCTTCTTGTAAATTACTTCCAGTCGGAGCTGTGTCCGACCTGAAAGATTGATCTGTCAATTGCTCAAGTGCTGTTTGAACATTTGTTGCTGTTATTGCTCCATGTGGAGTAAATGTTAATCCGGCAGCAGTAAGAATACTTTGTGCTGCAGATAAACTTATATTTGTTACTTGCTCATCTATTGTTATTTGAGTAGTAGGTTCTGAAACTGAGACTGAAGTAATATTTTCTTGAATAGTTATTGAAGTACTCATACAAAACCTCCTCCGTCTAAATTATCCATTGTTCCTGTAGCAGAAAGTAAAGGTCTAAATTCTACCTCTCCTGAAATTTCTCTTGCTACTTTTAATTCATTATCATCAGTATCGTACCAAAGGTCTCCTTGCTCATAAGAAGTTGGTGCATTATCTTGCTTTAGAAGTGTAGAGTCTAGTTCCTCAATCGCTGCTTGTATATTTATACTTGTCATATGATTATGAGGGTCTACTACATAAGAAACTGCTCCTATCTCTGATATTTTTATATCTAAATGGAGTTCTGTATCTTCTTGCACCTCGTTTACGACTATATCATATTCGGAATTTTCTGTGATTTGTATAATATTTTCTGATATAGTACAAGTAGTGTTAGAAAGTTTCATCGAGTGACTTCCCCTAAAACAGTTGCAGTTCCTTTTATTAGCTTCTGAACAGAACCACCTGTATATATTTCAATATCATAATAGTAAAGACCTGGTGCGATATCGTCTGTTGTAGTATAAGGTAAACTAATAGTAAGAATACCTTGCGCAGCATTTGTAACAGTTCCAGTAAATGAAGCCGCTATTGTAGAAGCATCTATGGTTGATCTAATCTGACCCCGAACGCTGTATCCCGTCAAGTTCTTTGCTGAGCCTCCGTCTTGCACAGTAAGTTGCAAGGAGAAATCACTGCCCTGTTCGATAGTTATGTCATATTTTCCTGCACTCATTGTTTTATTTTATACCTCCAATGTTGTAATTATACCAAATATTTTAACCTATTGTCAAGAACTAAATTTACAAGGTTAATTATTTTTGCTTATCTTTAAGTTCATCTATTTCTGCTTTTAATTCCTTAATAGCTTCTATCAATAGTGGAACTAATTTTTCATATTTAACGGCTTTATATCCCGTGTCTCTTGTAGTAACTACTTCTGGTAATACTGCTTCTATTTCTTGAGCAATAACTCCGACGTCGTGTCCTTCGTTTGGATGTATATCCTCATTCTTCTTCCAATCAAATTCAACTCCTCTAATTTTTGAGATTTTTTGAAGAGAGTCTGAAAGTGGGCTAATATTTTCCTTTAGTCTCTTATCTGAAGAATAGAAAGCAACTATATCATTACTAGCCTGTATAGTACCCTGAGTACTACTTGCACTACTAGTACTACCTACTCTTAAAGACCCATAGAATCTTCCATTACCACTGTTATCTAGAATAACTCTTGTAGATTGAAAAGCAGAAGGGGAACCATTAGGGAATATCATAATACTCTCTCCCCATACTCTTACATTCTCAAAACATTCTATACCATAATGTCCAATTCCAAATCTTTTATAAGAGTCTGAGTTTGAAAGAGGAACATCTGTAAAGAATTCAATTTCTGCCGCTTCATTAGGCGTCTCTGTAAAAGAACCATCATCGTCTAACTGTATTCTATTTCTAGTATTTGAACTTGTTCCAAAGACAACTTTTCCTCCATTTGACTTATTTGTAAATAAATCTGATACAGCTGTTGCAGAAGATGCGCTACTTGTAAACGTAATAGGCGCAGAAATTGTTATACCTCTTTCTGAAGTGTTATTACTTAAATCGTTCGAAGTATCGTAGTTCGTATCAGTAGTAGAAACTGCAACTCTGAAATAAACTGTTCCTGCTGATGCGGCATAAGTTGTTGAGGCAGTTTCCATTGTTCCTGAAGTAGATTCTGTAAAAGTTGTGACTGAGCCATCTACACCTCCAGAAGGCGAAGAAGGTTGTATAAATTGTCCTTCTGTAGCATTTGCTGTTGAATACTGAGTAGCACTTGGACTACTACTTGTAGTTATAGTAAATGTTCTAGAACCCCCGCTTAGATTTGACCAAGTAGAGTTATTTGTAGAAACTTGTATTGTTAAAGTAAAGTTTGTAGGTAAGTCATTAAATGCCGTAGTTGAACTTACTGTGCTTGAAGCGGAAAAAATTGCGTCTTTAAATGCAGTAACTGTCAAGGTTGTAGCTTCAGCAAGTGTGACGCTTTCAACATCGGATATCCCTGATAGTTCTTCTGTTACAGTATTTACAGCTACTCCTAATTCTGCACCAATTTGTGATATAGCAGCGGAAGAGAAACCACTAGTTGCATCAAAGTACTTTAAGTCTCCTTTGTAGAACTCTAAATTCTTTGTGAATAGTTTTCCTGCTTTTGATATTGTTAAAGGAGAAGTTGAAGGAGCTGCTGAACCTGCAAATAATCTTATGTCTCCTGTTCCTGCTAAAGCAAAACCGTTTGAAGAAGCTGGAGTACTTCCTACAACTATACTTGAAGTTGATTGTAGTACACCTGTAGCTCCGTTAACTGTTAAAGGAGAATTACTAAAAGTTGTTCCTCCAAAAAGAGCACCATTATTGTTTATGGAGACATCAAAGTCTGTATTGTCAATTGTTACATTACCAGTAAATGTTCCACCTGCTGAACTTAAAGTTCCTTTAAAGAAAGCATTTCCAGAAGTATCAATATAGAAGTTTTTAGAGTGTAAAGAACCTCCACTATAAAGAGTGATTCCACTTGTTGTATAGCCACTTGTATCTAATGTCCCACTATAGATTGCATCATTTGCTAAAGTCCATCCACCCATTGTACCTGAAATTGCTGCTCCAACACTTCTTATTGTCGATGTAGAATCTTGGTTAGCAGTTGCACCTGCGGATGCTCCATCTACTACTGTAGAAACTATTTGGGTAGCTTGTATTTTTAAATTGCCTGCTAATGTTAATGAGTTTGCAGTAATATTTCCTTGAATTGCAAGAGTACTTCCTTGCCAAGTCATATTTCCACTAGCAAGAGAGAAGTTACCATTTGAATACCAGTAATTATTTGAGTTTATAAATAGTCCATCATTGGTACTATTTACATTATTACCAAATCTCATTCCATTGGCATTTAAATAGCCTGAAACATTCATACCCGCGCCAGATAAAGTTCCCTTAAATTCTGCAGTACCGGAAGAGTTTATTTTAAATTGAGGTGTCGATATCCAACCATTGTCAAGATTAAATCTAGTACCTGCAGTAGTAAAAGTTCCATTTCCACCGCCTGAAACATTAGTAGAAACTATTGTTCCTGTGCTAATTTTTCCACCATCAATTGTAGTAGTATTTGTTCCCCCAATATGACTTGCGACTTCTGAAGCCACTATAGGGTCTACTGTATTTGACCCATCAGTTAAGGTTCCTCCACTAAAAGTAACAACTCCTGTAAAACTTGTTTGTTGTACAACATTTGAGTATGCTACTGTTATTGTACTTGAATTTGCAGAACTTTCTGTTCCATAGTACCTTACACTGTAAAAAGTATTTGAAGAAGTTGCATCTTGTGTATTTGGAACATTATTCCATACGTTATTTGGTTGGTTAGTAGCTGTACTAATTCCTGAACCTGTTACAACTCCAGTTGAGAAAGTATACGTATTTCCTGAAGGAGCAGAAGGTGTTCCAGATGTTGTTTTTTCATAGAAAAGATAACCTTGTATAGTTCTTAAGCCTGCTGCTCCAGGAGAACCTGGGTCGCCATCATTTCTTTCTGAATATTTTGCAGGAGTAGTCCAGCTTGAGTCTTGTGGGCTATTACCATCACTTGTAAAAGTTCGAGTAGCTACATAGACTGCATCGCTGTCAGCGGCCAAAGAAGGTACGCTTAGTGACCAATCTGTATTTCCTGATAAAGGACTACTAAAAGAACCTGCAGTGTTACTTGTTAGAGTAGCATCATTTAATTTATAAATACTTACAGTTCTAGCACTTTGTCCATCGCTTCCATCATTTCTTTCAGCATATTTTACAGGAGTCGACCAGCTTGAGTCTTGAGGAGAAGCTCCATCACTTGTAAATAACCTTGAAGCTACATATATTATATCTCCATCTGCAGTAAGACCTGGAACTGAAAGAGACCAGCTTGTATTACCTGCTAATGGAGAAGCAAAAGTACCCGATGTAGAAGATATACTTGCACTATTTTTTCTATAAATATTTATTTGTTTTTGATTGATAGGGTCATCTGCTTCTTGTTTTACTGGAGTTCCATATACTACAGTCAAAGACCTATTTGCTGCACTAAAGGTTGAGGAGCCAAAAGCAGCATATAAAGGATTACTCCCTGAAGGTATTGTAAATGACCAACCTGATGGTGCTGTTTGATAATCAATTGCATTTCCACTATTTGGAGCAGTTGTAAGATTTGTAGCACTTCTTTGATAAACTGCTCTTGAAGTTGGAGTTACTCCTATTTCAAGTGTAGGAGAACTAAAGGTTCCCGGGCTTACTGCATCGGCTGTAGGGGCTCCTGATACTGTAGCTACACTTGTATAAACTACTTGCAAATATGCTTGGGCAGGAGTAGTTATTGACCAGCCAGAAGGCGGAGTAAATGTATTATCAGTAAAGTCATAAGTTCCTCCACTTGGAGTTGTTGGAACAGAAGCATTATAAGTTACTGCTTTGAATACTTTTACTTGTACAGTTTCATTACCTTGAACACCTTGTTGACCTTCTTTTGATTTAGAAATTGAATAGATTCTTGTAATTACTACTTCTGAACTAACTCCAGGTACAGTATTAGCAACTACAGCTCGAACAGTAAATGTTTCTTCTGTAGAAGTCCAACTACTTCCTGATAAAGTATATGTTCCTTTACTAGAATTACCATCTGTGTTATTAATTGAGAGAGTTAGGCCATTTTGAGTTAAACTTGTTCCTGTACCTGTTGCTCCCACATAAAAACTAACATCATTATGTAGAGTTCTTCTATCTGCTCCTACATAAACATCAAATAGTCCTCCAGCATTTGTATAACTTGGATTTGTACCTCCAGGATTAGTAGAAGCTACGTGAGCTGAATTAGTTAAGAAGGCAGTGACAGCATCATCACCAGCAGAAGCGGCTGCTCCATCTTGAATAGCATAAATAGTCACAGTATCAGAAGCAACAGGGTTACTTGTTGCTCCAGATTCATTCATTTCAACTTTTACTTGAGTTTCTCCACCGATTGCTGGTTCTTCTGAATCTGCTAAAGTGAATTGGTCATTGTTTGGGGTATGACTAAATCCTTGTCTTTCTTGGAAGGAAGTATCTCCAGCTTCTTTTGTTAAAAATCTGAAAGTTTCAGTTCCGCTTGTTCCGTGACCTTCTGCTGTAAATGTAATATTACTTGTTGTAACTGTATCTGAAGTATTATATCGAACTACAAAAGAACTTGCTGTAAGTTTTACACTTCTTGCATTTTCACCTGCTGCAGCTGCTGCTCCGTCGAGTCCAGCTGTTATTGCATAAGTTTCATTTATACTGTACTCTGTCGCTCCATTTGTTGTTATTTTTGCTATTATTTGATCTTTTGCAAAGTTTGGTACAAAATTCAACTTTTTAATTGTAGCACCGCTATAGTTTCTTGTAGGTACTCGGTCTACGTCCATGATTGTATCACTTTCTATAAAGTTAATAAAAGCGTAAAAAGCAGAAGCACCTGAGCCTACAATTAGTAGGTCACCTTCTGTATATTCAGTTGTAAAAGAAGTGCTTGTTCCTGTAACAGTTGCTGAAGTATCTGATAATAAAACTGTACCTGTTTTTGTAGTTAGTCCATTATTTGAGTTATTATTTATGTCTACCCAATATTCAAAATTTAATTTATTTCCATCTACATCAGTTACATTTGTATCTCTATATATTTGAACTGCTTTAAAGGTATCTGTAGACCCTTGGTCATATAGTAGATAAGCTAAACTATCTGCTCCAAGCTGACTAAAACTTTGTTGATAAGTAGATGTAGTAGAGGAAGTATTTTTAAATACTGTACCGTTACTATGTGTAAAAGAGTATGAACTACTTGCAACAGCAACTAAGCCAGTACTTGTATTTACAGAAAGTGCTTTGTCTAACACACCCCCTAAGTCTATTCCTAATAATTTATTTTGCCCTGAAGGGAATGAATACTTTTCTGCAGTATAATTTATTCTGATTGTTTCTGATGCAGATTTATTTTTAATTGTATTTTCTGCTTTTACATGAATATGGTACGTTCCAGCCTGTACGCCCTTCATAGTAGCTATGGTATCTTCAGCTTCTACAAATTTATAATAGCCGTTTCCTCTACTTTGCCAGTCAGCCATATCGCTTGTATTAGGGCCTTGTACTGTAACATGATATCCTGCAATTGAAGGTTCTGGATTATCGTGTTTAAAAGAAAGCTCATCACCACTTGTTAAGGATACTGCTGTATTTATAGTCAAAGCTGTCTCATCTATAGAAGAAACAGTAACTACTCCTGAAATACTTGAGTGTCTTACTCTCATTCCTACTTCAATATTTTCATTTGCAGCACTTAGTGTTATAGACGTACTACTACTTACATTTCCTGAAATAGTTGAAGAAGTGCTTTCTCTAACTTGTAAAGGTGGTTGCCAGCTTATCAATAAGTCTGCTCTACCACTTGCGGAGCCTTCAGCTGAAGTTTCAACTGTTGACGGAGATACAGAAGCTACTAAAGATTCTACTGCAGGTACTATTTCTGTTCTTAAAGGTTCCTTTTGACTTAAAGGTACAATTTCTGTTGTGTACCCTCTATCAATTAATTCGAATTTTGCATCACTGTACTCTGCTGCTGCAATACTTATAGTGTTCTTTTCTTTTTCTTCTGTTCTTATTATAATATATTCTTTTGGAGAAATGTCAGTTTCTTCCTCTCCTGTTGCAATAGTAGTAGAAGTTAAAGACCAAATAACATCAGCATCTGGAGTTTCTGAGAAAGCTGAACTTACAGTTACAGATGTACTTGTAAAGCTATCTACAGCTTTACTTTCTACTCTTACAGACTCCGACCAATATAATTGAACTAAGTTTCCTGAATCGTCTTTTACGTTTGCTGATTTTTGTTGGGTATTGATTGAAGCGCCATCTTCATCTAAAAGAACTAAGTCTCCAAGAACATATGTAGTTGAATTAATAGTTGCATTTTCTTGTCTTAAATAAGCACCACCTTTTGGGTATATTAAATTCAAAGAGTATGCTTTAGTAGAAGTATTTAAACTAATTTCCCTATCTAAAGGTACTACAGTAGTACTTCTTGTTCCTGTATTTGAAACTCTGCCTGAGTGTTCTGTATTTTCTCTATCTGCGTCTTGAACTTCAATTACATCACCAGGTCTTAGTGATATAGCATTTAACCCAGTTGCAAAAGTAACTACTTCTTTCTCAAGTTTTTCTGTTAAAATATTCCATTTACCAAATCTATGTGCTTGTCCCTGACTTGTACAACCTGTTGCAATTACATCTTTTGAAATTATTTTTCCAGTCTCTAGTATATGTTGAGTATCTTCTACTATTTCTATAGCTTGTTGATAATTATCGTCTGGATTATTCCAAGTAACTCTTACTTGATTCGAACGAAATCTTCTAGAACTTGATTGGTATGAAAACTCTCCGCCAATTACGTTTCCTTTTGTAAAAGTGTACACAGGACTTTTATATGCATTAATAGAAGGACTAAATTTTCCATCAAACCAAATTAATAAACCTCTAAATACACTAAGTAAATCATTTACAACTTTCTGTGCGTCTTCTATTTTAGATAAGTATATATTTGCAGTAAATCTTGGCTCTGTTCCCCCTTTTCCATCTGGTACAAGCTCATCACAATATTTTGCTATTTGGAATAATTGAAATTTGTCAATATAAGAAAAATCATCTAAAGGGTCTACGAATTTTCCAAGACCGTATCTGTCAT
>Ga0181380_1001259_pt1 | contig 11173 bp, 9 predicted proteins | sample 3SPOviralmetaG_FD_130116 | JGI IMG/M metagenome (GOLD analysis project Ga0181380, IMG submission 130116) | Marine viral communities from the oligotrophic San Pedro Time Series (SPOT) site, San Pedro Channel, CA, USA - 3 SPOT_SRF_2009-08-19 | ecosystem: Environmental > Aquatic > Marine > Strait... | reverse complement strand
CATGAGTTTGATGACGAAAAGGGTACTAGGTTACTAGAGGCTCTTGATAAGAACTCTCGTTATGTATTTAATAACGAAATTGCGAGTGTCTTGACAAATCAAGACAATGTAAAAAAACTTGAAATATTTAAAGACTTTGATGATTCAGTTGGGCTCCTAATGGCAGAAGCGTTGCGTGTCACCCAAAAGGTTAATATCAGGCAAAACATGAGTTTGTTTGAGGTGACAGAAGCACTTAAGGATGCACTAGATGAAGACGGCATGGAACCTGAAGAAAGAATATTGCAGACTAGATTATTCCTTCAAGCAACAGAGCAACAGGGTAAATTTTACGACAGACTACTAAAAGGTCTGGAATTCCAATTAAAACTAGCAAACGAAAAAGATAAGAGAGAGACAAAGAAGAAGCCAGGGTTTAGACCTTTAAAGGAATTGAAAGATGCCGAAGAAGAAGAGTAGGGTAGATCATAAAATTCTCATTGAGAAGTTTGCACCTGAAGAGCAGGTTCTTGATCAGAAAGATACTACTCCTTGGTTACCATCGTTAACCAAAACCCAAAGAAAGATATTTGATGATCCATCAAAGTATATTCTAGCATACGGCGAAAGAGGGTCAGGAAAGACTTACTCTCTGGGGGGTCATAAGTTAGTTCGCCATTGCTATGAAAACTTTAACGCTTTAGCACTAATAATTGTTGGCGTGAGATCGCAGGCTACAATGGGAGGAGTATGGCATAAGCTACAAGTAGAGATACTACCAGAGTGGGTCGAAGGAATAGGTTTAAGTCACACTGATGAAAGGCAGGATACACAGAAAAATCTATACATGGATATAGAGAATAGGTTTGGTGGGCATTCTCGAATATGCTTAATTTCCGTACCTTATGGTTCATTTATTAAGGATAGAATAAAGGGATTTGAGCCAAGCCTTGTGTTTGTAGATGAGCTTACTAACTTGGATACGAATGACTACTTTAATGCAGTTGTACAGCAATTAGGAAGAAGGCAGGGTATCCATGGACCTCAGCAGTATTTAGCTGCATGTAATCCTGATGGACCGAGCCATTGGGTATATAAACGATTTTTTGAAGACCCGCTAGACGAGGATGGAAACTGGAACAGTGACTACTCTGTGTATCATGTAAAGATAGAAGATAATATAGAGAATCTACCTGATGGATATTATGATCGAATACAGGAAGCTGTAAAATCTGACCCCATAGAGGAAGCTCGCATGGTAAGGGGCGAATGGATAGATCGCCCGGCGGGGAATGCAATATTTGGTCCCTACTTCAATAAAGAACTACATGTAAGAGGAAGTGCGAAAACAGGCATACTACCAAATAAAGAATATCCTATATCAATAGGATGGGATCCAGGGTCGGTAAATAACGCATGTATTTTTATGCAAGCTTTACCAGGTGAAGACAGAACAGTATGGATTGTGTTCGATGAATTTGTAACCATAAATAAAAAACTCCCCTATACTACACTAGTGCCGTTGTTGATGAGAAAAATGGCATACTGGAACAGAAGAATGGATCATAAATTTAAGTATGTTCACATATCAGATAACTCTGCATTTAATCAATTTAGGGCTAAAACAGGATCATATGATGTTAAGGATATAGAAGATATTTCTAGGCAAAAAGCAGAAACATTTAATTTAGAACCCATCCGAATGCGAGCAGCTCCTAAGTTCTCAGGTTCAGTGGAGTCAAGGGTAAGGATAACAATAGCCAAACTACAAGCAGAGGAGTTTCTTGTCTCATCTCAATGCTCTGCAATTTGCAAGATGTTTCAAAACCTAATATGTGAAAAGCAGGGCAAAACATATGACCCTAATATAGCATTTAAACCAAGGAGGAGCATTTATGTTCACCCATTTGATGCAATGTCATATGTACTACTTCAGTACAACTCTTCTAATGCCGAATCAATACAGGTATCCAAGTCGGAAATCATAGAGATTGGTGCTTGACCTTTTGTAACACTAAAACATAAGTTACTTTATGCGCATGGAATCATTAGTAAACTTCGACCTCGAAATGTATCCTGATCTTTTGGATATGCTTGAAGGGGTATCCGCAGGAGATATTGTTACCGTATCTGGTTCGTTTCAAGTTAAGGAACTTACCGATAAACGTTTCTCCGCTTCTTTTAACGACGACGATGCATCTGTCAGTATATCAAAGGTAGAGGGAGACGAACCTGAAGACGAAAGCGAAGACGATACAGACTCGGAAGAGCCCGAAACAGAAGAAGTTACCGGGTGATTCAGAGTATACGACAAGCGCTTCGATACTTATGGACGCGCATTACGCGCGCCTCGGTATTAAGAAAAGGTGGAATAAGGAAAGAGTAGATAAGTTATGTGGCTTTTTAAGAATGAATTACGGAGAAATCGCAAGCCTCCTTCATATGCCTCACAGAGAGTTTATCCGAAAAATATATTCAACGAAACCCTTCGATGGCCCATTATGCCTAATTTTAACAATCATTGAGAGTAGATATTTACATAACTACACCAAGGATATAATCAAAAACTTATTTAATTTTACTGATGGTCAATAGGGATATACTTAATAAATACGGATGCACAACAGAGAGGCTCCGTGAAATATTCACTGCTGAAAAAGATTCTAAAGATCATGAGACGCGCGAGTATTTTCAAGATTTACTACAATCAAGAATACTTGAAGGTATAAGGGAGAGTGCAGAAAATGCCAAGCTGTACATGAGTGTTGATATGGCATGGGATTCCATACCTATAAATAAATCTACCATTCCGTTATTACAGTATGCACAGGGGAAGATTTCAGTAGAGGATTGCCATGATAAGTTAAATGACCTTGGTGTAGCCGATAAGTTCTGCGAATACGATGACGAAGGTTCGCTTAGGAATATAAACGCACTTCGATTATATGAGGTGTCGGTTAACATCATCCGATCTTATGTAACTAGAAGGGTTGCTGCACAATCAAGTAGATTTAGTAATTTGTACCCATATTTTAAATATGAACCAAGAAGTACTGATCTAGCTGACAAGCTTCGGGCTGATGTATTATCTCAGCGCGTTGAAATGATGACGGAGCAATTTGGATATAGGCATCAGTTTGAGCAAATAATAAGACAGATGTTTATGTATGGTCATTCAGTTGCGTTCCCAGATACATCATGGACTGAGGATATACAATGGAGGTACACGAATGACGATCTTACTGGTGGTGAGGATATGGAGTCATACGCAGAAAGAGCTGGAGTTCATTTCACCACACCACACCCAACTCGGGTGATCAGGGATTCATCTCGGCCACTCCATGATTTAAATAATAACCAGGGTCCACAATGGATTGGGTATTGGGACATTGTTAGGTATTCAGAAATCTACGGTAATGCTTCGACTTGGAATTCCGACAAGATAAGTTATACAAATAGCCTATCTACCCTATATAATACATATGCTGATTTCTTTGGTTATTACTTCCGTGATGATTTAGTATTCCCCAAGGTTCAAGATCAATACTCCTTTAAGAACGAAAGGGTTGCCCAAACAGGCATGTATGCAGGGGAAGAATTAGATAAGGGATTATTTGTTACACAGATGTGCATGAAGGTAAACCCAGTTAGAGATGGACTTGGCGAGTACCCTCATGATGTATGGGTAAAGTTTACAGTAGCTAGTGATGAAACTGTTCTTTATGCAGAGTATCTACCATCCCTCCCGGCCGTGTATGGTGGTATAAATGAAAATGATGATCGTATGTGCAATATATCAGTTGCTCACGAGATCATGCCATATCAGGATCAAATGACAAATATACTCAACTCAATGCTCGAGCAAATGAAGATGAGCATGTTTAAGATATTTGCAATTGACCAAGATGCATTAGACGATGACGTAAAAGAGTATATTAAAGATGCTCTTGCTGATGATACATTTTACGCAAAACCAAAAGCACTATTTTACTCAGGGCAAAAAGCAGCCGACCTAGGTATAAATAATAACGACTTTATTAAAGTAGTTGATGTACAAAAAGAACTTTCCGCAGGGGTCAACCAGTCGATCCAGGCAATCCTCCAGTTATTAAATCTCGTTGAGCGCTTGCTGATCCTATCTCCACAAGAGTTGGGACAGCCCGCTCCTCGGGAGATTAGCGCTACTGAGGTCGCAGAGATAAGTAATACTACAAATGCTATCTACTCTTTTATATCTGAAGGAATTGACGATATGAGAGGAGCTATGAAGAAAGTGCTATATGAGCATTTAGTATCCTGCTCAAATGACTCTTTTGTTGTTCCAATAAAAGGGAGGTATTCCGAGGAAGTAATACGACAAGCTGGATTTGATGTAGAAACGACAGGGGATGAGATTACATCAAAAAGAAATGTAATTGGTAAACCTGATAATCTGATTTATGAATATCTATTCAGTGGGCGTGATGGAGCTGAGAGAGCTAGAGATACTCAATCCGCTCAAGTCTTAGGTCAATTGGTTATGCAATTAATTCAAGTACCCGACATGGCAAAGGCATTGGGCAAGGAAAGAGTTTTTAATATGTTTAATGAAATATTTAGAATGTCAGGCGCTCATGATCTCAAGCTTGAAGCTGACGAGCAGGATATGCAAGAAGACATGAAAAATGTCGGCAATGAGCAATTTATTACGCAACTGCGAGAGCAATGGCCTCAAGTAGTTCAGATGCTAACGGGTTTGGTGCAACAAATTCAAGGAGGGCAGGGCATGTCACCTCAAGGTGGCGGGCAACCCCCTCCTCCTGGCGCACCACCTATGGAACCACAACAACAACCACAAACATCACCTGACCAACAAGTCCAGTTATGAGCGAAGAAGAAAATCCTGAAGTATTAGAGCAGCAAAAAGAAGCAGAAGAAGCGCAACAGGCAAAACCTGAAAATGAAGGAAATGCTTTATATAAAACACTTTTTGATATTGCAGAGGAAGCTGAAGAGGAAGTATCTGAATATAGACCACCAGTTGAGCTTAACGAAGCTGTAGAAACTTTAGACCATGTAGAGGAGAAGCAGGAGGTATCTGAAGAGCCTACCGAAGAGGCAAAAGAAGAAGAACCACAGAAAGCTGAACCAAAAAAGAAAAAACTTCGCAAGGTAATAGATCCAGACATTCCTGAAGATGTAAAGAAGCAACCATCCTATATAGAATCTACGGAAGACAAATTTGTTCCATCCGATGAGGATACTGAGTTTATGGAAGAGCTAGTTCCGGAAGAGCGTGCTATTTTTGAAAAAGTTCTCTATGCGGACAATAGGATGGGTGGTGACTACAAGGGAAAATCTAAGCAGTTTAAGCAGTTCTTTAAGAAGAATAAAGAATTCGTGGAGAAAAAAATGGCTGAGGATGACTTTTATGATCCATCAACAGATGATCAGTATGTAGAATTTGTTAAAAGCAATAAGCCTAAATTCACCCGAACGGACGAAGATAATGTTTATCGGGAGATGATACTCGAAGAGGCAGATAGGAGACTTGAGAAAAAAACACAATCCAAGATCTCTAAGCTAGAGCAACAGTTAAAGAAGTATGAAGTCATGCCTAAGGTTAACCAGGCAAAGGCAAATTTTAGAAAAGTTGCTCAACAGACTGTAGTTCCTGAAGAATTTCAAAAAGAATTCAAAGAAGGAGGGGAGGATGCAGTTAAAAAGTTTGCTGAGAGTAACCCACTTGAATACCAAATACTTGACCGCAATACTAAAGAGTTATTGCAATTTAGTGACGCATTAACTGATATATTTTTAGATCCAAGCTCTCAACTTGATATAGCGGGGAACGAAACGCATAAATATCTAAATGATTGGCTGAATGCTGAGCAGGATAATTTTATAAAGAGTGGACAAACACAACAAGAAGACGGCAGGGTGTTCATGCGTAGGGAGAGATACTTTCAACTCCCTGAGAGCAAGAGGTCCGAGTATTACACTTGGTCGGACAATGACTTACTTAAAATAATGGCACTTCGATATGGTGATAAGGTAAATGCCGAAATTAAACACCATAGAGATCAAATGGAAAAAGCTGGATACACTAGAGTTTCTCAAGCAGAGCAACCTACTGTAAGTCAACAACCTGCTAGAGCTAAGCCTCCCGTTTTGAATGCTACACCCAGGCAGGGCAGTGTAGTGGATACTAAGCAATCACCTAAAGCAGATGGTAGTAATAATGCTATACTATCTGCCCTAGGTTTGTAGATCCAAAAACATAGTTTTAGGATACTGCGTTAAATAGGTCATAAGTTCTATAATTAGCAAATTTTAAGGTTTTTTTTATGAAATGAAGTTTTTGTAGTTTTTTATGTTAATATCAGTTGTAACACGAAATATCGTATAACAATAACATTATTAAAACAATATGGCTACTAACTCATCATTACCAACTCCGAGCGCTTCAGGTGCGAGTTCTCTCGTAAAGGATCAATCCGGAGCTAACTTCACAACTGCTAATGTCGCTCGTATCATCAAGGTAGATGACTCAACGGGCTGTACCTTAACGAACGCATCTATTAAAGGTCTTACTCCTGCGGAATTCGAGGCTCTTTCCAATAAGGAAATTGACTTGGCTCGCGTGATAGCAAGCTCTGCAGAAGCTAAAGTTTTAGGTGTTCGTCAGCGCGGTTTAGTTGACCTTCTTAATAGCTCAATCACAAACATTAAGCCTCTTATCAATAAGGTAAATGTTGCTGAGCAATCAATCATTCTTCCATACATACAGAGACGCCAACGATCTATTCTTAATAGTGGCTACTTCGCAGTTGAAGCTGGTGCTGCAGCTGATGGAACATCTCCGATCGATTCGAACTCTGGGTATTCTCTTGCTCCTCAAGATTGGGAAGTAACAGTAAACTTGGGTGCTTCTGATTGGGCAACTCCAATTGATCACATCGAGCGTTACTTCTTAACTGGTGGATTTATAGTATGTAATTGGTGGGACAGTGGAGCAGGGAAAGAGCCTATTGAGGTTCAATTTCAAATCATTGGAGCCGCAGATGCATCAGCTGGTAATATCCAGAAGGCTAAAGTTACACTTCGTCCGGTTGGTAAACAAATCTCAGCAACATATGCAAATCAAGCAACATGGAATGGAACAACTCCAGCAAGTGCAACTCAGGTAGCATTGGCAGCTCAGTATAAACCAACTTATGGTATTGTGCAGACAATCGCTAATAATGTTAATGACTTTGAAGCATGGTGCCAAAATCAACCAACTGATTTGAGTGTAAAGATCATTGTTAACTGGTTGCAGACTACTCGTGAGTCGAGAACTATTGACCAGTCCTACAAGGAAACTTTGCAAAAAATCATGAACGGAGATGTTAATAGCTACCTCAAGTCCATGGTTTACACTCCTTTGTCTGAGCAAAACAAGATTGCCGCACAAGCATCCCAGGATCAATGGTTGCGCTCTACTTGGTTCAATCAACCAATCAGTGATAAGCAAACTCCTGAGACATACATGAATCTTCCTGCGGTTACTGACCCAGAGGATTCCTCATGCACACTTGAGTATAAATCTAATGCCCTTGGTATTAAAGCTCTACTTGCTGAGTCCAACCGAGTTAAATCCAAATCTGGCGGAGTTTACACTCTTGAAGATCTTCAGTCTGACATCTACTACTTGAAAAGAAACCGCGAGCAAGATGGTTCTTCAATCAGTGTTGTTGATGTGATGACCGATCGCTTTACCTATAATAAGCTCTTTGAGGTATTTAATAAATACTACCAAGGTCGTTATGGTTGGGGATTAGATCGTAATGCTCAAATCAATCAACAGATTACTCATAATGGTATCTTATTGTTCAACTACTCAATGTTTGATTTACCTGAAGTAGGATGTCAACTTGCAGTATTCCATGATCCTTACTTTGATGACATGATTAATCATGGCGCTCAAATGTTCAATGGAGATGGGTTTGCTGGAGCTGATGGCGACAAGGCTATTAAGGATGACGGAAGTCGATCCACTCAACCTGTGTTCGGAACTGGTAACGCTAGTAAGAGTGCTGAGTACTCTAAATCTATGCGTTCAATGTGGTTCATCGATTGGTCTGATGTTAAGATCGGAATCGCTGGAACAAATAGCGTGACTCGCAAATGGCCAAAACCTGAGGTCATGGAATCTTACAAATGTCGTATGGCACACAAGGAAACTGAGTACTCACTCCGTTCTACTAAGTGGACTACTATGATGGATGTTCCCGCACGTCACTTAATTGTTGAAAACTTTGATGTAGCTGCAGCGACCAACACTTGGTCAACATACATCACTTAATTGTAACCTTACTCAACCCTTACTCTTCCCACCCGCACGGGCGGGGAGAGTGGGGTTTTTTTATATATGAAATATCTATTTTTTAAAGATGCAAGTTATGACTATGGAGCTGAGGTTGAGAAAGTAAAAATTGGATCCCTATGGATGGCTGTCGGTATGTACGAGGACGGTGATGCAAAGAAGCTTATTAAGAATAATAAGGAAAAGATTTCAGAAATCGACCAAGCTCAATACGAAGAACTGATTGAAAAAAAAACACAATCGGTGACGGGACGAGTTTTCAAGACGCAACCCCAAGACGCGACCAAAGATCCAAATGCAGTGTATGTGGAAGAAAAAACCAAGCCTACATCTCGTAAAGCTAAGGAGTTAGTATCCGTCGGTGAAGCTGTTGTTGAGAACCCACTAGAAGGTAAAGATTAATGGACAGGACATCTTACATAGGTGTCCTGGGTACAGTTTTTAGTTTTACCCTAGATTCTATTCATTTAATCGCGGCAACAATATGTGCAATGTTAACGGCAGTTCATATTAGTGTTAGTATCTACCAAAAGTTAAAAAAGAAGGGTAAGGATAAATGAATACAGTAAATTATAATGATAAGGGAGCTATAATTGATTCTACCTATGTGGGCGTAGATAATAATAAGTTAGTCGTCACCGATCGCACTTCGGACTTCGGCACATTTGCTGTAACTACGCAAGATAGCTATACTGCTATCCCTTACCATAAAGCGAAAAGCTTCAGGATAAACAATCTTACTGGAAAAGTCGTAGGTATAAGAATGCGCCATAAGCGCATTGTAGTGGATAATCTTGATGACCTAATATACACAGAGTGGTCTGGCTCTGGTACTATTGAAAAAGGAGAAGTTCTTGAGGGTGTTCGCGGGGCTGTGGTAAATGGCTTAAAATATAGACCACTGACAACGGAAGTAATGAATGATAATTCAGAGGTTGAGTTAACATTTAAAACTCCAAACGAGGATGAGTATACAGTCAAGATAGGAGTTTGGGATAATGCAACAAGAGTAACCACACCAAGCGCTACTCCATCTGCAGTTCTTGAGGTTACAAATTCTAATACGAATAGTAATTCGGAGTATAGAGTTATTTTCAGACTTAGACCTAGCTCAAGCCAGTATGATGTATTCTTGGAATCTGCAACTAGGGAGTCTTTGACATTGGCGGCGACTGGAGAATTTGGAACTAACTCAATGAGAGACTCAGTGGTCTCGGTGGAATCTGATAAGGCGGTTACTATAGATCCTTTGGTTTATCAGCAAAAAGTAAACTTCTCTCACGAGTTAATGCATAATTCGTCGTCATACTCGTATCCTTGCTATGATAATATTTCAGAATATGAGGTGATTAATCTTGGTAGTGACGCTATGAATTATAGCGATAATACCGAAAGTATTAGCTTAACCGGATTCTATGGATCATGATAAGTGCAGCCGAAGTATCGCAAGAGCAACAATGGCTTAGTTTTGTTGAGGGCAAGGACTCAACCGCACCCGACCCATCGGCATATGCATTACATGTCCTTGGGGCAGATCACAGCTTAAATAATATAACAGGGGGCGACCCGACAGACGGGTTTAGTCCATGGGTAACCGATATTTTGGTTTATCCATCTAGTGACTACTGGCAGACATTATTAAATGGGGATAGGATTAGACCGTATATTGACCTGAGTATCTCAGACTACAATACATTACGAATTCCCTCGGCGGTCAAGGATTACGACTTATATGCCGATACAGGTAAGTTTTATGAAGATGTTGTAATAGATGGATCACTAACCCTTGGGACTACAGTGATTGGCGGGTCTAGTATAAGCATCCCTGGAGATTTAACTTGTGATAAGGTTATCGCAAACACCCTAACGGGTAGCGCAAATACAAAAACTCTCTTGCTTGAAATAACATCTAATACAACATTTAATAATGATCACACGGGTTACATATATCAATGCAAGCCATCAGGTAGTAATGTAAATATAACCCTTCCGGCAACTTCAGACACTGGGGTAGCGTTTACAGTCAACAACTGCGTAGCGGGCAAGACCGTGACCTTTCCTAACCTAGTTAATGCAAGGGGAACAGTTTTAGGGGAGCAGTTTTCTGCAGCTACTATTTATTGGGATGGGAGTGCGTGGTATGGCATTGGAGACTTGGTATGATTTTGGCGCATGGAGGAGTTCAAGGGGATGTCTCAACTGAGAGATTGCCCGCAGATGCAGTACCAGCAGTATTTGCATACTCTTTAAATAGAAAGCTTAGAAAGTTATATTCGGGAGAGTATTTCCGTTATAGACAGGCAAGTGGTGGTGAGTTTGATTACCCAAGCAACACGCCTAACCTAACTGAAGATGTTTTCATAACTACTATATACGATCAAGCGGTCGGCTATGGTGTACAACATGCTGTACAAGTCAGCCAAGGCTTACAGCCAAAACTTGAATTAGTTGGTTCTAATTATCGGGCTGTTTTTAATCAGCAAGAGTATTTGGATGTTCCTACTCTTGCTAATGAAGTCGGTCAAGATTTTACAATAACCGCAAGAAGTGATGGTGATGTAGCGACCAGTCCAGTTATAGGTATATGGAGTGGATCGGATGTAATTTCAATCAAGCCAAGTGATGCAACTACTAGATTTGAGTTTAATGGAGCGTATACAATTCTGAATAGTAATGGGCAGTCCACGCAATACATCTGTAATGTAGATAAGGCACAGAATAACAATAGGGTATTAACAATAAGAACTGAAAATGCTCACGGACATGTGGTTATGGGTGATCAAACACCAACATTCGAAAATATTTCAATAGGTAGGGACAACCAAGGGTATTATAAGGGAAAATTCT
>Ga0181380_1001258_pt1 | contig 11177 bp, 10 predicted proteins | sample 3SPOviralmetaG_FD_130116 | JGI IMG/M metagenome (GOLD analysis project Ga0181380, IMG submission 130116) | Marine viral communities from the oligotrophic San Pedro Time Series (SPOT) site, San Pedro Channel, CA, USA - 3 SPOT_SRF_2009-08-19 | ecosystem: Environmental > Aquatic > Marine > Strait... | reverse complement strand
TTCGCGCAGTGGCGGCTGGGGAGATATTTGGGCCGCGCGAGGCGGTTTCAACTTCTCGCTCAAGAAGGGCGAAGAAGCTAAGATTGTCTTCCTTGAAGATATTCGAGTCGTCGTTGCGACTCCTATCCTGACCGGTTGGGTCAGCACAGGCAACTACTCCTTCCCTAAGATCGAATACCTTCGTAGCGCCGCCTACGACGAGGCTGGCGAACCAACGGGTGAGATTGACCTGGTCAGTCAGGTGACTGGTATGCGCCCGACCCTGATCGGGGTTGCTCCCATCCTCGACCTGCGACCCTTCACCACGAAGGACGGCAAGGAGTTCAAGTACTCGGTGCGCCCACTGCTCATCAAAACCGACAGCGTGCTCAACCAGCTACAGACGATCGCTAAGCACAGCAACCGTACTCTTCAGAACGCGCTTATGACCGTCAGCCGCTCGGCCACGGACGACAAGTCCCCCGGTGCCGGTGACACCTGGTTCCTGAAGCAGTACATGGAGGACGCAGAGCTCACTCAGCAGATCCCGGACCTTGCTGAGATTCGGGGCAAGTGCGACGTCGACGTCGGCTACCCTCGCCCAGACGCCGATCTAGCTAAGGAGCTTCTAGGCCTACACGCCCACGTGGTGCACAAGAACCAAGACAAGAAGGCCCCCGCTGTTGAGCGCTTCGACGAGGGTGCCTGGGGTGATCTTAACGGTACTTCGGCTTCGGCCTCTACGCCCGTTGCCCAGGCTGACGCCGTGGCCGCGGTCGAACAGTTCGAAGGTCTTGAGGATCTTACGCCAGCAGCCCCTGCTGCTCCCGCTGCGCCGGCCGCCCCAGCGAACGACGGCGGCTTTGACCTCGGCGACCTCGACGACGTCCTCGGCTGATTCATACTACCGTGGACTCACTTGAAGAAGTGGTCGCGGACGTGGTTCAGTCGAAAGTGTTCGGCTGGGACCTTGAGTGTGAATCAATGACTAGTAACCCGAACGGTGCGAAGGAACCTTCCACCGCTCGGGTTACTCACATCGCTATCGCTGGCCCTAATAAGGCTGGCTGCTGGGACGTTAGTCCCGAGTCGATGGAGGCCCTGGTCAACATGCTCACTAATCCCGGTCTGTACGCATTCGTCTTTAACGCGCCGTACGACCACAAGGTACTGCACCTCCGTGGGCACCTGAACCATAAGGATATCAGGGCCAGGGTGGTTGACCTCATCGGTCTCATGTGGCTGATCGACGAGGAGGATAAGCGGGATCTGAAGTATTCCGTGAAGAAGTATCTCCGTATCAAGATGACGGAGTACAAGGATGTAACCGAGAATAACACTTGGGCCAAGAAGCTTAACTTGATTGAGCAGCAGTTTGCGCAGCATGACAAGATCATTAAGGGGTGGACGGCGAAGTCCCCGAAGCGTCCGTACCCGACTTGGGAAGATCCCGCAAAGTCGAAGACGGCTATCCGCAAGGAACTGCGTCAAGCTGACCCTAGCATGTCGGCAAAGGAGGCTAAAGAGATTGCTGAAGGCCTATTCTCTGAAGAGCACTTGACCGAGTACATTACTTGGATTGCTACGTCTCGTGCTAAGGTGCAGGGCAAGGTCAACAAGTACAAGGACAAGATCAACGAGATCATGAAGAAGTATGCTCGTGATGATGCTGCCAACTTGTTGAAGCTGTACCGGAAGGCTATCAAGATCGTGCGTGAAGAGAAGACTGAACATGTCCTTAATGTGGAGATGCAGGTTCGTCTTGAGACTATCGACATGCAGCTGCACGGTATGCCCATCGACGTTGAAGAGTTGGAGAGGATCGGGCAGCCGCTCCGGGAGATCCTGGAGGATCTGGAGAAGCGGGTCTATGACCTGGCAGGCAAGGAGTTCAACATCGGCAGCACGCCTCAAGTACAAGAGCTACTGTTCGAGGATCTGGGGATCAAGCCCCCGGCTCAAGATATCAGTCGCGACGGTCGGGAGATCCCGGGCTTCACCCCTGCGGGTGAGAAGCTACTTGAGGAGTACAAGCAGAGGGGTGACCCGTGCCTTAGGGGGATCGACGCGCGCGACCCAGATACAATCCCGGAGGCTCTTCGAGCTTTCCTAGCTTGCGATGCGAAGGTACTGGAGCGCATTGACCATGAAATTGGTCAGGCTATCCTGGACTTCCGCGCTGCTCAGAAGCTATTGTCTACGTACGTGGATGCTACGCTTGACCGACTTGAGGCGCAGGACGACAACAGCCTACACGGCACGTTCAACTCCTGGGGCACAAAGACCGGACGGTTCGCGTCGAAAGGACCCAACCTTCAGAACATCCCCAGTAGGGGTAAGGGCTCGGATTATCACCCTGAGTTGCAGAAGGTCGGACCTAGGATTCGTGAGGCGTTCATCGCACCTGAGCCGGACGAGATCTCCGGACCTGAAGGCTACTGCCTATTCGTAACAGACCATAGCCAGATCGAGCTGCGTATCATTGCACATCTCTCAGGTGACCCTAACCTGTGCAAGGTGTACAACGAGCACGTGGTCATGGACGGACTGAACCACTATACGGGTGACGTCCACACTATGACTGCCGAGCAGGTCGGTTGTAAGCGTAAGGAGGCGAAGGCGATTAACTTCGGGTTCAACTACGGCATGGGGCCGGCGAAATACGCCCAGCAGAACCGTGTGTTCATCGAGGGTACCACTACGTACGACATCGAGAAATGCACCCAGTTCCGCGACGGTTTCTTTAAGAGCTATAGTAAAGTGCAGGCTCTGATGAACCACATGGGTGATCTCTACAGGCAAGGGCAGCGTAAGTTCCCGACCCTGGCTGGCCGATACCGTCACTTCTACTCGGCTGACCGTAACCCTAACGAGTTCCCGCCCACCAAGGGCACCATCCTTAACAGTATGGTCCAGGGCTCTGCGGGTGATCTCCTGAAGCACATCATCTACGTTATTCGTAAGTACGTGTATCCCAAGTATCCCGGCCTCGCCCTGATCGGGCAGGTCCACGACGAGGTGATCTACGTGCTGCCGAAGAAGTATGAGAAGGAGATCGGTCTTCTCATCAAGTACGCTATGGAATATCCCTGGTTCCCGATGAAGGTGCCGGTCCTGGCTTCGGCCAAGACTAGTCACTCGTGGGGCGCTAAGGATGACGACAACATTCCCGAGATCGGGACGTACTATGCGCAGGTGGATGGAGTGGATCGCCTCTTTGACGAGACGAACTGGGCAGAGTTTGTGAAGGCTGATGAGGAAGGTCGCGTCACCGCAAAAGGTGCTGCAGGTGCCCTCACTGCTAAGCAGCTGGCGTGGTGCGGTAGCATTATCCCCAAGGATATGCCCGCCAAGCGTCCAGCTACCGAGAAGAAAGTTATGAACCGTGCTCGTATGAAGGAGCTAGGACTAGCATGAAGTATTACGGAAAGAAACTCAGGAACGCTGTTGTGGATCCTGCTGAACTAGAGGTGCTGCTCTTCAAACAAGCAACCTTCGCCGCTCTCCACTCAGGTAACTGCTGCTCCTATCGCGGGCGATACGTACTGATCTGGTGGGCTGATGGCTATGTCATCAACAAAGCAGACGACCCGGCAGCTACGGTTTCTTTCCGTAAGAACCAGTTAGGGTCGGCTGTTGACGCCTTTGTCAGCCAGTTCATCAACGAGGAAAATTGTGACATCGGTGATGTTCTGTTTCAGAGTCGTATGGATGGGGCTGGGGTGCCCTGGCGCACCCTGGCCGCTAATACTCCCGTGTCCGACCTTCCGGACTTCAATATGTTTTCTTTGAGGCTCCAGGCTACCCTGGGGGATATGCTCGATGCCGTTACCTATGACCAGCAAGCCGAAGAAGAGTCTGACACCTGAGCAGAAGCAAGCAATCCTGGCCCCTACCGACAAGCACTGTAAAGTGACTGCGGTTGCTGGTGCAGGTAAGACCACGGTCCTTGAACAGCGGGCGCGCTTCCTGCTTAAGAAAGGTATCGAGGGTCAGCTCATCATCACCTTCACAAAGAAGGCGGCGGTGAACCTGCAGCACCGGCTAGGCGAGCTGAATGATAAGATATTCATCGGCACGTTTCACTCGTTCTGCTTCCGACTGCTTAAACAGGAAGAAACGTCACTACCTAAGCGATTCATCACCGAGGCGGACGAGTTCAAGCTGTACGTGTACGCGTCTCAAGCTGCTAAGCGGCGTAAGGCACGGGTCTCTCCGTCGGAAGTCATTGAACAGATAGGGCTCCTGTTTAAGCAGGGTCTGGTGCCTGCTCAGTGGCCTAAGGCTAGGGGTAAGACCGCCCTTAACCGGCTAGCAGCCGACGTGTACAGCATGGCCAATAAGGACGGCCTGAGCTTCTTTGAAGAGCTACTCACTAAGACCCGGGACCTCCTGAAAAGAGACTCGTCCCTAGTGGCTAGACTTCAGAAGAGGTTTCCGGTTATCATGGTGGATGAGTTCCAAGATACGGATGATGTCCAGGCTGAGATCCTCAACCTCATCTGCGGCAGCACCTCCAAGCTGTTCGTGGTGGGCGACTCGGCACAATCCATCTACTCGTGGCGGGGATGCAACCCGGACATCCTGGATAACTTCGAAGGCTACTTCGGGGAGTGCGAGGAGATCGTACTTGACACCAATTTCCGTAGCAACGACACCATCCTAGAAGCGGCTAACAAAGTCTTGTCCGATATGAAGAGTCCCACCCGCATGAGCGGCGTCAAAGGCGAGATCGCCGACGCGTTCCGGGTCATGAAGTTCGAGGACGAGGCTGCGGAAGCCAAGAGCGTCGCAACCAGTATCTTCGAGGCAAAGCTGTACGACTCTACGGCCGTCCTGTACCGTGGCAACTCGCAGTCAGGTCTGATCGAGAGTGAGCTGGCTAAGCATAAGATCCCGTTCTCGGTGTCAGGTAACTCTAGATCGTTCTTCGATATGCCTGAGATCAAGCCCCTGCTGGCGTACATGAAGCTGGCCCTAGATATCAAGGATGTAGATAGCCTCCGGTACATATGGAACAGACCGTCGCGTTTCCTTAAGTCCGAGTGGGTAGCTGATAGTGCGGCCAGTGGTGACTCTCTCAGCGCCTTGGAGATCATCCGATCCGTAGGTAGCAGGAAACTAGGGACCAACCAAAGGAACGCGCTCACGCATCTGAGCCGGGGTCTGGCGGACCTACGGTCTCGCGAGCGAGCTCCGATAGACGTGATCAAAGCCGTGTACTCCAAGTTTAACTACAAGAAGTACGTGGCCGATCTAGCAGAGCGGTCTCCTAACCGAGACGTGAACGACATCGACTCGGCGGTTCGGCAGTTTGGTAAGATCTGCCGAGACTTTCGGACGATCAAGTCCTTACTCTCCCACGTGGAGTTCACAAAGAACCTACAGAAAGAAGCCAACGAACGGGGGCGGGGTGTCACAATGAGCACCGTCCACTCATCTAAGGGATTGGAGTTCCCTGTGGTATACCTAATCGGTGCTGAGGAAGGTATCATTCCGCATGAGAAATCACAAGACTTCGGTGAAGAGCAGCGCCTTATGTACGTAGCGCTGACCCGAGCCGAGGACGAGCTGACGGTCTCTTACTACAAGTCACCCTCCCGGTATATCAAGAATTTACTTCCTAAATGAGAGCATATGATACGTTGACTATGAGTCCGCTCATTGAGGAGCAGTTCATGGCAACCCCCGAAGGGGAGGGGCGCAAGCCCTACCCCATCTACAAGCAGCTGGATGGCGGGATGGTTCTGGTTCCTAAAGCCAAGCAATCCCCCGCCTCCGCGAACTTCAAGCCTAAGAAGACTCTGCCGTTCGAGCTACGTCCCTATCAGGTAAAGCCCGTGAAGCAGGCCGTTCAGACTCTCAAGTCTCAGAGCGGTTTCCTGCTGCGGGCTGCCTGCGGGACCGGCAAGACGGTCATGGCTATTGCGATCTGCGAGCTCCAGCGCTACAAGAGCGTTGTGATCCTCGTAGATCAGGTGGACATCGCCAACCAGTGGCAAGAGCGCATCAACGAGTTCCTACCTAAAGCCACGGTTGCTGTGTTCCACGGTAAGGCTGAGTCCGTCGACACCCTGCGAGCAAACAGAGCTCGGTTCAGGATCGTCGTGGCGCAGTCACTGATAAAGAAGGACTGGGACAAACCCGCAGAGTGCGACATGCTAGTCTGCGATGAGGCTCACGTCTTCTCTGCGCCCTGCTTCTGCGGGGCTATCTACAATCTTGACTACCATCACTCGATGGCACTCACGGCCACGGATGACCGCAAGGACGGTCTGACGTGGGTGTTCATGCAGTTTCTGGCAGGCAGCATTATCAATGTGTCCGCCAAGACCATGCAGGCTACAGTACTTTCCCCTAGGATGAATGTAGAGACCAGGGTAGGTGACTATAACCCAGCATGGTGTAACTTCCTCCGCGGCATGACCTGGAAGGCAAAGTGTACCAGTTGCGAACACTTTGACAAGTTCCCGGTCAAGTGTGGTGGGGGACTTCCCCTAGCAGCTAAAGGAGTCAAGTGGAACAAAGATAAGATTATGTGGACGCCACTACTCAGCGATACGGTCTCCTCGGAGAAGTACCTGAAGAAGTTTCTCCCCGTGATCAGGAAGTTCCACAAGGCCGGGCGGCAGCTCATGGTCTTCGGTCAGTTCGTTCAGCCCCTAAAGGATCTGATGGCCATGACCGTAGAGGAGCTAGGGAAGGACGAGTGCGGCCTGTATGTATCTGGGACAAAGAACGTCAAGGGGGTCCTAGATAAACCAATCACCTTCACCACGTACAAAATGAGCCAAAAGGCTTTGGACGTGCCGTGGAAAGATGCTATGATTATGACATCGCCGATCTCGGACATCCGCCAAACGGTAGGCCGAATCACTAGGCTGAAAGAAGGTAAGCGAGCCCCTGTAGTCTTTGATCCTGTGATTGATAACGTCTCTGTCCTTCGCAACCAATATCGAAAGCGGCTCAAGCAGTATATTGAGCTAGGCTTCAAGGTGACACAGAAATGAATAGCAGACCTGTAACGGCCACGATTCGTGTATCTAGCCGGACGAGCCCTAAGAAACCGTACACCCCCATTAAGGAATCCACTGAGGTTATTTCCCATATTATGACTAACAGCAAAACCAACATCGCAGTCGGGGTCGGCATGACCTACCCCGAAGTCCTAGGACCGTTCTCCAGCATGAACGTTCACGTCAGCATGGAGATCCCCGCCGATACCGAAGGTATTAGTGATCAAGCCGCCCTGAAAGAAGTACTTGATCCGTACAGGGACATGGTGTCCGAGTACGTAATGGCTAATATTAACGAGGCCTGTAAGCAGGTCGGTAAGGACGCACCCTTCGGCGATCTATGAGTAGACTTAGAAAGGAGGGTCGTCAGTCGACCATGGCGGACAGCCTAAAGTCCGCAACTAAAATGGCGTCTCAGAACTCTGATAGCGCCCTGGCTGCGCACAGCGAGGCCCTAGCGTTCCGAAAGAACATCTTTCAGACAGGCCTCTTCGAGGTAGACGTCAACCTTCGCCCAGTATTTGGGTCGCGTATCCAGCTCCTAGGTGAGGCGCACCACGGAAAATCGCTGCTAGCTTACATCATGATGGGCTCAGCGCACAAGACTTGTCGTCAGTGCATGACTCCTATCATCGACTTCGTCCATGACTGGTCAGGTGAAGTAGTCACTACCTGTAAGTGCGGCGCATGCGATCCCATGCGCGTTCTACTAGTAGACAGCGAGAACTCGTTCGATCCAGCTTGGGCTAACACCTGGGGCGTCGATATTGACCCTAGCTTTAGCTCCGAGTCTGAAGGTGTAGTTGAAATCGCGGAAAACACTTTTGTCAGTTCTGATGCGCGCTTTGTTGTGGTTAAGGGAGCCGATGCGGAGCAGACCCGTATCGTTACTGAGAATATGATTCGTGATGGTGCCGTGGACTTTGTCGTCATCGACTCGCTCGCTAACCTAGTACCTAAGAGTCGGCGTGAGGGTAAGCAGATGATCGGTGACCACGCGAAATCAATCAGCCAGTTCGTCACGAGTGTGGTCGGGGCTCAGGGCGAGGCGGCTAACTTGGACGGCGTGGCGCCCACTCTCCTAATGATCAATCAGTACCGAGTAAACATCGGAGGATTTTCTCCTGTAGGTACGCCCAAACAAGCGGCGGGAGGCTACGCCTTGAAATACAACAACTCGATTACATGGGACCTCCGTACGGTGTACAACAATCGAGACTTCAAGATGGGGTACAAGTTCGGTGATTCGATCCTCACGGCTAAGAAGGACAAAGAAAGCGGCGCTACTAACAGCAAGGCTGCTTACAGAGCCTACGTAGACGACCACGATATCAAAGGCGTTCCGTACCACGCAGGCGACACAGACGAAGGCAACAAGGTGTACGGATTCCTGAAAGAGCTCGGGGGTATTGACGACCGCTGGTTCCAGAAGAAAGGATCTAAGTACGTAATCCTAGGACGTGAGTTTACTAAGGTGGCAGACATCGCGGCATTCCTTGGACGTCGTGACGTGGGCCACTTGCTCCGCTTCCCGATATTCGCCCAGAAGTTTCCAAAGACTCTCCGTCTGCACCTTGGCGCAGACAACTTCAACTATACCCCTTTTAAGGATGATCCCATCCTGGAGATGTATGAAGAAGCCGAAAAGCTCACTGGAAGCAATGTTCAGTCGCGGTCGAGGAGCATCGAGCCCGTCATGCTCGGAAAGAAAGCTCCTGGAGGCAGTAAGGGCGAAGATGCCGATGCCCAAGACGTTGACAGACTACTCAACGAGTAACGATATAAACAGGACGCAGGGGGCTCGCATGGAGCGCCTTGCGTCCCTATACACTGGCATAAAGCAGACGCCTGGGTCAGGCTGCGGTCTGATATTCAAAGGGGACCTCAATAGCGACGATTGGTTCATCGAGGTCAAAAGCACCCGGTCTAAGAAGCTACTACTCGACAGTGGGTGGTGGTTTAAGGCCAAAGATCAGGCTCGCGAAAAGCTCAAGCCTTACGTGGCGCTCGTCATCGGCTGGACTACAAGAAACAGCGAATATTCTGGACCACTCCAGTTCGCGGTGGTTGAGGATTATGTAGGCCCGGTTGAATTTGACCTGGTTCTAAAGGGTAAAACCAAATCGTTGCCTATGGACAGACTCACGTCACTAGGCGACACCAAGATCGCAAAAATAACGTTCAAGGATAGCAGCGTCGCCTATATGATGCCAATACGTCACTTTGAACTTCACTACATGGAACAAAAATGAAACAACCTATGGAGCCACAGCCTCGGCAGCTAGCGTTTAGCGATTTCTCCGCAAGCTTTACTACGAATGAGGGGCAGGATGTTCGCGTGGCCGCCTACTCCGGCGAAAGAATCATCAGTGTAGAGTGTAACGGGATTAAGATTAACCTGACAAAGCAGGACGCCTGCAGCCTCAGGTTTAAACTAGGAAAAGCCCTAAGAATGGCATTCGGAGTATATGCAGACTGATGGATAACAACATCGTAGTGGGCCTCATCGGATATCCCCGAGTAGGTAAGGACGAGCTGGGCTCTGCCCTGGTGAAGTATCACGGCTTCACTCGGGTGGCGTTCGGTGACCCAATCAAGCAACTCCTAATCAAGAGCGACCCTGCCTATCAAGGCTCGCTGGAGATTCTGGAGAAGCACAAAGCAATGGGTGTGGATAACGACCCCCTCATGACGCGCCAGAAGCTTCAAGGCCTAGGCCAGTCTATCAGAGACATTGACGCTGACTTCTGGATCAAGGCAGCCCTGGGCTTCGGTAACATTCCTGAGGAGGGCCCGATCGTCTTCACCGATATCCGCTACCCGAACGAGTACGCGTTCGTCCTGGACAGCCCAGACATGCCGGGAACTAGGGGCGATGCCTACATCATCGGGCTGCACCGTCCAGGACACGGTCCTATCAACGACCACCCGTCCGAAATCTTCACGGGAGAGCTGCTCAAGAAGCTCGACCTTCACATCGAAAACACTAAAACCATAGACGAGCTGGCCGCGTCCGCCGTCAAGCTCCTTACCTCATGCTGTATCAACTAAGCGTAGACCTCATGGAGATGGGAATCTGCGTCACCAGCTCACGAGAGGTTGGTAATGGGGACGTCGCCATCAAGGTCACCGAAGGTCCTAGAGGGCCTGCGGAGGTCAAGTTCACCGTCAACAAGGATATGGACCGAGCTGACCTCATCATCGCAGCCGCCGAGGCATACTATGCTACAAAATCTAACCAAACTACTGATTGAGGCCGGCCACTCCCTGACCTTTAGGGCGTCCGAAGGTTCGCTGGTCATCGACTCGATTGAGTCGGCCCTACGCACGGCAGAAGCTGAAGGGTACGTGAGTAAGCGGTTCTCGCCTAGCGGTTACGTCTGCGCTCGGTGGAAAGCTCACCAGCGCCTCAACAACTTCGAGCCGGTACAGGCCCCCAATCCTATCGAGACCTTGCGCGTCTTTAAGGCGGGCACGGGTGCGCACGAGATCCTGCAGCAACAGGTCCTCAGTCTTACGGATAACTTCTACGGCAAGTGGGTGTGTGCATCTTGCGGCACAGCCGTAGAAAATTCAATGAAGCCTCGTCAGGTGTGTAACGGTACGCGGCAGGCCCGGGACGTACTCGGTAACCCTGAAAAAGAAGAGAGCTGCGCCGAGGTCCTACGTAGGGAAGATGTTAAGTGGATCTACAAGGAGCGCTACGTCTATGGCAACCCGCTAAACGACGACAAGTATGCCATCGCCGGGTTTGTTGACGGGATCTGGGTTAAGGATGGCAAGTGGTACGTGCTAGAGGTTAAGAGTGCTGCAGCGATGATGTTCAATGCGCAGTATCGAACCAAGCACCCTGAGCTTGAGGACCACTTCATCCTGAAGCCCACCCAGTCCCGCTACCCCTTGGGTAACCATATCGCACAGGGTATGGTCTACGCCAAGCTCCTACTGGACGAGGCCGAAGCCGGTGATCTTCCCCTTGATCCCGATGCTTTCGGTGGAGTCATTCTACTGTACGTGAACCGAGAGACCTTCGACCTGAAGGAGTATCATGTTGCGTACAATCCGGCGCCCTTCGCCGAACTTCGACGACTGGCTGAGGCCACCATGTCCGCCGTTGAAGCTGGCAATGCTATGCTTGCTCCGCCTAGGTGTACCAGCGCGAACAGCATGCTGGCCAAGCGT
>Ga0181380_1001257_pt1 | contig 11179 bp, 10 predicted proteins | sample 3SPOviralmetaG_FD_130116 | JGI IMG/M metagenome (GOLD analysis project Ga0181380, IMG submission 130116) | Marine viral communities from the oligotrophic San Pedro Time Series (SPOT) site, San Pedro Channel, CA, USA - 3 SPOT_SRF_2009-08-19 | ecosystem: Environmental > Aquatic > Marine > Strait... | reverse complement strand
TAGTTCGGATAGGTATTGAGGAAATAAATTGTCTTTCCCAAAAGGAATAAACTTAGTATTTATCCTGTCTAAATCTAGTGGCTCCACCACATTAGGAGGAGTTACTAAATCAAATACGCCAAACTCAAAAGTGCTACTCTTTGTCTTTTTTGTCTTTACTTGACTCTTTTTCGGACTCGTTTGTTTCTTTGACTTTGTTGACTTTTTTAACATCTGTTTTAGTAGTTTTATTAGTTTTTTCTGTTCTCTCAACAAATTTAGTCTGTCCTAATGTTTCATAAACAAAAGCTAATTCTTCTTGAGATGAAGATTGAGTTATTGTAATTGACTCATTACCTCCGTAACGAAACTGTTGAGAATTTGTAAGAGCTTTATATTTTGCCATAATTGTATATATTTTTAATTGCTGTAAATCTAATAAATTATTTTCACAAACACACATATAAATAAAAAAGATATAAGGGGGTTTTTACACCCCCTTTATCAATTTATATAAATATTAGTTAGTCGTAGCTGACATATCAGCTAAATCTACATCAGGAGTTAAAGTTCCTGTGTAAACTCTTGGTAATTCAAACTGTCTAGCCGTCAATGTAACTGTTATTCCATTTTCTTCAGAATAAGCAGCTCCTGTTTGACCCTCCATTGAAGCAAGATTTAAGTAAGTCTGACTTCTATCAATGTTAGCATTAGCTGAACCTCCTACAGAATACTTTTCACTAGCTCCTATTACATAGTTAGTACCATTAGTATCTACTATTATACCCATCATACAAGTGTCTAATAACTCTTGTAATTTAGCTGATTTACCGCTATCCATTTTAGGTAAGTAAAAAGTTAAAGTACATTCAAAAGCTGTTGAACCATTTTCTTTTGTAGCAGCTACATTTAGTGTAGGTGTTTCATCTTTAAATTCATACATAAACCAACTAGCTGTCGCTCCTCCATTGTCTACTATACTTGATATTGCATGAGCTGTACCCGCTGTATTTGTAAATGTTACTACATCTCCTGTCGCCCAAGTTCTTAGAAATATTTGAGATACACCACCTGTTCTTTGCATGTCGTCGCATACGATAGATAATCCTTTAGTTATTGCCATTTTTTTTAATTTTTAATTGTTAATAATTCCGATTATACTAGCATACCTCCATTAACTAAAGAGTTCCATCCATACTGGAAGCCCATAGTGAATGCTGAACGAATATACATTTTTTCCGTTACCTCATCATAGAACATTTTTAACTCATTCTCTGGAGCTGAAACATCAGTACCAATAAAGAAGTTATCTTTAGCTCCGTAAATACAACCTTGAGTTGCTTGAATACCAGCTGTAGCAGCAGTAAACAATGGAGGTACATCAGCTGCTGTTAAAGCAGTTAATGCTTCATCCCACTCATACATAGCTACTAATTCAACACCTCTGTATCTCAATCTTTCATAGTTAACACCTGATTGAGCTTCTGAGTGTCCGTAATCAACCGCACCCGCAGCAGCTATAGTTGTTAATGAACCATAGTATGCGTTATAAATATTTGGAGTAACGAACATTCTTTTTTCTGAAGCTGGAACTTGTTGTAGTTCAGCTGGAGCAGTATCAAATACTGTTTGTAGTAATAAAACTGCATCTACTGGAGCAATTGCAGAACCTACAGCAATAAGATTACCCGCAGCTGTTGAACCAGCAGTAACTTCTCTTAACTGAGTTCCTCCGTTAATCGCTGTACCTACTGATAAAGCTTCCCATAGTCCATCTCCCATTGATTTGTAAGAACAGTCTGCTACTGCAGCTCCTGAATCTCCTGCCCACATATTTCTTACTAAGTCATGCTTAATACCATCTCTAGTTCTGTTGATGATTGCGTCAGCTAATTCTGTGCCTGAAAGGTCAGCCATATCAACTCCCGCTCTGTAAGACTCTACAATTACATCATCTTTAAACGCTGTCCAACATTGTTCTTGTTTTACAGAAGTGTTAGTTGTTGTAATTACTTTTGGAGCGATTGTAAATCCTGCTGGAGTACAAGCGTTAGCTCCACAAGCGTCATTTACTGCTGTTATCCCCTGTAATTTAGGAGCTAACATAAGGTTTTGTTTATACTTAACATTTGGATATACTCTGTAGTTACCCATAATGTCATCTGATGTAAACATTGGTTCTAATAAGATTTTTGAAGCGAATTTACCTTCATAAACACCTCCTAATCCATCTAATGCTATATTTGCCATTTTTTTTCTTTTTTAATTATTTATATTGATGATTTGATTTTAGAAGCTAATGCATTAAAAAACGCCACTTCATTACTTACTTCTTCTTTTACTTCTACTACCGATGGGTCTGAATCAGTTGAGATTTCAGTTCCTTTAGCGTTAGATTTGTTGTTTAGCTTTTCAATTTCTGAGTTTAAAGAATCTACAGTATTTTTTAATTCTGTAATTTCCTCATCTTTAGAAGTTGATAAAGCATTAATTTCAGATATTTTATTTTCAAAGTCAGAAAGCTTGTTAGAGATTTCTTCATTATCAGATAAAATAACATTTACTTCAGAAACTTCAGTAGCATCAACATTACCCTTTACTGCAGCAACAACTTCTTCTACTTTAGCACTGAACCACGATTTTAAATCTTCAGTCATTTTTTTACTTTTTTTGTTATTATTTAATTGATTTACTATTTGTTTTTGAGTTTTATTTTTAAAATTACTAATATCATATTTAGCAGCTACCATAACAGCATCTGATACTCTATCAATAAATCCGTATTGCAAAGCTTCTTCTGAATTGAACCAAGTTTCTTCATCCATCATATCTTTAATTTCAGAAACAGGATAACCTGTTTTCTTAGAATAGATGTTAGCTATTTCAGAGCTTAATTTGTCTAGAAGGGCTGCAGTTTTTCTCATGTCTGAAGCTTCTCCCATTGCTCCACCCCACGCATTATGTATCATATATAAAGAATTTTCTGACATTATAATCTCATCAGCAGCTAAGGGAATAATGCTACCCATGCTTGCAGCTATACCTTCTATATAAGCTATAACCTTTCCTTTATATTTTTTAAGAGTGTTATATATCGCCATACCATCAAAAACCTCTCCACCAACACAATTAACATGAAGATAAATATCTTTACCTTTCAACAACTTTATATCATTAACGAAATCTTTAGCTGAAACACCATAACTACCAACTTCATCATATAAATAAACATCAACAAAACCATCTGTTTGTTTAGCGTTTATTGAATACCAACTTTGTTTATTATTATTCATTTTACAAATTTAATTTTAATTAATACTACATTTACGAAAAAAGTGGAAAAAAGATTTACCACCTAACATTCTTCGTCATTCTTGACTTATCTCTCTCCTTATAAACTATGTTTTGAACAGTCCTTTCGGTTATATCATATTTTATAGATAAATCTATGAAACTATGAGTTCTATTACCATCATTTATTACAAGTAGTTTGTCAAAATCTTTTATTACCATATAATTCCTTAGTCTTTTTGGTTCTATCATTCCTCTTTCAACTAAATGAGATAACATATCTTTTATTTGAGGTTCTTCCCCAAACCTTGTTTTTAACTCGTGATATAATAAATCTATATACTCTTTTATTATATCTGCTTTATTTTCTCTTTTAGCCATATTATTCTTCCCAAAAGTTAGATACCTGTGTCCAGAATTTAACTACAGCTTTTCTACACCCCAAACAACTAATAGACTGTTTAACATTAGGAAAATGTCTATGCCATTCAGCAAATAAGAATGGTAAACTTGTAGGATGATAAACCTCTTTAGATTCCATATATTCCTTATTTCTAATAACATTATCCATTATTTCTTTTCTTTTTTCTCCCTTAATTTTTTCTGCAATTACCTCTATACTCATATTATAAAATTATTGATTACTCTTTCCATTTACCTAAAGGACATTCCCCATAAAAATCCTTACTTAATGTAGCTTTAGCATCTAAAAAACAAGTGCATTTACCACACCTAGCTCCCCATTCCCATTTAGGTTTTTTTAACATTAAAAAATTTCTGTAAAAACTACAGCTTTTACAAGTATCTAATCTCTCTTGTTTAACTTTTTTATTAACAAACATTTCTTTATAATTTTATTTTAAAAACTAGCTTCAGCTTCAATTGTTTTTATAGTGTTTTGTGTAGATGTTATATCAGCTTCAACTACTACTACCCTAGAACTTCCTCTATTAGATGATTGGTTGGTAACATCAAATTGTGTTTGAGCAAATGAAGGATTATTAGTTACACCTCCGTCAGCAAACTTAACTCCACCACCAGCACTATTCATAGCTGATAATTGACTTCTAAACATTGATGTACTTCTTTTATTTATAACAGCCTCTCCTCCTTCTAATTCAACCACTCTACCACCTACAGCAAACTTTTCTCCACCCTGAGCATGAGAATTACCATAAACCATACCACCATCAGCGTATGTACTGTGCTGACCACCATAAGTATAATAAGACATAGCTCCAGAGCTACTTCTTCCCCCTCCTCTACTACCGCTACTACTACCTCCTCCTCCTTCAGAAGAAACTCCTATATCTTTACCTCCCCCAAAAGCTGAAGTAATTTTCTTAACAGCTCCAAATATAAGTCCCAAAGTAGCGCCAATAGCAAGTATATTAAGAGGGAACGGTATAGATGATGCAGCGCTAGAAATTGTAGATATAAAACCTGACGCAGCTGTAGCTATATTAGAAGCTGTTTTAGCTGCGTTAGCACCTATGTAAGCTGGTGTATTAGCTATATTAAGAACTTCAGAAAGGGTTTTCTTAGAATTAGCTAAAGCAGTCATTGTATTAGCTATAGCTAAAACTTTTTCAGCTGTAGCGGCGGCTTGAGTAATTACAACCCCAGCTTTTCTTAGTCCTGATAACTTTTCTTCATCTCCCGCTAAATCTTGCATAGATTGTCCTAAATCCCCTAAATCACTAAGATAACCCCCTAAAGCTTCTTTAATAGCTTCTATTGATTCTATTTCATTGTTTTTTAACCGATTTACTATACCAGCTGTATCTTCTCCATATTTAAGGTATAAATTTTTCTTATCATTCAAATAATCTTGTTCTAACAACAGCATGTATTGTTTATGCTGTATTTCACTAATCTCATCATTAGCTAACCTCTCATCTAATGTCAGTTTGTTTTTCTCATACTCCTCCGTAAGTATTCTTTCAGAATCTTTAAAATTATTTTGTTTGTTTGTTATAGTTTGTTTATTTATTTTAGACCTTATAGCTGATACATCTTTTTCAGCATCAATAGTAGCTTGTAATACTTTCGCATTCTGTTCTTCATCAATTGTATTTAACACATTATATAAGTCTGTTCTTTGAGCTGTGCCATTAACAACAGCTAGTTGAGCAGCTTCTTTTTTGGCTACTCTTTCTCTTTCATATGAAGTTAACAGTTGTTTATATACCTCGTCATCTATTTGCTTCTGTAGTTTCATTAATTGAACATTAGCTTTGTTTTTTGCTGCCACATTTGTCTCTTGTGCTATATATGCTTCAAGTCCCTCCTTCTGAGCGTTTAACAATCCTAACCTATAATCCTCCTCATCTTTTATTCCTTGCGCATAAAACTTATTAAGATGCTTACTCATTATAAGTTGCTGAGTATTAACAGCATCTTGATTTTCAGGGCCATCATCATCATCAGAGCCAGCTTCAGGGAATATATCTGAAAATGAAAAGTCTGTTTTCATCTTCTTCCCAGTCCTAGTTATTGCTTCCTCTAACGATTTTTCTTGGTCTCCTATATAATCATCAGAAGTCATTATTGTTATAATTTCATCATAAGTTAAACCCCTATCTTCAATCCAATTATCATACATATCTAAAGTTTCTCTAGCCCAATTAGCGTCCCCAAACATACCAGTAAACCAATCTATCAGACCACCACTAACATCTCCAACACTTCCCCTATATTCCTTTAATTTCGTAATTGTTTCAAGTAGAGCTTGCTTATCAAACGGAACAACTTTTCCATTCCTAGTTGTACCTCCTGTATATTGATTTTGGAAATCTTCTAAAAGCATCTCAACAGACACAGCTCTATCCATTATAGCTCCCTGTTGTTTTGTGTAAACCTGAAAAAGCATTTGCTCTTGCATTGCGCTTACTAATCCAGTTATACTATCAGCAATATCATCATTATTGTCTTTAATTTTTATTTGTTCTTTTCCATGTTGCTTTAGATATTTGTTTAATGTTTTAATATGAGTCGCTTCCTTTTCCCTAGCTCTAGAAAGCTTAATTTGATTTCTTTGAGTGTCATTTAACAGGTTCCCTTCTTTATCTAGAAGTTTAGCCATCTCTTTTCTACTCTTTATTAATTGTTCCTCAGCCTGCTCTACTAGTTTAATTTCTTTTAGGTAAGGCTTCATAGATTCTGTCATATTACCAACATCATCTGTAAGACCTCCAGCCGCTGCAGATGTAGATGTTAGAGATGTGTATAACTCAGCTAACCCAATAATCAAAAGACCTATACCTGTACTCGCTATAGCTCCTCTTAACGCAACTAAAGCTCCTTTAACATAACCAATAGCTGTGACAAAAAAGCCTGCACTTTTTGAAGCTGTTACAAATGATGAGCCCATAAGGGTAGTCCAAAGAACAGCACTTTTAGCTCCTATTACATAAGCTAATATAAGTTTAGTTACAAATGATATCCTGTTACCTATTTTTTCTAAATATCCCTCTGTGTTAACAAGTTTATTTAGCCAGTCAGCAAATTTAACTAAACTCTTTTTTAATGCTCCTCCAAATCTTTCAACTATAGCTATTGATAATCCTTGTAAAGCTGACTTAACTCTAAATATACCTCCTTGTAATGTGTCTCCAACAGTATCAGCCATTCTTTGACCAGCTCCATCAGCATTTTCTAACTGCTCTACTAAAACTTGTATATCATCAGCTCCCTCTAACATAGTACCAAAAGCAGCTACCTGTCTAACATCCATAAATGTTAGAACATCTGCTAAGTCAGTTCCTTCCTCTTGCATATCCTTAAATACATTTAACATATCATCTAAACTATGTATGGTATGACCAACCTTTCTTGTTAATTCAGAAGTAGGGTCTTGCATTTTAAGTAGTATATTTCTTAAGGATGTACCAGCAATAGAAGCCTCAATACCTGTGTCAGATAATTTAGCCATAATAGCTGTTGTTTCTTCAATACTAAATCCAGCCATAGTGGCAATTGGAGCAACCTTAGTCATGGATGTTTGCCATTTCTCAATATCTAAAGCAGAAGATGTAAAGGCGACAGCCATAACATCTACTACTCTACCTGTTTCGGTAGCGTCTAATTGAAAACCTCTAACAGCGTTACCAGCAACTGTTGCACTTCTTGCTAAATCACTTCCTGTAGCTATAGATAGATTAATAGTAGCTTCAGTAGCGGCTAATACCTCGTCAGTTGTAAATCCTAGCTTAGATAAGTTTAATTGTAATTGAGCAACCTCAGACGCTGTAAAGAATGTTGAACGACCTAATTCTTGAGCTGAGTCTGATAATTTTTTGAATTCTTCTTCATTAGCTCCACTAACCGCTCTTACTTTAGCCATAACAAATTCAAACTCAGTAAATGTACCAATCATTGTAGTTAAAGCTTGACTAACTCTCCTAAATGCTGTTACTAATATAGAAAAAGCAGCAGCTCCCTTTATAACACCCATAGCCATTGAGTTTTGTAAGCTAGTTGCTTTTTTAGTAGTGTTATTAGCGTCTAACATAGCTTTCTTTGTATCTCTTAAAGCTTTTGATTGACCTTTAATAGCATTTTCGTTCTTTTTATATTGTTGTTCGGCATGCTTACCAGCATTAGCTCCATCTTTCATATCCTTCTTGATGTCTCTTTGCTGTTTTCTTAATTTCTTAAGACTTTCTTCAAGTTGCTTGATTTTACCTACACCCTCAACTTTTACATTTATTATCTTATTTACTTTTCCTGCCATATTTTTTTATTTATTAACCTGCTACTACATCAATTATATTACCTTCTTCATTTAAGAATCTAAAAAGGTCATCTACCTCATCACTAAAAGCTGAATCTAAACCATTATATAAACCTTCTTGTTCTGCCATCATATCTGCTTTACCTGAGAAATTACTTAACGCTCCTTGAGTTGACATACCTGTTTCCGTTGGCCACCCTTCGTTGCTTAACTCCCCTGATATAACGGTAGCTACCTTTTGTAAATATTCTCTATCTCCCTGAAACCCCTTACTTTTCATCCATCTTAAAATAACATTTCTTTTTACAGGAGTAGCAGGGTATCTTTGTTTGCCATAATTATCAATCATTTCCCAATAATAATTATGATTGCCTATAGACAGTTGTATTAACCCCTTACTTTCAGTAACATTATAATAAAAACCTTTTATAAGTTTACCAGAAGCGTTATGTCCCTGTTCGTCAATTATAATAGACATATACTTTATAAGATTCTTTCCTATATACCTTAATTCACTTTTTACTTCTTTATATTCAGCCATTAGTTTGTTCTTCTTTGTAATGGTTGACCACCGTAAACATCTTCTGATGTTGTTGACCTTACAATAGGCATTAAATTATCATACGAATCTGTATAAAGAATAGGTAAGATTAAATCTTCTGTAGTTTCTGTGGTTGATACAGATGAAACTGCATTAGTAGCGTTTTGAGTAATAGCTGATACTAAAGTTGCACCTTCACAACAAGTTCTATCTATAGAAACTCCCACACTTGCTAATACTTCCTCAGTAGTTGTAGATACCTCAGTTTTTGTTATTGTGTGAGTCATATATATTGGCCCTGCTCTTTCCATAAGAACCCCATCTCTATTAACACTTAACGCATTTTTAGAAGGAGGTATAGATGATAGTCCACTTAATGTTGGCTTGCTTGATTTTATTTGTCCTGGCATGTTTTATAATTTTATATCCATTGTATAAACTCAACTTTTGTTGTTGTATTTTTTAGAGGAGCATAATCAACAACTTTATTTATTCTCCAATAAGAACCATTTATATAGACTAATTTACTTAAATCTAAAGTAGCTATGTCAGATGAGTTTAAATTTATATGCATAGTTCTAATTCTTGGATTTGATTTTAATTGTTCTATCATTTTTTTCCAATATACACTATACAGACCCTCAACTGTAGTTGGTGTTGATGTCGTTGGAGGTTGTATAATTTCATCATTAAATGATAAGTTTGTGAATTTGTCCCCTGAGTTATTATCCCAATCTACAAATGTAGCTCTTGGAGTTTGGCTAGAGAAAACGGCTGAGTTGATTCCATCCCAATAATACCATCCTGTATTTACATTAGCGCTGTTAGGATTGTCAATATATCCCTGATAAAGTAGTATTCTTGGATTATATTTATATAGCTTATCAGGCCTTTCAACATTACGCTCAGCAATATAGGTTAAATCCCAACCGTACAAAGATTCTGATTTGTTTATAGCGGGAGTAAGTGGAGGGTAATTATATTTAACAGCTGGGTTCCAATCATTCCAAGTTGATGAAAAAACAGGATTTTCAAATTTTGTCATTCCTTTCTTATAATCTTCTCCTAACTCCTCAAAATAATTATAAAAGTTATATTCATTTCCCGCTTCTTTAAATGAATCGTTAATATACTTCATTAATCCATCACTACCATCATTCTTGTATTGAAACGAAACTCTCTCATTAAGTCCAATATTATAATCATCTTCAATTTCTTTTGATAAATCTAATTTATCTGTCCAATCATAAGATAAACTTTTATCTTTATAAAAATCATTAAAAGGCTCAATATAAACAGTTTTAGAAGTAGGGTCAGTCCTAAACTGAAGGTTAAATAAATGAGCAATACCCTTTATGAAATTAACTTGAGATATATTACATGGAAGTAGGTCAGAGTATTTGTATCTTTCTCCCCACTGATAGTCTGAGGATGTTGGAGTTATTTTAAAATATGGAGTTTCGTATCTTTCCCAAATATTTATAATGTTATCAACATCTGTGTGAAGATAAAAATTACCAAAAGGAAGATTTGTAAACCTCATTAAAAGATTATTATATCCTGTTACACTGGTTCTAAAATTGTCGTTTACAGCAGCTACTCCCCACCTAACATTAGAAGCTGGAACATTTGACCTTGCTTTTACTTTTACCCTTACTATTACTTGGTCTCCAGTGTCAAGAGTAACTTCAGCTGAATTTCCTACGCTAACAGCGTTTAATAAAGGCACTGATGTAGATGGATAGCTGTAAGAAGAGGGAGAAGTTTGAGCTGTGCCAATATAATTGTTATAATCCCAACCACCAACTTTAGCGTTATCTTCTGATGTTACAGCTAGAGGAAAATTAAAAGATAAAGCACCAGAAGGCTTCATAAAAATACCCATATACACTTTTAATCTACAATTAACATGAGCTTCTGTTGTTTGGTCATTTTCAAAATTACCAATTATTAATTCAGCTACTGATTCAATATTATATTTACCTCCAACAGTACAAGTCCATATACCTGTAGACGCATCGTAATCTCCATTTATATCGCTAACTATTTTATCATTTTTTAGTGTAATATATCCAGTATCTGTATCTGAAGAATTGTTAATAGTTTTATTATTACTAGCTACTAATGTTTGATAATCTGTTGATGTTATCGTACTATCCCATATAGCCTTAGTTCCACCTGTAGGACTATCTTGATTCCAAAATTCTCTTGAAACCATAACCTCAGGAGGTCTTAGTTTATCTAACTTATCTAAGTTAGGAGGGAAATGACATATTAATTTTTTAAAATCAGCATTTTCTATAAAATTACTTGAAAGATTATATCCAACATCTCTAAACATAGCTACAAGTAAATTATAAAGATACCATGATGGCCTCATATCTTTAGTTTCACTCCCCTGCATATTGTTTCCCCCTAACCAAACTCCTCCCCATGCTGAATCCCACTTACCATAATCTATTAGTGGATAAACAATATCACTTGTTGCTTGGGTATCTGTCCAACTAGATATTATATTAGCAGCAGTGTATTCTATTGTTTTAATTTCTCTAAGAGAAACATTATCAATAGCACCTGTAAATCCACTTGAACCTGATTTTAAAGTAAAGGTATTTAGATTAGCTCCAGTACCC
>Ga0181380_1001250_pt1 | contig 11195 bp, 6 predicted proteins | sample 3SPOviralmetaG_FD_130116 | JGI IMG/M metagenome (GOLD analysis project Ga0181380, IMG submission 130116) | Marine viral communities from the oligotrophic San Pedro Time Series (SPOT) site, San Pedro Channel, CA, USA - 3 SPOT_SRF_2009-08-19 | ecosystem: Environmental > Aquatic > Marine > Strait... | reverse complement strand
TACCTTGACGTTACCTGCATCACCATCAATGCTGAACGCACCCTCTGACTGGTTGACGTTTACGTTCTCACCTGATATGTCTCTGCTCTGGTCAATGGCTGACTGGTTGTTCTCTTTACCTATTTGTGTGTTGGCATTTACTGATGTGCCATCACCCTTACCTCCACCACCAAGGCTTCCCATTAGTGCTAGAGGTGACAGACAGCCACCTAGGAATAGTACAAGTGTTAGTGCTAGTGCTAGTTTCATTGTTCTGGCCTTATCTTTGGTCTAAGTGAAGACGCACCTATGTTAGTGTTAGGTTTGCCTGTACTTTTTAAAAACTCTTCTTGTCTTTCTGAATCAGTTGTAATTTGTCTTACAAAATTTGTGTATGTTTCTACCTTTGGTATAACAAAATTTTGAGATAATTCTAAACCACCAAAGTCTTTACTTGCCCCATCGTGATGATATTTGTAAACATACTCTTCTCCTTGGTCTCTATTTTTAGCAAGTTTGTAGTTGTCTAGTGTATGAGAAACTAAAGCTCTAGCCTGTTCTTCCATAATCCAACGATTTTCATCATTCAAGCCATAAGCTTTTCCTGTTTTATTTACAAACTGACCTAACCCATGAGCAGTAGTAGTTCCTGCAGCAGCATCAGGGTTAAAACCTGATTCATGCCTAGCTATAGCTAAGGTCATAGCTATTTGCCTTTCATTCATTCCTTGTTTAATACCTTCAGTTACTATTGACTTCATAGCTTTTTCTTGAACTTCTATAGAAACATCACCACCTACTCTAGAGTTACCTTTGTTAGGTCTTTCTAGTATTTCAGTTTTGTAGTATGAGTTATTTACAATTTGGTTATCTCTATACTGTTTACCTAGTGGTGCATAAACAGAATCATCAAATTGTTTAGATATTTCTCTTCCAAGTGGAACTTCAGTTGGATCATTATAGTCTATCTCTTTGTATTTAGGTTCATCCACTTTCCCATCGGTAGACTGCACCCCACTAGCAGCAGTAGGAGGAAACCTTTGATCAATACTGACACCTGACTGATAAAACTGCCTCTCTGGGTTTTCTGATATTGGTCCATCTTCTTTTATCGTGGCTGCTCTCATAGCACCCATCGCACCTTTTATGTTTTCGTTTATATTTGTAGCCATTTTCTTCATAACAAGAGCACCACCCTTGACAGAAGGATTACTTTTATTAAGAGTTTTAGCAATAGTCTCGACAACTTGTTTACGTTGTGTGTCTATTAAAGTTCCACCTCTTACAGAAATATTTTCCACTAGTTTTTAATCCTTACATCACCGTTTATGTCAAGGTAATGCTCACCTTTATCTAGAGACATAAAGAGTATCTCATCTGTGTCCGTTTCGTTTGACCATTGTATTGGGTATGGGTTTTGCAAACTTCCGAAAGACCCAGCTTCCTTAACGTCTACACCTTTAATTAGAGTTTGTTCTATCATTGTTGTGTCCATACCAAGTCTTTGCATATTCTTAACGTACTGTTTGTACATCTTAGAGGTTGTTTCGATTTTTCTGTAATCTTGGTAAGCATTATCTACTTTAAAACCTAGAGTATTTAGCTGGTTCGTCTCAAAAGGTTCCAATCTTTTACCTCTATCAGCTATCATTTCTGTGACGTTACCATTGTAGTGTATAGTAGCATAGTTGTTGATTAGAGGTAAGATTCTTTTATCCATTCTTATCTGACCAGTATCTAGTCTACGCTCTAAATCGTATTCAACTTCTCCTAGTGCAGTCATGTTAAAGAATGATGACTGAAGTTCACCTGATGTTTGCGTTTGGAAGACTTGAGATTGCTTTTGTAGTACGTTCTTTAACTGAGCTACAGCTAGTTCGTAGCCTGAAGGATCGTATATCTTTATCTTTTCTAACAAGTCAAAAGTCTTATTACTAAAAAGACCAGTTTTAGGATTAAACATTTGACTGTCTATAAAGTCAGATGACTTAGACATTAGTAGTGAGGTTCTACCTATACCTTTTAAGAATAGTTTTCTAGCGTTCTCGTCTTGTTCTAAAGCTTTTGGTTCTAAACCAAGAACCTCAAATGTTAGAGAGTAATCTATCAAGGACTGTACTGACTTTGAACCTCTAGTTCTGTTGTTTAAGTCTGTTGCCTTTTCTATTTCTACTTCTGAGTACAGTTCTTGCTCTGTGTTTAAAGCTTTTTGACTTACATCAGCATTTGGATCGTCAGTTATTTCTGTAAGCTTGTCTATTCCTTCAAGAGGTATCTCAATGTTTTCGTAGTTAATATTATCTACAGGAATATCTGTTAAGAACTTTATAACTTCGTTGTGTTTCTTATCTAATAAGACTTCACTAAGGTTATCTAAGTTTCCTAGGATAGCTCTTTGCGTAGTAGGGTCAAGGTCTGCAGCTTTCATCTGGTTCATTATAGCTAAGTCAACATTGTTTAGTGTGTCTACTCTTAACTTTTCTAAAACTCTTGTATCGTAACCACTGATAAACTCTACCATTTCTTTTAGACCATTTAGTCTATTTCTTACACCTTGAAACTCTTCATCTGAAACCCCTCTAGGCTGTATATAGTTTTGCTCAAGCAAGAAAACATTTGCTCTAAACCTTTCTATAGTTTCAGCACTTGCGTTACCTCCAGCTAGTTCTATAGCTAAAGCTTTTACACCAAGCTCTCTTGTTCTGTCAAGAGTGTTTATCCAGAATGGTTCTTGTTTAGTGTACTCAGCAGAAGATAAAGTACTTGCATTAGATATGAGCAAGGCTGCAGCTTCTTGTTCAGCAATCATCCTTGAAGCTTCAATTAGTACTTGTTGTTCAGATGGGTTTTCGTTGCCACTAGCAATTAAATTATCTTTGGCTAGAGTAGGGTAAGCAGGATTTTCAGATAATTGTGCTGCTACTTTATTTAGCATCTCTTGTTCAGGGTTTGCGTTTAAGTAATCTAAATCAATACCAGTTGTAGTTCTGACATACTTCGAAACGTCTTCGTTTACTTTTAAACCTTGGGCAGACCACTTAGATACAGCAGCAGTTACACCAGACCTAAGACCTAAGCCTGTCTGTCCTCTTAGTAACTGTATGTCTGAAACAAAACCTTTGTACAATTCTCTGTTTATAGAGGTGTCAGTTGCTTTACTTGATGATTGCATACTTCCTAGTACGCTAAAAAGACCCTTACTTACAGAGTTTATACCTTGAGCAGCGACACTTAGTTCTGAGGTACTAGGGTAAGCTACGCCTCTTGCGTAATCTGCACCAGCATCGCCTATATCTACATCATATGTGTCAGCCATTATAAATCCTTAGTATGTTTGCTGACCTAAAAATGCCGCTTCTGTACCTAAGTCCAGCCTTTGAGCATTTTTAAACCAATTTTGAATTGCATTTACATTAACAAGTCTATCTTGTATAGAAGTCTTTAGTTGGTAAGACAAATTAGAAGACCATAATTCTTCAGATATTTCTTTCCACAGTCTATCCCCTCTAAGTATATCACGCTCATCACCGTTTGTCAACAGGTCAGTAGCTAAACGAGCCTTTTGCTCAAGCCTTGAGGTAAGTTTTTTAACTGCAGCAGTCTCTTCAAAAACCATTTCTTGATAGTCGTAGTAGTTTTGCACTGGTGCAGGAGTAGCACCAAACAGAACTGCTGCTGCGTCACCTTTATCTAATCCACTTACTACTTGTTTTCTTGTTCTACCTTTGTAGTTGCCTGTATCTATCAGTTCTTTTATTTTTACATACTTGTCAACAGTTGAGAGGTTACGTACAAGAGATGTTAAATCTTCTCTTACTGATTCAGGTCTACCACCTATCATTGACATAATAGCATTTGTTACAGCACTTTTCATGTCACCAAAGATTTCACCTGAAGGACCAAGGAGAGTAGTCATTAAAGATTCTTGCTTTAGTTTCCTTAGTGTATCTTTTACCTGACCAAGAGGTGCTGCACGTTCAGCATAAGCAGTCTCAGTACCAAAAGACCAACCAAGTAACTGATCAAAAAAACCGTACTTTAATTGATTAAACCTTTCTAGAGCTAAAGGTTCTGATGGATTATAACCTAGTTTTTCTACTACGTACCCTGTCGATTTACCCATGCCTATTCCTGTTAAACCCCAAGCAGGTCCAAGGATAAGACCCATTCTAACTCTTTCCCATTTAGTAAACTCTCTACCTACTACTATGTTTTCCATAGCTCTAAGAGTAAAGGTTAACCATTGTGTAGGAACTCTCATAGGTCCACTTTGAGCAAAACTTCTAGAAGCTGAAGTCATTCTAAATGTTAGACTTTGCTCTCTGTTGGTTATCCAAGCTTTACCATCTGGTGACAAGGGGTCAATGTCTGGTCTTTTAGCTCTGTGTTCTAGAAATGCTGTAATAATACCAGTTAAACGTCCGTATCTCTCACCTTCTCTGAAGAAGAATGTGGACTTGTCTAAGAAGTCACCAACGTATCCTTGAGCTTTCTGGCTTAGACTGCTTGCAACACCAAACTTTTGTGGAGCTTGTAGTTCTATGACCTGATTGTCAATGACGTTACGTCCACTCTCATCTATGTATTGCACAAGAGTTCTTAACTCATCCTCTGTCATACCTGACATTCTAGCAAATCTTTTGATAGCAGTAGCTCTTGTAGCACTATCAGGTAATTGAGCTATAATCATCATAGGTACAGACATACCCATAGCCTTAGTGCCTGCTCTAGGAGATACAGCAGCTATAGTCGTTGCGTGTAACCCTTGTAAAAAGAACTGATCAGGATTGAAGAAGCCAAACTTAGAGTAGAAGCCTACCTTTAGTAGCTGAGATGAAGGGTCAGAAGTTACACCAATCTTAGAAAAGTCTATCTTACGGTTTGTTAGACCGAAGACAGCCTCTGTTGCTGCAGTTGTAAAGGTTTCCCAAGACGTACTTAGAGGCGTTGGTTGGTTTAACCTACGTTTAATTATAGCTTGCTGCTCTCTTAGCTGCGCTGCTACATCGTTGAACTTACCTGTCTTAGTTACTTCAGCCCTCATAAACCTAACCATAGGGTCTAAGTTCTTTAGATCATCCCAGTTAGTTATTAGAGCTTCGTTTCTAGCAGCTAGTTTATTCCAGCCTTCTATAGCATTTTGTGTAGCTGCACGATTAGCGTAACCAAAAGCCTCAGTTCCAAACTGATCCGCCATAGCTACTATAGGACTTTCGTTTACAGCAAGCTTACCACCAAACTCCATCAAAGGTGTGTCGCCTCTACGCATTTTCTGGCTGTTTAACATAGTGCCTACGTCTTCACCAAAGGTAATACCTAGGCGAGTTAAGTCTCCACCTGCTTCATTAACAGTAGATATTTTTTCATCTCTAGCTTTAAAGACAAACTCTTCGTTAAAGTTAAATCTGTACTTTCTACCTAACTCTTGAATATCTTCTAAGTCAGTGATGTGTTTGTTCCAAGAGTTGTTAGCTCTAATTACGTCACCTAGCTCATCGTACTCAACCTTAGTTAGTGTAAGCTGTTGTAGCTCAGTGACGTTGTTAGCTTTCATAAGCTCATTTATTTTTCTTGAGATAACATTTAGTTGATTTCTAGCTAACACTATCTGGTCTTTACCGAAAGAACCTAAGAAAGTTTTAAAACCTAGAGAAGATAGTTTACCTGAGTAAAGCCTTTCTTCTTTAACTGTACCTAAGAACCATCTAAACTCACTGTTTGTTCTAGGGCCACCTATGTTGTAAGGCATAATGTCTATACGCTCTAGAGGCCGTGTAGATTTTACGTTGGTGAAATATATGTGACCAGCATAAGGATCTGATGTTTTAAAAACAATAGCGTCTTCTTTTAGTTTGTCTCTCTTTATAATCTTTTGTGAGGCTAGGTCAAAGATAAACTCATCGTCTATAGCTGCCTTATTGTTTACTCTGTAGGCTACTGTTCCAAAGTCATCAGTAAATTCAGCAAATACACCACCAGCAGTTACAGCACGTTTCAATCTTTCAGAAGACTTGATGTGCCAAGACGCATCATTGATGTCAATTAGAGCTTCATACGCATCAATAGTCCTTTGCTCTGGCCTAGAGCCGTAGTTAAGTCTGTACTCAGACTCAAAGGCTTCTTTTGTAGGTGCAGTTCTAAGGTGAGAGTACCTACCGTCACGTAGTTGGGTCATAAAGTCCCCAAGGTTTTCTCTTTCTTTTCCTTTTACAGAGTTTATTAGCTTTGCGTAAGGCTTTACTAACTTACCTATTAGAGCCTGACCTGCTTCAGCCTGTAAAAACTTAGCCCCTAGCTTATCTCCTAGTCTTACAGTTGATGCTCCTACAGTTTTGTTTATAGTATCCCTGATAAAATCACTTTTCTGTACTATCTCTGCGATAGGAGCCTGTTCTGTAATGTCTAGTCTTTGTTCTGCTTCTATAAACCAGCCTCTTCCTTGTTCTTTTTTGACAACCTTTAGGCTAGGGTCATTAGCAGCTATAGCTTCAGCGTCCATCTTACGTCTAAACGCTGCACCACTGCCGTCTTTACCTAGTCTGACAACCACTTTATAATCATCAGAACCTTCAGATACTTTTACAAAGCTACTTAAACGTGTGTCATTGGTTTTATCAGCAATTCTTCTTGCTGTAGTAGAAGCTAACTCATCTACTATAGACTTAGGAAGTAACTCACCAAAGCTACCTTTTCTATTCATTGTTTCTAGTGATTCAATGATGAAGTTTTTAAGACCAGCTTGTCTTGTAACTACTAAACTAGGTCTTTCTGTTGGGCTTGGAACAGGGTCTAAGTCTTGGGATAAACTTCTACCTGCATTGACCTGATCTGTTTGTACACCAGCGTCATCCACTAGTTTATTTACGACATTAGCAGCTTGAACCTCGTCACCCATGACAGCCACAGTGTCAACTGGTGATCTCGACTTGGTTAAACTTACAGCTTTAAGTCCTCGCTCCTTTGCTGTAGTAATCATACTACTAGTTGCACCCTTGATAGGAGAAGTAATTATCTTAGAAGACCCTAGTGTAGCTATATCAAGGACACCAAAGAGTGCCATAGCTCCTGCCATAGGATCATCACCTAAGTAAGTCGCATCGTTAGCAGCCTTGTAAAGGTTCCAGATATTGTCTGTGCGGAAGAAACCTTCATTCTTTCTTTCTTCAATGTATTCAGCAGCCCACCTAGTAAACTCATCTGTTGTTAAGTCGTTAAAAGCTTTTCTTATTTCCTTACCTTCACGATTAGACCTGAAGGTTACGTTTTCAAAAGCACCTATAGTTATCTCACGTAAAACATTTACGTCAAGAAACGTCATTACTTTACTAAAGCCTGTCTGATCGTTAGCTTCTAGTTCTTTCTGGATTAGATTATTCCAGATGTTCATGTTAGTTAGAGTTCTAGTTGCGTAAGGATTGACATCGTTGTCAGACAGCATAAGGTTTTGTAGAAGCAGGTACTCAGGCATAGTCATATTCTCGCCTTTTTCTGTTCTCTGCTCAATGATCGAAGCCAACTGTTCAGAAGTCATACCATCACTATAGCCTTGGTCTATAGTCAATGCGTAGTCTACGTTAAGACCTTCTACTTTTGCTGCAGACTCTGAGCTATTGTCACCTGTAGCACGTTCAGCCTCTATCTGGTCTACAGGAATATTAGTTGTTATAGCTATTTCCTGAGCCTTTTGTCTTTCGACAATGCTTTTGCGATTAAAAGGTTTTTCTTGTTCTTCAGAAAAGTCTAAAAGTTTTTTATTAAAGACTTCTTCGTTGAAAACCTTTTGATCTAGAGATAAAAGGGATACCATTATTTACCGCCACCACCTGCAGGTCTATCATCTTTTGGTTTTATTTCACCTAAACCACTGAAAGAACCCATACCAGCTACTTGAAAACCTAACCCACCCAGAGCACCATAATAATCTGATTGACCTCTTAACATACTAGCTTGTTGAGTAAGACTGGAATACTGTGTGCTAAGACCTGACATCATTGAGCTAAAACCTAGGTTAGTTCCTAGTTGAGAGGACAAACTTCCTAGAGCACCACCTCTTGCTGACACAGCCCTACCTGCGCCTACCGCACCAGCAGCTTCTATCCTTTTTCTTTGCCTTAAAAAAGACCTAATAGAAGCTCTTCTAGACTTCGTTTCTCTAGCTGCTTCTTGTTTTCTTTGTGTAGCAGCAGCTTCAGTTTGTACTGCAACAGCTTGTTGTCCTAACTTAACAGATTTTTTTGTTTGAGAGACACCATAGGCAGTTCCGTATGTAGCCACACCTAAACCAACTGCAGCTACGGTACTTAGAGCACCTGTTACTGCTAATGCTGTAAAAATTGCCATATTATATTTCCTTTATGTAAGCTGTTTCTATAGGCTTGTAGCCTTTACGTTTAAATAGTACACTAGCTTTACTGCTTAGAATATTGTCTAACTCAGATAGTCTAGCAAAGTTACATCCAACTTGTTCAGACCAAAGTGTGTACTCGTTTATTAGTTTCATTGAAGTCTTCCCATTTCTGTGTTCAGGGTCTATCCAGAACATTAACTCTTGGGCAAACTTAAAGTCATTAATAGGTATCTCACTAACCATTGCTATAAGAGCACCTACTATCTCACCGTTGTGGTCTATTAGTTTTACAAAACCTATCTCATGGTTTATCAGAGTAGTAACTAATTCGTTAATCTTATTTGTGTTTATCTTAGACCAAGCTGGATGAGGTATTTCTTTACAGAATTGTTTTACTGCTAGGACAATATCCAAGACATCCTCTTGGGTAGCATCCCTAATTATGTATTCAGTCATTAGTAACGAGGGTTCCTTCCTTGTACCATGCCCCAACCTAGGAGCAAGAAGTCTTTACCCTGTTCACTTTCGTATTTTATTCTCATGGATCGTCCGTGTCCACGTATTTTTACTCTTGAAGTTATCACATCATCTGGATAATTAAAGTCACTAAGGTTACTGTTGTTAGGAAACACAGGGTACTTCAATCTGTATACCTGTTGTGACGTTCCAAAGTCTTCAGCAAAATCCCAAGCAGCAGAAACTTTTAATCCTGACGGTCTTATAGCTTCGTAACCATCATTTTCATTACCTGTAAATCCTGTCTCTGTCACTCTACAGTATGTGACAATGTAAGGTGCATTCTTTTTAGTTACCAAGTCACCTATAAAGTCGTAACCTGTTTCAGCAAATGATGAGTAGTTTGTATTTGTCCAATCTAAAAAATCAATAGCTGTAAATGCACCAAAGGTTATCTTGTTGTTTGAACCTTCTCTACATATAAGAACGATAGCAGCGTCACCTGTGTTTGTATTAGATATTTGTGTAGACACAACGTCATTACCGTTTGATGTAACAACATCATCTGCACCGTTGTTTGATGTAACGTCTAACGCAACCTCACTAGCACCATACCCTGAGTAAAAGGCTAGACCAACCACACAGTCTGTGTTGGATGTTTGATCTGATATTTTCCAAGGATAAAAAGCTTGAAGAGGTACGTCAAGAATTAAGAAGTTATTAAGTTTAGAAGCTACTGTTTCATCTTTATCAGGATAACCCCAGTATATTCTTTTGTTGATAGCGTCATAAACTGCAGTTACTTTTAGTTTAGCGTCTGCGTCAATAGCATCCCAAAAGGTTTGAACTGTAGGTATAGTTAAGTTCTGCTCAGTACCTTGGCCTGACACAGGGTCTGTAGTCAATGTGTGTATACCAAACCTTGACCACCAGAAAGGAACACCCTCAGCTTCTACGAATGTTTGGGGCTGTAACATACCAACCCTAGTAACCCTGTTGACAGAAAACTCTGTTGCTCTAAACACACCGTCAACACCAGAGATTTGCCATACGCCATTCTCAGCAAATACAAAGAGAGAGTTTTGGTAAGCATACAATCTTTGTATCTTAACAGCGTCAGGTATTCTTAACTCGCCACCATCTGTAGCATACAAGTCTGACAGGTATTCTGCTGTAGGGTCATTCTGTTGGTGACATACACCTAAGTCATCTACTGTTTCAACAACTTTAGAAAACAATATTGTACCAGCATTTTCAGCACTGTCAATACCTGCATAGAATACCCTACCAGAAAAAGACTCAGCGCATCTAAACCTTGAAGCTTCTGTGTCTGTAGGTTTAGTTAGACCACTGAGTCCTGAAACAGAAGCTCTGTTTTTAGTAAAGAAGTCTAGTTTATAATGACCGTTACCTGTTAGTGTAGATCCTCCGTATACCTTTTTCCATTCAGCTTGATCAAAGTCTCCATCAGAGTCTTTACCTGCATACCAAGGATGTGTTAAGGGTGGTCTAGCAGTGTTAGCCGACTTGTAAGCAGTGTACGCTGCTGCACCTTTGTCTCCTACCCAGCCACAATTCTGACTATCATAGTCTCTGTCTTTATCTGTAATAATAGTGCTTCTTTCAGTATAGAAAGCATCTCTGTTAGACTGAAACTCAAAGTCTCTAATCTCAAAGTCTACTTGAGTAACTGTAAAAGTTCCTGAGCTATACTGAATAGCTATAGTATTTATCTCAGGTGATGATACTACTAAATTACCTTTTATAGAAGTAAACTGACACTTAACTGTATCTGCTCCGTTAGAACCAGATTGTTGATAAGAAGATAGGTTTACTGAGTTAGATTCTACTTGATTAGAGTAAGGTAATGCACCCTTGTTGTAGAAGTAAAGGATAGCACCTTTTTGAAGAACCAAGAACTCTAGGTCAGCATTACCACCTACGTTAACCCAAGAACCTGTAGCTGTTTGTTCAGCATCACTAAGAGTATAAGAAGATAGTACATTACCTGTCTCGTATTCTACGCCTAAGCGTCTACGTCTAGTACCATCCCTACGTAGGTCACAGTTTAGTTCATCAACAGAAGCACCATCAGGAAATGTAAGTTCAGCAGCCTCAGTTACAAGACCCTTGACAAAGTTGTTAGTTGCTTTCTGACTTAGACTTTGAGCCATTGCGTTCTTTCTCACGTTGGTCTGCGTACTCGTTACGCTGAACAGTTTTAGTTTTTACTTTGTTTCTTAGATAATGTTCTACAGCTTCCTTACCTTTTTGTAGGCTAGAGTATCTACCAGATAGTTCACTTGGTACTGAACCCTTCTCAAACTTTACTCTAAAAAAACTGTAACCACTATCTTCTTTACTGACATAAATCTCTGACAACATCTTATCAGACTTTACTACACAATGTTGG
>Ga0181380_1001248_pt1 | contig 11206 bp, 10 predicted proteins | sample 3SPOviralmetaG_FD_130116 | JGI IMG/M metagenome (GOLD analysis project Ga0181380, IMG submission 130116) | Marine viral communities from the oligotrophic San Pedro Time Series (SPOT) site, San Pedro Channel, CA, USA - 3 SPOT_SRF_2009-08-19 | ecosystem: Environmental > Aquatic > Marine > Strait... | reverse complement strand
GTGCCGCAGAATCTAAAAACTCTTCTCGGTGGTGTTCTCCAATACCAAATATATCGAGTCCCACTTTATCAGCATGAACTATTCTTTCAATTAATTCGTTCATTGCTCGTGCATTATCACTAATACCTCCACCCTCATTGGTTTGAGTCTTTTTGGCAAATGAATCTATTCCGATTTCCATAAATATTCTCCAGTTTTTAAAAAGTAACTATTTAAGAAAAGTCTTTTAAAGTCTTTATTAAGCTTTTGATAAGATTTTCAATATCTTCAATTTGAACACTTTCATTCGGAGCATGGGCGTTACCCATTTCTTCATCTCCAGCTCCAACAAGCACCAACTCTGCATTAGGAAACTTCTCTACAAAGTCATTAGCAAAAGGTATTGATCCGCCTACACCCATATATGCTGCATTGTTATCCCAAACCTCTTCAAAGTTTTTAACTAATATTTTAGTAAATTCTTTATTGGGGTCTGCAACAATGCCCGAACCCATTGCTTCAGGTTCAAAACTAACCTTTGCACCCCATGGAATATTTTTCATAATATGTTCTTCAAGCATTTTCATTGCATGTTCAGGATTTTCAGTTGGGGGTAATCGCAAACTTACCTTAGCTTTAGCATTTGGAATAAGTAAATTAACAGCTTCATCAGTTGAAGGCGCATCAATAGCTAAGATGCTTAAAGCTGGCTCAAGCCACAATCTCTTGGAGATACTATCTAGTTCAAATAAATTAATATCCTTGGAGCCAAAGATTTCCTTTATGTCTTTTTCTTCAAGTTCTAATACTTCCATATCGCTTGAGGTTAACCCTTCAATTTGGAGCTCACCTTTTTCATTGTGAAATGAAGCAATTATCTTACTAAGTACCATAAATGCATCCGGGACAACACCTCCACCAAGGCCAGAGTGAACAGCTCTCATTGGTTGTTCAACAACAATAACTCCGTCTACCAGTCCCCTTAGAGAGGTTGTCACTGTTGGTGTGCCTATTTTAATGTTTCCTGAATCTGCAATGATGATCACATCTGCTTCTAGATCATCTTGATACTCATCTAGAAACTCAGCCATACATGGAGATCCTATTTCCTCTTCTCCTTCGATAAATACTTTTATGTTTACTGGGAGATTATCTTTTAAAGCTTTTACTACTTCATAATGTGTTACCACGCCAGCTTTATTATCTCCAGAACCTCTGCCGTATAGTCTTCCATCAATAATTTGTGGGGTAAATGGTTCTGTCTTCCATTTGTCAATATCACCGACAGGTTGTACGTCGTGGTGGGCATACAATAAAACTGTTTTTTTCTGTGGGTCTATTGCTGTTTGAGCTAATACAGCTGGTCTACTATTCCCAGATGTAGCTATTTTGGTTTCTAGTCCTAATTCTAAAAATAACTTCTCTACATATTGAGCAGATTTCATCACATCTTCTTGATGACCTTGGTCAGAACTAATTGATTCAATCGCAACAAGTTCACTTAAAATTTCGATAGTATTTTTTTCATGCATAGTATTAATTTTATACGCTTATGTTTTATTTGTTATTCATAAGAGATTGCTTCTAATATATTTTGTCTAGAAGCTCGTATCGCTGGGAGTATTGCTGCAACTACTCCTGCCACAATAGAAATTCCAATCCACATAAGGGTTTGTGAAATTGAGACTGCAAACACCGTGAATCCATCATCAGCTAATGTTTGAATTAAACTCCAAGCAAAAAATATTCCAAGTGCCGTTCCTAATGCTGCTCCAAATATAGAAATTATTGATGACTCAATAAATATCATTCTTCTTATTTGTTTTCTATAAGTCCCAATTGCTCTCATCAATCCAATTTCTCTAGTTCTTTCGTAAACAGATAGAGAAAGTGTATTAGTTATACCAAATAGGGCTACAAATATTGAAATTGATAAAAAGCCATAAATTACGTTTAATAAAAGCTGAATCTGATTGTTTGCCTCTTCAACAAGACCATCTTCGTCTCTTATTTCAACACCAGGATATTCAGCAACAAGTGCATTTATTTTCTCTTCCAAGGCATCTGATTTTTCATTCACGTTGAAATATAGCTCGGTGTCTAGTGACTCTTCGGCGAAGAAGGAACTATTTTCTAATAAAACAAAGAACTCTGCTGGTGGTTGTGTTGTCCAGTCAAAAATATAAGCAACAATAAAAGTAAGTTGTCCCTCCTCTGGAATAGTTAAGAGAACTTCGTCACCTATTTGGAGTTCTTCTCTTTCTGCTGTTTGTTTTAAAATCCCAAGTGCATTTTGCTTGAGAAAATCTTTACGACTACCCGCAATATCATCTGTTTTAACTAGATCGAAGACAGTTTCATCGACAGCACCAAGTATTAAAGGTCGGTCGTTATAACCCACAACTGTAGCTCTTGTCCTAGATAATTTTGTTACCTCATCAAGTTCAATTAACTCGTCAGCAAGTCCTGTTGGAATTCCAGGTGATGCAAAAACATTTGCAGCTCCAACTTGGTAGTCAGCAAGAATAACTTCTCCTATAAGCGATTCTGCTTGAGCTTTAAATGAAGTAGTTATTACATTTGCTAGAGATATTAAAGTAAGACCAATCATTAACGCTGAAGCTGTAGAAGCTGTTCTTCTTGGTGTTCTCTTGGAGTTCTCAGTAGCTAGTTTTCCTAATATTCCAAAAATTAGCCTATAGATTCTATCAAAAAGAAAAACGAAAGGTTTTGTAATTGAAGGAGTAATAATTGATATACCTACAAATACAATTCCTGCACCAAATCCAACTTGTTGTAAACCAGAAAGGGTTGGAAGGTCTAAAAAGTCATACAGAACCCCAAATAACATTGTGAAGCCCAATCCGGAAACAGCTATTCCTATAATTAAACGAGTAAATAGGGATTTTCGTCTTGGAGTTGAAACACTGTCTCTGATAGCTTCCATTGGACTTACTTGTGAGGCTTTTCTTGCAGGAAGTAAAGATGATAAAATCGTTACTGTTACTCCAATAATTAATCCTGTAATTGCAGCTTCTGTTGTTAATACCAATGGACCATCTGGAAGACCAAATTCAAAATATTGTAAACCCTCTTTTACAGCTACCGCTAGACCTATACCCAAACCAATGCCTAATCCTGAGCCAATGACTGACATAAATAATGATTCAGAAATAACAAGTCTGTATATCTGTCTTTTTGAGGTGCCTAAAGCTCTAAGCAGAGATAACTCTTTTGTTCTTTGTAGCAATAAAATTCTAAAAGTGTTTTGGATAATAAAAGCACCGACGAAAATTGCAATACCAGCAAAGACATTCAAGATTGTATTAAAGAAGTCGAGGCCTTGTTTAATGGAGTCTGCCTGCTCTGCTGCTGCTTCTTGTGCGTTAATAACGTTCAAGTTTTCACTATCTAGATCTGTAATATTATTTTTTATATCATTAACGTCAAAATTATTTTCAACAACAACGTTGATTAAATCAACTTTTCCGACTGAGTCAAGAAGCTGTTGTGCGGTTCTAAATTCAAATAAAGCGAAAGTAGCGCCCCCAGCCGCAAAAGCTGAGTCTGCAATACCCACGATTGTAAATGTTGCAGGCGTAGCTCCTGCTAATACTGTGACTTTATCTCCTATGTTAAATTCAAAGTTTTCTGCTGTAACCGTATCCATAACAACTTCTTTTTTATTTACTGGGGCTTTACCTTCTAGAAGAGTCCACTGCTTTGCAAACTCACTACTGTCCCAGGCGGTACCAAATGTTGGTGCAAATCCATTTGATAATAAGACTGTTTCCCCGTCTACAACTTTTATGAACTGTGCAAAACCGACAACCTCGCCCCACGCTGCCCTAACTCCTGGTAGTTCCTGGATTTCTTGAATTCTTTCATCAGGGATTTTCTTTACTTCAAAAGATATTGGTCCCTGTCCTCCATCTCCACTGAATCCTTGAGCAAAATCTTCTTGAATGGGTTGAACTACTAAATCAATACCCTCATAAATTCCAGAAAATAAATTATCAAAAGCTGATTTGTTACTTTCAGAGAAGATATTTGATGCAATGATTACAGCAACACCAAGAATTATTGAAGAAGTAGTTAGAAATATCCTAACTGGATAAGTTTTGAGATTCTTCCACGCAATTAGAAAAAGAGGGCGTTTTGTAAATCCAAACATTATACGTTCGTTAAAGCTGTAACCTCTGCAACAATTTCTTCTTGTGTTGGTTTTTCTAAATCACTAGCTATTTTTCCATCTTTTAACATTACAACCCTTCCAGCAAATGACGCTGCATATGGGTCATGGGTAACCATAACTATTGTTTGATTTAACTCTTCAACAACAGATTTCATAAAAGTTAATAGCTCTCTACTTGATTTTGAGTCTAAGTTACCAGATGGTTCATCGGCAAAAATAACCTCTGGCTTTGTCGCCATTGCACGAGCTGCTGCAACTCTTTGTTGTTGTCCTCCTGATAGTTCATTTGGTCTATGACTGAGTCTATCTGCAATGTCTACAGTCTCTACAACCTCTTTTACCCATTCCATATCAGGCTGTCTTCCCGCTATTGAAGCCGGTAGAGTAATATTTTCTTCCGCTGTAAGTGTTGGAATGAGGTTGAAGGCTTGGAAAATAAATCCAAAACTATCTCTTCTAATTTTTGTTAATTCTTTGTCATTTAAAGTAGCAATATCATTCCCTTTTAAAAATATTTTTCCAGAGGAAGGCCTATCTAGTCCTGCAAGACAGTGAAGAAGCGTGGATTTCCCTGATCCAGAGGGTCCCATTATTGCAGTAAATTCATTTTCTCTAAATTCAATATTGATGTCATCTAGAGCAGTAACACTAGTTTCCTTCTCTCCATATATTTTTGTGAGATTATTAGCTTCTATAATTTTTGCCATGGAGTTAATAATAGATAAAGGGTTGTTATATCTGTATTCGTAAAAATTATGGTTTTTTGTTTTTTCTGTCTCTGGCTTTACTTTTTAACTTAATGTTGTTTTAATAGTCAATATGTACAAAGTAAACAACTGGCACTGGATTCTACATAGGTAGGTGTCTAGTTAGTTGTTCTTTAGTTAAACCGGGCACCGCCCGGTTTTTTTATTGTTTGTCACTGAAAATAATTATCCGGGCGAAACCCAGTAGATAGCTTAAATAGATTTTTGCTACGAAGAAATTAACTCAGGGTGAAACAATTAGTCTAGCAAATTCGTAACCACTGGCATGATTTTCAATTTCGAATTCACCAGCTATGGTTAGTTCAATTTTTAGAATATTATCTTGATTTGGATAAACCATAAAATGTATATCATATCCATGTACATGAATTTCTTTTTCAACATCTCTAGCTTCAAATTGTATTACAGTTTCTTCTCCTAAGTTATAATTTAAAACTTCGAGTTGATCTGGAACACCATCTGGAACGATGAGGTAATAATCAAATGGAAGCAAGCTAATCGGTTTGGGTGTTTCTTCATTATTGTGGTCGTAATGTTCTTCTTTATTATGGTTTTCTTCACCATGATGATCGTGATCATCATGACTTTCATCTGATGACAAAGTGGTAGTCACTTGAACTATTGGTTCTTCTTCAGTGTTGGGCACTACTTCAGGTGGGGATGAGATGTTAACTGAACAGGAAATTAGAAAAATGAAAACTATATATACTTTTTTCATAACTCAAACTTTAATCAATTCAAGAAATTATTAATTTGCGTTTAAGCAGTAATTTTCTTGAGAGAAGAGACAACATAAAAATTCCAGAAGCTACTAAAGACATTGTTGGACCAGAAGGAAGGTTAAAATAGTAAGATAGATATAGTCCTGCTACGGAAGAGACACCTCCAAAAAATGCACTAATTTTTATTGACTTAACAAAAGTTTTTGTAACAAGCTTTGCTGCAGCAGCCGGTATTAGTAGCATACTTAAAACTAATACAATACCAACTGTCTGCAGAGAACCTACTATCGATAAAGATAAAATAATTAAAAATAGGTAATTTAGAAAAGTTACATTCAAATTCCTCACTTGGGCTCCTAAAGGATCGAATGAGTAAAATAAAATCTGTTTGAAGAAGAGAAATAAAGTACTAAGAACAACACTGGCAAGGATAAAAATTACAAAAACATCAACCGTGCTTACTGCGAGTATTTGACCAAACAGCAAGTCCTCTAAATTAATTGATACGTCGAGTACTGATATTAAAACAAAGCCTAGAGCAAAAAAAGAAGAGAATATTATCCCTATAGAGGTATCTTCTCCAATGTTTGTGTTTTTAATTATAAAACCCAGAAATAAAGCAATCATTATCGCAGCTGGTGCTCCGAGTGAAGAAATGCTAAACCCAAAAAAAACACCAACAGCAATGATTGGTAGAGTTGCATGAGCCATAGCATCTGCCATGAATCCCATATTTTTATTTATAGTAAAAGATCCTAATACTGAAAGCATGATTCCAGATAAAAGTGCTGTGATTAATGCACGCACCATAAAATCATACTCTAATGGTTCTATTAAAATCTCAATTCCCATTACTATCACCGTGGCTTCCTGGTCTGTGCTCTTTAAGTATTTGGTTGTGTGATCCGTACATTTCCTCTACAACATCTTCTGTGAGAACTTCAGAAGGATCCCCAAATGCACAACAATGTCTGTTTAAACATAAAACTTCATCATATTTTTCTTCAATGTTGTTGATGTCATGGGTTGCAATCAAAATAGTTTTACCATCTTGTTTAATATCATTTATTATTTTCATGACATCTTCTTCAGCGCCAATGTCAACAGCGCTAAATGCTTCATCTAGTAATAAGATATCTGCACCCTGAGTTAATGTTCTAGCTAGAAGAACTCTTTGAATTTGTCCTCCTGACAAATTATTAATATTTTCATCAATTCTTTCAAGAAGACCTACTTTGCTCAATGACTCTTCAATAATTTCGTTATTTTTTTTATTAGAGAATGGGTTAAAAGTATTTTTTCTTATCAATCCCATTTCCACTACTTGTTTAACTGAAAGAGGAAAGTTCCAATTTATTTGGTTGTTTTGTGGAACATATCCAATAAAACTTCTGGCATCACTAGGATCTAATCCTTTTATCTTTAAGGACCCATGTGACAAAGGAGTTATACCGGCCATAGCGTTAAAAAGTGTAGATTTTCCTCCACCGTTAGGTCCAACTACAGCTACTAACTTTCCTTCTGTTATCGAAAAGGTAACATCATCAAGAGCTAGTGCGTCACCATATTGAACACAACATCCATCAGAAATTATAAGACTTTTATTTGTAATGTTTTTTAACTTTCATCCCTGTGACCATCCTAAGGAAGGTCAACCAAGTTTTCTACAATTAACTCAACATTCTCTATTAACCAATCACCATATGATTGATTTTCTCTTAAAGTCTCAACCCATAAACCTGTAACGGTTTTTATGTTAGCTTCTGCTGCTATTGTCTCTGCATATACAGATGGAGCTTCAGATTCAACAAAAATAACTTTTATGTCGTTATCTTCAATGACATCAAGAACATCTACTAATTCTGCAGGTGATATTTCATCAGCTGAAGACAAGCTTGGAATGATGGTAGTAAGAACTTCTACACCATATCTAGCTTCTAAATAGCCAAGAGACTCGTGAGTTGTTATAAGTTTTCTATTTTTAGAAGGTACTGTTTCAATTAATGCAGATACTGTAGAATCTAATTCATTCAACTCGCTGATATAAGCTTCTCCTGCAGTTTTATATGCTTCAGAATTGCTTGGGTCAAGCTCTATTAATTGATTCATCATTAATTCTGCTGCCATTGCAACTCTTAACGGATCGAACCAAAAGTGTGGATCTTCTGAACCGTGGTCATGATCGTCGTGACCTTCTTCATCGTGGTCATCATGTCCTTCTTCATCATCATGATCGTCGTGACCTTCTTCATCGTGGTCATCGTGACCTTCTTCATCATGATCGTCATGATCTTTGTGGTCATCGTGGTCATCGTGACCTTCTTCACTAAATTCTATAGGATTGATGCTTTCTCCCACTTCAACTAAAACTGAATCACTATTTGATGTGTTTTCTAGTAATTTAATTAGTGCTGAAGGTTCATATTTAAGACCTATATAAAATACTACATCGGCATCTGCAATTTTAGTAGCATCTTGAGGTGATGGATCATATGTATGCGGGTCTACTTCCGGTGGCATTAAAATAGTTAAATTAATGTTTTCACCACCTATTTGGTTGACAAAGTCACCGAGCATTGGAGTAGTAGCTAAAACGTTTATTTTGCCTGATGTAGCTTCATCTGTTGTGCTACCGGTACCGCAAGCGATTAAAACTATAGACAGTACAATTGCACCAATTTTATAAATAGGTCTAGTTCTCATTAATTTTCCTTAATATTTAAATAATTACAATAAATGAGAATAAGTCTCATTTAAAAGTTTGTCAAGCATAAATGAGAATAATTCTCATTTATTTTAATAAGTCCACTTGCTATACTCCAAACATGGGTAAAAATTCAGAACAGATATTATCAGATCATAATGTTTCAATTACTAATCCTAGAATTTTGGTCTTAGAGGCGCTTCTTGAAAACAAAGGGCCTATTACCCTTGATGAACTTCAGGCTTTATTAAAAAATAAGGTTGCGAAGTCCACTCTTTATAGGGTATTAAACGATTTAAAGAAGATTGATATTTTAGATGAATTTACTTCACCAGAAAATCAGACAGTCATTGAACTTGTTCTAGAAGACCGTGCTCATCATCATCACCTATTCTGCAGTGATTGTGGGGAAATTATTGACGTTGAGCTGAGTAATGAATTTGAAAACTTTTTAGATTTAGAAATAAAAAAGATTGAAGAAAAATTTAAATTTAAGATTTCAGATCACAGGGTTGAAATGTTTGGTAAATGCACAGATCAGTGTGAAAATTGTAAAAGCTAAATTGTTAGAGTATAAACGCTATTAACGAAGCTTGTATTAGAAAAGATTCAATTACTTGAAAAGTATGCATTTCGAATAAGTTATTCATTACGGGTACGATGATTGAAGTTCCAGAGTCTGTTTGAGCAGCAATTTGCATTACCTCTACGCTGGTTTGTTCAACTACATTACATCCTATACACATTTTAAATAACTCCTGTAGATGATATTTTAGTCGACATGTAATATGTAGTAAAGAATAATGAAATTATTACTAACTTTAGATAATTTTCAACATGGAATAGGAAGTGTTGGAGATTTACCAATTCCATTTGAAACGGTTTTAAATGTTTCAGCTTTGGTTATTGTTTTAACATTTGTTTTCTTAAAAATCTCTTGGAAACAATCTGTTCTAATTCAAAAAGAAGTGATTGTTGAACAAAAACTGCCTATTTTGGGAAAAGTGTTCGGGGGACTTATTTTGTCACTCTTAATCCTTCCAGGTTTTATTGGAAATGAGGAAGCTAAGACATCTATTACTCCTCTTATTATCTGGGTATTTTTATGGATAGGAGTTCCCGTACTTGGACTTGTTTTTGGTGATATATATGCAAAATTTAATCCTTTATCACTATTTCCCTCAGCTGAAGAAAAGCCATCTAATGTATGGATAGCTTCTGGTTTGTTCCTAGGGCTGACCTGGTTTGAATTGGTATGGAGAAAGCCAGGTAATCCTACTCACATTGGTACAGTCTTTATCTTGCTACTGCTTATAACAACAGGATCAAGAATTTTACTTAGTAAGACCTCGATTGAAGTTGACCCTCTTCATTTACTTCATCACTTATACGCAAAACTACGATTTAGTGTTTCACGTCCAGTTTATAAAAATATGCTTGAAAACATAGCCAATCTCTCAAATTTTAAAGGAATGGAGTATTTCATACTGTTAATGATTGGAACGGTTACTTACGATGGATTGAGAGGTACCACTTTTTGGTACAACTTATTTGGTTCTTCAACATTAGATATGGGTTTTTCAACGTTTGCATTTTTTGCGATCAACATAATTATCATAAGCTCATACCGGTTTGCATGTTGGTTTGCCTTGAGGGTGAGTGGAGAGCAACAAGATCTAAATAAAGTATCACTTTTATTTGGACATACAATGCTTCCAATAGCTTTTGCATATCACGTAACCCATTATTTAAGTTTATTATTGTATGAATCCCAGACAATTCTTTACAGGTTGAATGACCCTTATGGTGTTGGTTGGAATCTATTTGGGGTTGAGGAGATTACAATCAATTATTTCTTAACTCCAGTTGGTTTGTGGGGTATACAAGTATTCGTAACTTTAGCTGGACATATGTTGAGTGTAATTCTAGCGCATGATTTAGCTATAAAACTTTTTGGACATCATCAAAGTGATAAAACACAGTATATTTTCTTATTAATAACGGTCGGTCTGACCCTACAAGCACTATTCGTACTTAGCGTTCCTTAATTCTTTTTCTTACCCTCTAAACTTTTTACACGCTCTGCAATCGGTGGGTGTGAATAATAGTAAGAGCTATATAAATTATCCGGTGTTAGGTTTGAAGAGTTATCCTTACTCAACTTAAGAAGACCCGAAATCATACTTTCAACTTCTGTGTACTCAATTGAAAAATCATCAGCAGCAAATTCTCTTTGTCTGGAAATATAGGAGGTAAAAGGTTTAGTAAAAAAAGTATATGAGCCAATAACAAGATAGAATAGTAAGAATTTAGAATATAGAGTTATTTCATCTAACCCATGACCATAAAAGAATTGATCAGCCATAAAAACCTGGCCTAGAATGTAAAAACCAAGAAAACCAAAGAAGATGGAACTTATAAGCGTTCTTCTAATGTGCCCTAATTTATAATGGCCTAATTCATGTCCAAGTATTGACTCCATTTCTTTTGGAGTAATGGTTTCTAATAATGTGTCATAAAAAACTATTCTCTTGTTATTTCCAAATCCTGTAAAAAATGCATTTCCATGCGAGCTTCTTAAGCTTCCATCCATTACAAAAAGTCCTTTTGCTTTAAAGTTAATTTTGTTGAGAAGTTTCTCAATAGGTTCTTTAAATTTCTCATCAGTAATTGGCTCTAGTTTATTAAAAAGTGGAAGAATCAAAACGGGATATAAATAAAATATTATGGCTTGAAATAAAAAAACTGCTACGAAAGCATATATCCACCAGTTATCTCCAAGTCGTTCAATTATTGAAATTACAACAGCATATAGGGTTGAAGAAAAAATAATAGAGAT
>Ga0181380_1001246_pt1 | contig 11211 bp, 18 predicted proteins | sample 3SPOviralmetaG_FD_130116 | JGI IMG/M metagenome (GOLD analysis project Ga0181380, IMG submission 130116) | Marine viral communities from the oligotrophic San Pedro Time Series (SPOT) site, San Pedro Channel, CA, USA - 3 SPOT_SRF_2009-08-19 | ecosystem: Environmental > Aquatic > Marine > Strait... | reverse complement strand
TTGTTTAGAATTGTTTCTAATTGTGATTTGCTTTTTACTGATTTAAAAAAATCATCTAAAATCATTCGCTTTGATTCGCTTATGAATTTGCCATTGGCATTTTGTGATCCAATTGCAATTCTTATACTTAGCTTATCAGCTTTTGCATCCCTTATTACTTTTGCTTTTGCTTTTTGGAATACTTCTTTTTTCTCTTGATCTGATATCTCTATTATGCCATGCTCATACAGATGATCATAAATCCATGATGCACCAAATCCAACAAATCCATTCTCAATAAAATCATCATACTCTCTTATAATCCCAGAGATAATGATCTGATCCTTTTCCAGATCTGTTAATGTTTCAACCCTTTGAGATGTTGATAATGGGATGTTGTTCTGGAATCTGGTTTTCTGCAACCATTCTTTGTATTTGTTTAAGATGGATGCTACATAAGATGCATTGAACAAATGATAATGATCTGTTGATTCTGCATATGATTTGTATCTCTCCAACTGGAATGCATAATTGATTTCCTCCAGAGAGAGATTTCTAAAATTTGTGATCAGCAATGAAATGATATCATTTTTATCCAGATCAGATATGGGATTCTTAATGCCCATCAGTAATGTAATTTTTGTAAACATTACTCCAATCATTGCATTCCTATCATCAAAGTTGAGATCTCTTAACTTATTGTATTTAGGGATCTGCCTTGCAAACTCAATTGGATTGAGTTCCCCAACCTTTGAGATTAGATTCAATTGTTGCTCTGGATTGCCTATTAATTTTATTGCTTTCATCTGTTTTTAGTTTGTAAAATCCTTTCCATGATTGAGCCATTGCCTCATTAATGATCTTGATTGCCTCTTGAGAGTTGGATGCCATGTTTGATAATTTCATCAGAGATGCTTGTTCTGATTGCTTTGATTTGAATGAAAACTTGAATTCCTTTTTTTTGTAAACTTTCCATTGATCCCATGCATTAAAAAAATCTGGATCTTGAAAAGGAAAAACCAAATCTCCCTTATTATCTTTTTTTACATTATCATTTACATTAACATTATCATTTACATTTACATTTACATTAACAGCTTTTTTTGTTTTAGTTTGCTTATCAAAAAAACCATTTGCTTTTTTTGTTTTCATTTGCTTTTTTGGTCTGCCTCCTAACTTTCCTGCCTCTGATCTTTTTGATCTTATTTGTTCCCATTTATCCAGATCTCTTTGCAAGTTCTGTTTGATTGGCTCAAATGCTATTTTTAAGAGAGTATCATCAGTTTCATATTCAATCCCATTCACATAATTCAAAATCATCTTAAATAGCATTCCTGCATCTTTATCTGGCAGATGTTTGATTGTGTGAATGAGTTCTGAATACAATATGAATGATTTCTTATCCATGAGATTGCACTTGTTTAATCGAGATCATATCCTCAACCATGAGAGAAATCTTTTTTTGCTCCTCAAATGAAAGATTGTGCCAATGGATATCAATTGCATCTTTTGGCAGATAATCATTTGTTGTTAGAATGCCTTTGCATTTCTCTAATGCGAAAACAAACTTATCTCTCAACTCCTTATCATATTTCATGATATTATCAAACTCTCTTGTATAATGCAGGATTGTTGCATGATTTTTGCCAATGGCATCTCCAATCTCTGCATAAGTAACAATTGGATGATTGTTCTGATCTAAAATGAGTTTACGAGCCAAATAACCATAACACATTCTAGCATCAACAATTTTTCTTGTTCTGTTATCCTCCATAATATCACAATCAAAAATATCCTCAACAATTGCAATAATATTTTTTAAACTTGATCTCATGGCTTAATTGTTTAGATGTTGTGGATGATTTACTGCAATATTTTTGATTGCATCACTTGGTTTTGAATTCAACCAATCGTAAAAGATATCAGCAGTTTGAACAACTTGATTTGCATCAACTGATGAATGCTGATGGAATATTGTTGCAGATCTCAAGCATGATTGTTTCTCAATGCTCTCTTGTTGCTTTGGATCTGCCTTGAATGATTTCTTAAAACCATTCTGCATTGGTTTGTTTACTGGCTTGATCTTTGGATATTGCCCATCATAAAACTCATATTCAATCTGATCTCCAACAATAAATTTGTTTTGATCCTGCTTTTGTGATGAATATTCTCCCTTATCTCCATTCTCCATCCAAATATCAAATTTATACATCAATCCATATTTGGATTGCCATGTTCCATTGCCTTGAACATTACTTACTTTACTTGTTTTTACTATCATGATTAAAAATATTTTTGATCATCTGTGATGGTTTTAATATCACTTTCAATCTCATTTAACATTGCTTTTGCTGATTCATTCAACTCATTGATGCTTTCATCTGTTTTAACTGCATTGATTTTTTCATCAAGAGCATCCATCAGAATTGCATTCAGTTTGAGTTTGGATTGTGCATAATCCAATTGCCTTTGGTAATAGTTGATATCGCTCTGGATATCCTCTTTTGATTTTAATAAAATTTCTAATTCCATAATTTTAGATTTATAATTGTTTTAATTGTTTACTTGTTTACATCTGGTCTGCTTCCAAACATGATCTGGAACAGATCCCAGAATTATTATCCATTGGTTTGCCACATACAAGACATTCAAACTCTGGATGATCTGGATCTTGATGCCATGTATAAACTGGGATCTTAGATGAATAAAAATTCGCTTTCATATCTTTTCTGTATTTGTAATTGCTTTATAAATTCAATCTCCATTTTGTTATAATGGTTTGGATCAAGGTATTTTGAAACAACATTCAATGCCCCATCAACCTCTTGGATCAATACTCCAGTTCTTAATTTTTTAATAGGATTTATCATTGTATTAGATTTTGTAATTCTGATCTCCTAATTCTGTACTGATTGCCAATCTTAACTGCATTCAGCTTTCCAGAATTTATGTATCTGTAGATTGTATCTTTAGATAACTTTAGTTCAATACAAGCTTCCAATGTTGTAAGCAATTGAGAGTTGTAAATGTGATCATGTAACTGATCAATGAGGATGTTATTTTTCATGAGTTCGATTCCCAACTTGTTGATTAATAATTGCGTTTTGTAGTAACTCAATCACTCTGGATTGATATTGATCTGGAATTGCATAATATCCTGCAAACCAGTTATTGCGAATTGATAATGGCTTTAATCCAAACTCATGAGATATAAGTTTGATGAATCCCTTTTTATCATGCAGTTGATGAAATAGTATTTTATGATTGCCCATCTTAATATTCTATTAATGCGTATCCTATAGATTCAACTCTTTTTAAATTTCTGTTTTGTGGTAAAAATCTGATCTCTTGTAAGTCCATTTTGTTTTTGATTTTTGTTAATTAAATTGTTTAATTCTTTTGTTGTTGTTAATGCTTTACCCTTAATTTTTTCTCTTATATTGCATGAAACAATCATCAAAAATTGTATGCAATTGCAATGCTTTAACAATACAATTATAATACAATTATTATTATAATACAATACAATTGCAATGTTTTTTTGATATTTAACTAATTACACTATGGAAACTGAAAGGGATTATTCAAGTAAAATCAGCCAGATTCTTGAGTATTTGGGAATGAGTTCTACTGAATTTGCAAGGGAGTTGGGGATGGTTAATAACACAACCATAAGATTAATCCTAACTAAAAACAGAAAGCCATCCAACAAAACCATTCAAAAAATTGTTGCTACTTATCCAGAGTTTAATCCAAACTGGATTTTGTATGATCAAGGATCAATGATTCTGGAAAATGTTGTTCCAGATTCAAGAGTTGCAACTGATGATCTAACAACAACATCAAAACAAGTGATGGATCATATTAGAAAAGTTGTTTTGCCTCAAGTTCAATCATTGGTTGATCAGCAAAATGATTTATGGGAGAAAAGGAGAGAGGAGGATTATAAGTTTTATTCCAAAAAGTTTGATGAATCTGGTAAACAACAAACTAAAACAACTGAAAGTCTAATAAAATTGATGGATCAATATGCATCTGGATTAGAATTAAGAAATCAATATGCAAATATTGTTGATGGATTGGCACAAAAAATTTCAAAATTAGAGGAGGATATGGATTCTGCTCAAACATACCTTGCAACCTATTTTGAATTAGAAAGATTAAAAAAGAAAAGTAAAAAGAATAAAGATGATGTTGATAAGTAATTAATTTGTAAAAATTAAATTTATGTAAGTAAAATATCAATTAAAGTGTAGGATAATTTTTACAATTTTTTTAACTTATCGCCATAATCGTTTAATGATCAACTAATTACTAAATAATTTATTATGAGCATTGCAAAAAAAACTGCAATAATAAAATCACTTTTTAAAGATTCAGCAGATTATTCTGAAGAAGAAATTAAATATTTAATAAAGCAATTCAGAAAAGAATATGAGACGCATATTATGGAGAGAATCCAGATACCAACTCATAATACGCTTGAGGAATTAGATGTTCAATCAGATTCAATCAAATAATCCTTTTGTTAAATCCCTCAATGCTTCTTTATTAAATCTAGCATAACCATGCATTGATCTCAATGATCTATGCCCAGTAACTTTCATTATCAAGTGATCTGGCAGATTCTTTTCCTTAGATAATGTGATGAATGTTCTTCTAGCAGTATGAGATGTAATTATCTGCCATCTCTGGAAAACTTCTACATCCTTTTGAGTTCCCTTGATTGATGTTCTTTTAAAACTCTCTGTAAATCCTATCTTTTTGCAAACCATCTGAATCCTTTTATTGAATTTTTGAGATGATATCTTTGGGAGTTCCCAATCATATTTGATCAAGATCTTCTCCAGAGATTCAGTTAATGGAATGTATGATATGGTATCTGTTTTTTTAGATCTGATAATGATAAAACCATCCTGCAAATCATCCTTACTTATTTTGGAGAAATCAGAAAACCTTTGCCCAGAATAAATTCCCACCAGAAACAGATCTCTGGCTCTTTCATCTGCTCCAGATAATTCAGCATCCTCCAGTTTTTTAACATCCTCAAATGTTAATGCCAGTTGATCTGATTCATATCTGCCAATTGTAACATCTCTGAATGATTCATTGATCTCATATCCTTGTTTTGATGCCCATCTTAGAAATGTTTTAAAAGCATTGATATATCCATCCAGAGTATTATCATGGATATTCAATTCCTGCCTTAGAAACTTGATGAAATCATTCCAGAATCCAATTTTTAGATCTGTTAATTTATGCCTCTGATTGATATGATCCTCATATTGATCAAACTTAGATTTTAATGATTTGTATTTTTTGAGAGTTCCCAGAGTAACATTTGATAGGTTTTTTTTCTCCTCCAGATAAACATCATAAATATCATCAGCAAAGATCTTATGATCATTTGTATCTCTGCCTAATTCCTTTTTGAGATTGCTGATTGTTAGATCATCTCCATAATCTTTAACAATATCATTCACTCTAGAATAAATATCCATCAATTGATTTGTGATCCATCTCAAGCTGATGCCATTTGCTCCTCTCCTTTTCTTTGGCATCCTCAAATCAAAGTTCCAATCATCTGGATGAATTTTTAGTTTGGTTGAGATCCTGCATTGCCTTTTATTAATTTTAACATAATACTGGATCAAGATCAATGTTTCTTTTTGGGATTTTGGCTCTTTAAGATTGAATATCATAACACTAAAATAATAATAATTATTATTCGTGTTTAGTATCGTGTTTAGTTTTTTGCTATTTAATGCCCATTTGCAGTATGCATTAGTATGCAAAATTGTTAATAAAATTGTTCATGTATATTAGTGTTTTCAGCATTTGTAATGCTTTGGAGTAAAAAAGAGTTCAAGAGCCTCCGACTCCACTTAAAACCCTTGTAAACTTAATGTTTATAAGGGTTTTGTTTTTTTAGTGTTTAGTTTAGTGTTTAGTTATGGCAATTTTAACTAAAATAAATGCGTTAATCTAGCAACCTGCCCATGATCTTTTGAATGCAAAAATCCCTCAATTGCTTTTGGAGAATGTTGATATCCATTTCGATGATGCCATGAATCTGTTCCAGATGGAGATCTTAATGCCTCTACACATACTGATCCATAATCCTTTGCAACCTTATGATGAACATGATGTGTATAAATATAACGATGTTTTGTATTACTCCAAAATTTAGGGAATTCAGTTGCTAAAAGCAATGGGAGATCTTGGATCTTTGCTCCATCTCCATGAGTTGATCCAATCAAGTTTGATCCATATTGATATCCTTTTCGATGGTTGATTGATACATCAAATGTAATATTCTTTGATTTCCTAAACCAACTCTGGATGCTATCTGATAACATGAATCCAGAGATGTAATCATGATTAGATGGATTGAATGTAAAATGCACATCTGCAAATTGCATCAGTTGTTCTAAAACATCAATGTATAATCTTTTGGCTTTTGTGAAACTTTCAAACCACATTTCACTTGTATTTTGGAAAGTTCCAGATGTTGTTGTTGCTCTTGGAGTATCAACATGGAGAATATCATTTCCTCCGATAAACAAGATCTGATCAATATTAAATCCAGATGATTTTTCCAGAATACCATCAATCCCCTCTTTTACTCTCTTAACTGCAATCTCTGAATTATACTGATCTCCAGTTTCAAATGATGATGCCAGTTTTCCAATGTGAACATCAGCAGGAGAAATAACAAGTAAATGATTCTTTTTAGATTTTTTGCGTTTAATGGTTTTGTAATCTGGAGAATATTGATTCATATCTGCAATCAATTTATCTCTGATCTGCTGATATGATAAGGGATTGTTTTTAAGATGAATTGAGAATTGTTTTCCCTTATACCAATAATGATTTACAGAATCCATTGGCAATCCCTTTTCTTTACATTCTTTTGCCAATGCTCTATGCCTCATTACAATTTCATATTCATCATCTTTTAATCTAATTCTTGGAATTGCCATGATTTGTTTTGATTAATTTAATACAATTACAATGCAATTGCAATACAAGTTATAAACAACCTTTTGTGAATCAATTATTTGTAGATGGTTTTGAAAACTTTCTCTATTCCTCTTGATCCAAAATAAAAAATTGTCATTGTTCCAAATAGTGAATTAATTACTGGAATGTAAGCCTTATCAATCTGGAAATCTCCAACATTGCCATCCAGAAAAATACAACTCATGAAAAGGATAAACATTAATCCATAGCTGATTGGTCTTACAAGCCTTGTAACAAGATGCTCATTATCAGATTTCAATCTCTCTGTAACTTGTTGCATCTCAATAAGATCCATTTCCAGTAACTTTAATGCCAGATCTTTATCTGTTTGGCTTAGATCCTTATCCTCTTTGATTAATGCCCTTACAACTCCAAAAACTCCTCCTCCAGATGCAACCTCTCCAATCCCATCAATGATCTTTGATCCTGCTTTAGTAAGGAATGCTCCAACTTTAGTTTCTTTAAATTTTTTCTTTGGTTTTTTCCTTTTTAATTCTCCCATCTAATCTGAAATAAAATGAATAAAATAAACAGATTCAATTCATGATGATCAAAATCATCATCTGGTTTGTAATAACTGAATCCAATTTTTAATCCATGCCTCAAATATTCTGCAACTTTGTAATAAATAATCATGATAAATAGTTTTGTGAAATGTGAAAATATTCATGGAATGCATCAAATGATGGGCAATCTTTAGATGAAAAATCTCTATGCCCATAAATCAATGCCTCTTGAAAACGATCTTTTAATTCATGCAGTAAACAATCCAATGCCTCCTTTTGCTCTGGAGTTCTGGTATCTTTAGAAACTCTCATTGCCTTATCCATGCCTCCTGCATAAGCAATTCCAATTGAGAATTTATTCTCTCCTCTTGTATGAGATCCGATCCTTAACAATGGTCTGCAAGGATAAACAACCCCTTTGAGATCAATAAAATAATGATATCCAATATCACTCCATCCCCTCTCCTCAATATGCCATTTCTGGAGATCTCTAATTGTAACTTCTCTCCCTTCTGGAGTTGCAGTACAATGGATAATTATCTTATTGATTTTTCTCATTAGGTTTTCTCAATTCCTTGTATAGTCTTACACCAGTATAAACCAGAGAAACAACCAGTAATAACAATTTTAATGCAGTTTCAATGTTGCTCATTGATAGGCTTAAACTAAATGTATTGAGTAGATATAATTTTAAATCTTGAGTATTCATTATTCTCCAGATTCAGCAGTTTCATATTCAGCAGATTGTTCCTCAAGCCATGCAGAATATTTGTTTTTATGAGTTGCAGTCCATATTGAATTTGCAATCTTTTTTACATCTCCAGTTAATTCATCCTCATGATTTGGAGATATAAACCATCTGTTAAATGATTCTGAAATTACTTGATCCCCATCTTTGATCTGGATCTTTTCTCTAACTTGAATATGTTTCCATTCTCCAACGACTTCGATTTTGTCAATTACTGTTATTTTTTCTAATGCCATGATTTTATTTTTTATGATGTTATGTAACTAAAATGCCCTTTTATTGTTTGCCCATAACTTTGACCAGTTGAGCTGAAATGATTTGCGTAATGATTTGATGAATTCCATGATCCATTTGATACTGCTTTATAAAATCCAACAATATTTGATGTTTGACTATAAGAAAACCCCTGCAATCTGTATGTTGCATATTGTGATGCTCCAGTGTTTACATTAGCAGTATAATATCCTCCAGATGGAGAAAAACTGTGAATTGGTGCAAATGGCAAATTTGATAATGCCATTGTATAAAATGATGATGTGTACCATGAGCCAGTTCTAAAATTTAAATCCACATTCACATGAACAACATCTCCAATCTTTACATAAGTTGAGTTATTTGTCCAAACTTGAACATTTGAATGTTGATCATTTAAAGTTTGGTTTACATTACCCATTGCCAGAATCAATAAATTAAGATTATAAGTTCCAGTTTCATATTCCTCAAGCAAATTTGCTGATGTTGATCCTCCAATATGGAATCCAGATCCTCCAAATCCATAAGCATTGCCAGTTCCATAAGTTATCCTATCTGATGCAATTGTGAATTGTGGACTTGATGAATTGTAAGCTGAATTATTAATGTATTTGTATGCTCCAGAATTTAAGATCTCAAATGTATTTTGCCCAAATGATCCTTGAGATAATTTTAATCCAGTTGTTGATCCAGTTGCATTAATTGTAATCCGATCTCCAGTTGCAGTTGGATTGCTTACTGGCAGTTTACTGGAAATGTTGCTTGTATTAGTTGATATGTTAGATGCATTAATTTCAATTTCATCTGTATTATTTCCAATATCTTCAGTATTTGCAGTAATAGATGCTGAATTACTGCTTATTCCAGTTTCCATTGTATCAAGATTAACTGCTTGAGATACTGATATAAAATCAGTTTTAGCCTCAATATTAGTTGCTCTATTTTGCAATGCAGAAATATCAGTATCATTGGATGATATGTTGCTCTGATTTGTGCTAATGCTTGATGCATTATTAGAAATATTTGTTGCATTTGTACTGATATCAGATTCCATTGAATCCAGATTCACATTTTGAGAAACTGAAATAAAATCTGTTTTTGTTTCAATTGCAGTTGCTCTTGATTGTAATGCTGATATATCTGTATCATTAGAGGAGATATTATTTGCATTTGTTGTTATGCTATTCTGCAAAGTTGATCCATCAATTGTAATGGTTTGATTTGCTCCAGATGTTGAGATCCCATTTGATCCAATAACCTCAAAATTTTGAGAATCTAAATCAACTGATCCAGATCCAGAGTTTGTTGAAAAATCCAAATCCTCTGCCGTAATCTTTGTATCAACATAATCCTTAACTGATGCAGATGTTGGAATTGTTGTATCATTATCATTATTGGCAATGCCATCAGCTTGATCAACAAATTTTGTGATTGTAATGCTCTCTCCTGCATCTTTTAATGATCCAAATGATACTTCTCCATTTGCTCTAAAATTTCCTGCATTATCAAGATAAACTCCAGATGTATTTCCTTTGCCATCTGTAAGTTCCTTTTGAGTTGCTGATAATTCATCATTATCAATGGTTTTAATCAACCCCTCATAAGTATCTTTAATTTTTTGATTCTCTAATGATGCCATCTTTTATCTTTTTACTTTGTTTTTTTAAATATGCTTTTAATAGCTTTTCCGCTTGTTTTCTGGTTTGCCTTTTTATATCTGCCATCCTCCAAAATCTGCTTTATCTGATGGAGAAATATCTCCGTTTGAATTTGTGTAATATTCTGGATATTTGCTTGATGCATTATCCTGCAAATAATCAATCAATCTGTTTGTAAAATTTTGAGCAGTTGTTCTCTCCTTTTCAACCAGATAATCAATATCCTCTTTAGTTGCAGTTGTTGAGTTTTCTGCATTCGGTCTATAAACCCCATTATTTGAGATCCTAATTGCCAGAAATGGCAGAGCCTCAACCATTGCCCAGTGTATCAAACATGGCTTCACATAATCCTTTAACAGATTATAATAATCTCCAGAATTGCCAATTGATCCATTTTGGATCTTGTTTTCCAGAGCCTCATAAAGATCTGATCCCAAATAGTTCTGGATGTGAATCTCTTGAGCAATGAAAATGTATTGTATGAAACGATCAGTATCAACATTCCCATTTGTTGCAGTAAACCTTACCAGATCATCTCTGTTTATGAATAATACTTGAGCCATTATCTTTTCTTTTTATAATTAGGATTTGCATTTTTTCTGATCCAATCTGGATGATGCCCACCAAAAGGCATATCAATTGGAGCAGTTTCAGCATCTTTTCTCCCAGATGGAGTTGGTTTGTAACTTTTAGGAATTGATTTCACTTGCTCTGATGATGATAATGCCTTATCCTCATAATAAGATCCATCCGTTTTTTTCTTTAATCTGTATAACTGCTCCTGCCAAACATGAGAGCAATTAACTCCTCCTTTAAATCTGAATAAATCATACGCTCTTTGCTTATGCCCAAACTTTTTATTAATGCCCTCTCTGGATGCTTTATCAATATCCTCAATACGATAAACAACCCCTTTTGCAGTTCTTTTCATCATGGCTTTGCAAAATGCTCTGCCAGTTGGTTTGTTAGGAAATTTTGAAATGTATTTGTATCTAACTTTGTAAACTGATTTATCCAGATAACTTTCTCCAGATGGTTTTGATTT
>Ga0181380_1001244_pt1 | contig 11214 bp, 5 predicted proteins | sample 3SPOviralmetaG_FD_130116 | JGI IMG/M metagenome (GOLD analysis project Ga0181380, IMG submission 130116) | Marine viral communities from the oligotrophic San Pedro Time Series (SPOT) site, San Pedro Channel, CA, USA - 3 SPOT_SRF_2009-08-19 | ecosystem: Environmental > Aquatic > Marine > Strait... | reverse complement strand
CTTCTTTAATATTATGCTCTATTAGTAATCTTCTAGCGAAAGAATCTTCGAGCATTTGATTTTCTTGTTGCCAAGTGTATTTATTTGTACTCATTGTAATAAGGTTTAGTGTAATCTGTGTTATAATTAATTGATTTTGCTACATTTTGTCGCCATTGCCACTCATTTTTACGATACTCATAGCTTTGACACCATTTTTTGACAGCAGTGACTGTAGCGTTTGTGCCATACTTTGCTTCATAGTCAAGACATTGTTGTAACTTTGCTTTGATTTCTGAAGCGGGATAGTCTTTAAATTGTGTATTCATATTAGTATTATCCATTAGTGATCGTATTTAGCTCGTGAGTTTCTATGATACCAAGAACATCTGCTCTTGTTAGTTTATTTTCCATTTGTAAACCAATAGCCCACGTTAAATCATTATTGTATTTGTCAGTAAAAATCATGAGAACAATGGTGTTATGTGGTGAGACAGTGCTAGAATTACAATTATTGTAATTAGTAAATTAAGTTTTTGAATATTAGTCATATTATTAAATTTTATTATTGTTAGTAGACATGGTGAGAATCGAACTCACATTAACCATTATGTCTTGTACTTGTTCGCAATTTACTGTTAGAAACAAGTGGAACTCGCAGTAGTGACTACACTAATTCTACATTTCTTAGTGCAACTGGAATATTATTTGTTGCAGTGTAAGACTTGTATTTTTGAAAGCAATTCATACTTTGTAACTTACTTTTCATAATGTTGTACGCTATGTCATGATTGTAAGTGTATGTGATACCTTTTTTGTTAGTGAATTCAATTGTTACATTTTTTCCGATTAGTGACTGTCTGATGACAAATCTTTTTGAAGTTATTTTACTCATAATTTTATATTTTATTTATTTATTTAGTTTATTAGTTACATTAGTATTATCCAAGTTGTGTCGTATTTAGTTTGTAAGTTCTACTACAATTTCTTCATATAGATAATCTAGTATAGTCTCATTGTACTTATCTTTACACATAGTATTGTCATATGGAAACTTTACTTTTAATTCTTGTATTAATTCATTCATAGTAGTGTATATTTATTTGGTAGTTAATATTAGTCGAATGGTATACCACACTCATTCTAATGAAGTAACTATTATTACTTAATTACTTACATTTATATTATCCAAGTAGACTCGTATTTACTTTGTAATATAGTAAAACATAAAAGTATTTATAAAAAACATAAATATAAAATTATATTAGTATAAAATATTAGTTAGTGTGAGTAGTAATGTAAAACACAAACACGACATGTAGAAAAAACGTAAAACATTTTTGTAAAACGTGAAAAAAGTGGGGCCGGGCCGTCATTTAAAAACCATTTTGCGTAACTGACTGATAATCAGAAAGATAGGGGGTAACACCATATTTCCCTATAACTAACATTTTTTAAAATAAAACAGTGACATAAGCCTATTATAGCTATAGAGTAAACAGCTATTGTCACACTATACAAATATCATTATATATATAAGAGTAAACCTTGGCAAAAACCTGTAATATTATTAACCATAGCGCGCTTCACAAAAGTCCACTATAAATAATATTCATATGTTAAAGTTGAAAACAATACACATCAACTTATAGTCACAGCATAATATAAAAAAAAACAAATGGCACAAATCTCTTCATATCCTATACTAGAAGCTCAGTTTGGAGACAAGGTATTAGGATCAAACACTGTAGATAGCGCTGGAAATCCAGTTGAAGGTAATCCTACGGTGCAATACACATTTTCAAGCGTAAAAACCTTAGTTGATCAGAATTTTATTCAGCAACTAGAGACACAAAACACATCGTCAATACCTTTATTGCAGTCAGGTGATGCTTTAATATTTGGTAACACTGATATTACAAGTAGTCATGCAACATATACAGCTTCCACAGGTAAAGTTACTTTTTTAACAAAAGGTACTTATTGTGTAGAACAGCAATATTGTGTATCAGGCGCTTCAAACAGTCAAATACTACCAGTATTTAAAACAATGGAAAACGGATCTAATCAAACAGGTTCAACAATAATCGAAAAATATTCACCTAGCGACTCTACGGATAGAAAAATAATATCTATTAGTAATATTATTGATGTAACAAGCGGCACATACTACATATTTTATGGTTTATGGGATAGTCAAGGTGCTCAGCCTACACTTAAACCGCAATCAATAACCAATAATTGGGCAAATGAAGTGCCAAGTGCTTATTTAAAAATTTCTAAACTAATATAATATGGCGATAATATATTCATACCCTACGGTTACACCAGTAAAAGAAGATCTTATATTAGGAACAGATGTAAGTGCGAAAGGTAATCCTACTAAAAACTTTACAATAGAAAGTATAATTGATCTTGTAACTATAAAAACAGGAGATTTACAGTTTGTTTTAGATCTTGGTAATGTTGCTACAGGTAGAGACATAAATTTAACTAACAGTGCGTTTAGAGGCGGTTCATTTGTTACAACTGGTGGCGCAACAGTTTCTGGAACAACAGGAGTTGGTTTTACAAATATAACATCAACAGTATTTACAGGTACAATAGCAACAGCTGCTCAACCAAACATCACATCGCTTGGTGCTTTAACTGGTTTAGTTCTTAACGGTCCAATATCTGGTACTGGTTTAATAACTAACTCTAATTTAACAGGTGCACAAAATGATAATGTAGTAAGTACACTTGCTATTAAAACATATGTTGACAATAAAGTTGGTTTATACGATACACTACAAGAGATATTAGCTAACGGTAACACAACAGGTGGATCTGATATAGTGGTTTCTACGGGTGATGACATTACATTTACTGATACATCGAAAATATTAATGGGTACTACAGCTGCCGATAATCTAGAGATATACAGTGATAGTGCTAATAGCATAGTAATAGATAGAAGCCCTGGTGCTTTAAAACTACAAACTAGTTTATTGTCTGTAAGAGACGAAGCAGATACCATTCAAACAATAAGCGCTAATGCTGCTGGTGCAGTAGAACTATACCATGTTGGTGATAAAAAAATAGAGACATTAGTAGGTGGCGCTAAAGTGACAGGAGCTTTTCAAGCTACAACATCAGGTACATTTGTTGATTTAATAAACACAGGTACATATTCAGATTCAAGTGGTGATGTAGGAACAGCAGGTCAAATACTTTCATCTACTGGTACAGGTACAAACTGGGTAACAGAAGTTCCATTATACAACTGGAGCTTAGAAGGAACTACAATACCTAGTGGAACTGCGGTCACTGTAACCGATGGTACTAATATAACAACAACTTGGGATGCAACTAACTTTGATTTAACAATAGCTACGACAGGTGTGCCAGACGGTTCTGGTGCAGCTAATCAAGTTACATACTGGTCAGACACTGATACATTAACAGGTGCTGCAGGATTTACATTTGCAGGTGGTGCAACCGGTAAAGTAGCTATAGCTGGTGAATTAGAAGTTGGTGGTGTATTAACTGACGGTACATTTACTGGGTCAAGCGGTACATACACAGGTTATACAAGTATTACATCTACAGATTTTGTAGGTGCTTTAACTGGTAACGCAAGCACAGCAACAGCATTAGCTTCAGGTGGTGCAATAGCTATAACAGGTGATACAAGTTCTACAGGTGGACCACATACGTATACATCAGGTGGTGCTGTAACTATACCAACAACTATAGCTAACACTACGGTAACTGCTAAAACATTACTTAATTTACCAACCCCAACGTCTGCTGCAATTGCTGCATCAGATACTATACTTGATGCTATGGCTAAATTGCAAGGTCAAATAACTGGTTTAGCTGGTAGTCTTGCTTTTGAAGGAACTTGGAATGCCAATACTGATACTCCAACGTTATCTGGTACAACACCTTCAAATGGTACATTCTACATAGTGTCTGTCGCTGGTACTACAGATTTAGATGGTATAACTGATTGGCAAGTTGGTGACTGGGCAATATACGTAGATAATGGTGCTGGAACTAATGCTTGGCAAAAGCTTGATCAATCAAATGAAGTATTAGGATCTGGTGCTGCTAATAAAATAGCTAAATGGACGAGTACAAACACTTTGGCAACAGGTCTTATAGCTGATGATGGAACTGATGTTACTATTGGTAATTCAGGTAATTTAATTGTTCAAGGTAATACAACACTTGGTGATGCTGATACAGATACAACTTCAATAGTTGGTCCTGCTACAATGTCTAGTACGGCTAGATTTAATGTAGGTATTAGTTTAGGTGCTAATAATTATGGTTCAGCTGGACAAGCATTAACATCAGGCGGCGGTTCTGCTACAGCAAACACATGGACAACTTTAGATAATTACCAATACTGGGTTTTATCTGATGGAACCAATACAACTAATATAAACGCAACTGATACAGCAACATTTACAGGTGCTAGTGGTATAACAGTAGCTGAAAGTTCTGGAACAATAACTATAACAGGATCTGCTCAACCAGGTACAGGTACACAATATACTTTACCAGTTTGGAGCACAACATCTAGTTTAGGTGATTCAATGGTTTCTCAAAACGCAGGAGGCACAAAACTTACTGTTTCAGGCAACGTAGGAATAGGAGAAACAAATCCTACAAAAAAAATTGATGTATATCAAAGCGATACAAGTTTTGGAGCAGCAGATTTTAGACACGTTAATGGTAATCGTATATTAATTAATGCAAGTTATAATTATTATGATGCTTATAACCATATTTTTAGAGGTTTAAACGGAACAGATACACACCTAACTATTGACAATTTAGGAAACGTAGGAATTGGTATTACAAATCCAGCAGTTAAATTAGAAATACAAGATTCTACTCATACAACAATGAAAATAAGGTCAGGTAATGATGACAATATTTTATTTGCACAAGCAATACAAAGTAGTGATGCAAGAATTGGTACAGATACAAATACTGATTTATCATTTTATAGTAATGCTTCTGAAAGAATGCGTATAGATAGTTCAGGGGATATTTTAATAAAAGGAACAAACAATCCTTATACAGCTACAGATAGAGGTAATATTACTTTAAATGGTAGTTCAGGAAACATAATAGCATTCACTAACAATACAGCAGGTAAGGGTTATATATTTCACGATAATACTGATTTAAAAATATTAAACGCAATAGCAGGTAATTTAATACTTTATACTAATAGCACAGAAAGAATGCGTATTGATAGTAATGGAAACTTTGGATTAAATGCACAAGCTGAAAATTCATCAGGAACTTGGCGTAATTTTAATTTTGGTAGTTTGACTATGGCAGGTAGGTCAGACAACTCTCTTCCAGATGCTATAATTGGAACTAATTTTAAGTTTACAACAGCTAATGCAGAACAAAGAATATCAGCACACGCAACAAGTAGAGTGTTCTTTAACGATGATGTAATTACATTTTCAAATGCAGCAACAGGAGCAGCAGATTCTTCTATTTCTTGGAATGAAAGAATGCGTATAGATAGTTCAGGACAAGTAGGAATTAATGATACTGTTTCAGGCAACTTTACTACAAATTACGACACAAAATTATTAGTAGGTGGAGAAATAATTGCAAGAAGTCTAACTGCTAGTGCATCAATGATTTCTATTGGTGGCGATTCTACTTCTGCATTTATTAAGGTAGGTAAACAAGATGGTTCTCAAACAGCAAGACCATTTAGAATAGAGGTAGGCACATCTGAAGTAATGCGCATAGACAGTTCAGGTAATGTTACTATAAAAGCACCTACTGCATCTGGTGGTGGTGTTTTAAATTTAGAAAATACAACAGATGCTGTAAATGGTACGGACTGGGGTAGTTTAAATTTTATTAGTAATGATACTTCAACAAGTGCAAGTGGAATCAGGGCATCTGTTGTAGGAACTTCTACAAGTTTTAATGGAGATGGTAATTTAGTATTTAGTACAGCGCCTTCTAATGGAACTAACACAGAAAGAATGCGTATAGACAATTCTGGGATTGTTACTATAACAAGGAGTTTTACTCCTGCAGCTTCATTATCTGACATTACACAACTCAAAATTGAAAATACAGATACAAGTTTTGGGGGTAGTGCAGCAGGTATTCAGTTAGATGCAGGAAATGGAGATACAACAGGATTTATTTTATCTCGTGCAGACGGAAATGATAATACTTTTGAAGGTGTAATTATTGGTACAGTTACTGATAATCCTATTATTTTTGGTACAAATACTGGAACTTCAAGTGTAACGGCAAACGAAAGAATGCGTATAACAGAGGGTGGACACGTAGGAATTGGAACGACTTCGTCTAACGGAAATTTAAGTGTACAAAGTATTGTAAACATAAATGATGGAAGTAATTTTACAAATAAAATTGCACCTTTAGTTATTGGTGATATTAATGGTGTAAGTAATAGTAGAGTTTTATTATTAGACAGTAATCAAATAGAATCAAATGGTGACAACTTATATTTAAATTATAATTCAGCACAGGATGTAATTTTAGGCATAGGAGGTGGAGATGTTTTAATAAATGCAAACTCAAAATATAATGGTTATCCAACTAGTTTTACAACACAAACTTTAGCATCTGGTGCGGGTGATTTTTGCCCTATTTTAGAATTAGTAGGGAATAGAAGTGCAGCTCAAGGCAATCAAAATGCCATGATACAATTCTTTAATAAAACTTCAACGGCAGTCGAGGTTGGAAGAATTACATCTTCACAAGGTTCAGCTACTAATGATGGAGAATTATCATTTAAAACAGCAAATGCAGGAACACTATCAACACGAATGACTATAACATCTGCAGGTATTATAGAAGCAGTTGCAGATATAAGTACTTATACTAATACACAAACAGTGTTTGCAGGTTATGGGGATACTGATTCAGGAGAATATGGTATAGCTTTAAACACTGCAGGAGATGGCTTAACAGGTTCTATAACTTCGAATTTAAAGTATTCAAATGGTACAATTACTCAACCAAATACGGCAAGAAGTTCTGGGGAAATAAGATTTAATAATACTACAGCCGCATCCGAAACTGCTGATATTCAACTTGGCGGATATTACAAAGGTTCAACAAATTTTGTAATGAGAATGAATATTGGAGTAACAGGTAGACTTACCGTGCCAGGTTTAGATGGTAAAACTCAAACTGGTTCAGAAGTAAGATTTAACACTACAAGTGGAGAATTATATTATTTTACCTCTTCAAAAAGATATAAAACTGATATAGTAGATCTTGAAAGTTCTTTAGATAAAATAAACGCATTAAGACCTGTAAGATTTAAAGATAAAAATACAGGTGAAGCAACTTGCGGTCTAATTGCAGAAGAAACAGTAAAAGTGATTCCAGAAGTTGTATTTACAAAAGAAATAGAAGGTTTTGATGAACCTCAAATTGAAGGATTAAATTATACAGATATTGTTCCTTTTTTAATTAAGTCAATACAAGAATTAAAAGCAGATAACGATAGTTTAAAAGCTAGAATCGAAACGTTAGAAAATAATTAATATGGCAGTAATATATTCGTATCCTTTAAAAACACCAAAAAGAGATGATTTACTTATAGGTACGGTAACTTACGACGGGTCTGATCAAGATCCAGTTGTTGGTAATCCTACAGTTAGTTTTACAGTAGGTTCGTTGATTAATTTAGTTGAAGCTCAAGGCGCTGCTCAAAATTTACAACAAGTTACAAATATAGGCAATACAACAACTAATTCTATTGTTATATCCAATAGTTTAAAAGTTGCAGGTGAGTATTATGATTCAAGCAATCAACCAGGAACATCAGGTCAGATACTTAGTTCAACCGCTACAGGAACACAATGGATTAATATTGCTGCTCAAGGTGTAACTAGTGTTGGTTTATCAATGCCAACAGCATTTACAGTGACTAATTCACCTATAACTCAGTCTGGTACTTTAACGGTTACAGGTGCGGGTACAGCTGCTCAATATATAAATGGTTTAGGTAACTTAGCTAGTTTTCCAACATCATATGTTTTACCAGTTGCTACAACAGTAGCACTTGGTGGTATAAAAATAGGCTACACAGAAGCTGGTAAAAATTATCCATTAAAATTAGATAATGAAAGAGCTTATGTAAATGTACCTTGGACAGATACAGTTTACACACTACCTTTAGCTGCTGATGGAACAAGAGGTGGTGTACAGGTGGGTTACGCAGAAAACGCAAAAAACTATCCAGTTGAGTTAGATAATGAAAAAATGTTTGTTAATGTTCCTTGGAGTGATACAGTACAGACAATAACAGGTACTGGAACAGACAACACTGATTCTGGTATATTGTTAAGTGATAGCGGTGGAACTGTTTTAATATTAGGTGATGGCAGTGTTACAGCTGCGCAAACAGGAAATACAATAACTTTAACTGGTACGGATACTGGTGTAACTGGTGTTACTTTAGCTACAGCGGATTCAACAGGTGTGCCTTTAGTCGAAAGCATAGCAAACAGGGAATTAACTCTAACATCAGCTAAATATATTGGTGGTGCTAATGTAGGTTATGTACCTGAAGGCGGAACTGGAACAACTTATTTAAAAGGTGACGGAACTTGGGCTGCAATACCTACTGGCTTACAATTTAAAGGTACATGGGATGCTTCAAGTGGTGGTGGTGGAACTCCAGATTTAACACAAGCGGCTAATAAAGGTGATGGTTTTTTATGGATATGTGATGTTGCTGGAACTGCTTATCCAAACGGAGGAACTAACGAGCCTAGCACATGGAATTTAGGAGATTGGGCTGTTTATGATGGAACTGCTTGGACTAGAGTACCGGCTACAAACTCAGGTGTAACTAGTTTAACAACAACTGATGGTACTTTTATTGATTTAACGCCTGACACAGCTACAACTGGCGCTGTGACTGTTACAGCTGATTTAAGTGCTGCTGATGGAAATAATACTGGTACATCACAAAGATTCTTAACAAAAAACAATACTTGGGCGGTACCTGCTTATACAGCAGATACTAATACAACTTATACTATTGATGTGCCTTCAGCCACAACAAGTATTAATTTAAAAGGTAGTGATGGTACAGACGATGCTATTGTATTAACAGGTGGAACAAATGTTACGTTGTCTAGAACAAATGCTAGTACAATAGATATAGCTGCAACAAATACAATATATACAGCTGGAATAGGTTTAACGTTAAATGCAGAAGAGTTTGATGTTAATGTAGATTCAACAGCTGGTAATGCACCCGAAAGTTTATCTACAGACGCTAATAGAACTTATGCTGTGCAGTTAGATAATAATAGTAGTAATTTAGTTGTAAACGTGCCTTGGGTTGATACACCATATGATTGGGAGATAAAAGATAATCAAGCAACTCCTAGCACTGGTGATGTTGTTAATGGTAAAACAGTTAAATTTGTAGGAGCAACAGGCGCTTTATCAACTGTATTAACCGATCCTAATAGTGATGGTAATTTTGTAATGACATTGACATCACCAGATACACAACCAGTTTTATATACTTTAGCTGGTGCAGCCGCAAGTGGAGTTGGTGTTACTGATTACAATTTAGTTTTATCAGCCGATGGAACAGCGCAAGATACCATGGTGTTTAAACAAGGTTCTAATGTTACTTTTACAAGAGCCGCAGATTCTTTAACTATTACCGCGGCTAATGATAATGATCAATATGCTTTAGCTGGTGCAGCAAGTACAACTGCTGGAGAATACAATTTAGTTTTATCTAATGACGGTACCGATCAAGACACAATGGTATTCAAACAAGGATCTAACGTTACATTTACAAGAGCTGATGACTTGCTAACAATACAATCAAAATGGGATGCTAATACAAAAACAGTTGCTGGTTACGTAGCTGCTCCAGGTGACGTGGCTAATAAAGTTTGGAAAACAGATGCTAATGGTAATCCAGCTTGGAGAATTGATGATACAGGTGACAACACAACATATAGTATAGCAAGTGGTAATACTAAAATAATAACTTTAACAGGTAGTGATGGTTCTACCAGTACGGTTACTTTAGCTGATGGTAGCGATATATCAGTAGCTGGGAATAATGGAACTATAACTATAACAAATGATTCACCTGACACAGGTATACCAGCGGTTATATCTGATGGTGCAGCTACTCCAAATTTGTCTTTTGCTAGCAATGTTACAGCAGCTATGGTTAGAACACAAATTGGTGCTGGAACTGGTGATGGTGTTGTTGAAAGCTTAACAACAACCGGAAATTCAGGTGCGTCAACTCTTAGTAATACAGGTGTTTTAAATATTCCAACTCCTCCAACATACACTCTAGACGTTGATCAATCATCTCAAGGTAATGACTCTGATCCTTATATAACTCTTGATGCTAGCTCTTCTACTGATGACTCCGTGCAGTTATTCGGTGGTGATCTTATAACGGTAACTAGAGATGGTGCTAGTAAAATAGATATTGCTAGTACAGCTGCACCAAATACTGTTTTTGAAGCGGCTGTAGGAACAGGTAGTCCACCTGTAGGAACTATAGGTACAAAAGGTTTAGTACCTGCTCCACCTGCTTCAACTTGGCCAAACACAGATAAATATTATTTAACTAGTGATGAAACCTGGAGTATACCACCTGGGCAAGGTATAACTAGTACGTCTGTTGGTGTAGCTGACGCAACAGTTAACAATACGCCGTTAACAGCTGTTGTTAATTCTAGCTTAAAATCTTTAACTTTATCATCTAAAAAATATAAAGGTGGGAGTTTAGTTGGTTACGTGCCTGATGGTGGAACAAACTCTACTTATTTAAGAGGGGATGGAACCTGGTCAAGTATAGGTTCGCAATTTCAAGGAACATGGGATGCTACCACTCTTGGAGGTAATGTTGGTGGAACTCCAGACCTAACACCTCCACCAATTGGACCTAGTCCTTATAGTAATGGTGATTTTTATATATGTAGCGTTGCTGGTAACGCAACACCAAACGGACCCAACACAACCCCTAACAGTTGGGGTGTAGGCGATACGGTTATTTGGAGTGGATCATCTAGTAGTGGGTCATGGCTTAAGATACCAGCAACAGCTTCTGGGGTTAATAGTGTTGATACAACTGATGGAACTTATATTAACCTAACACCTAATTCAGCAAGTACAGGGTCAATAACAGTTACAGCTGATCTAAGTGCACAAAACGGTACTTCT
>Ga0181380_1001242_pt1 | contig 11241 bp, 17 predicted proteins | sample 3SPOviralmetaG_FD_130116 | JGI IMG/M metagenome (GOLD analysis project Ga0181380, IMG submission 130116) | Marine viral communities from the oligotrophic San Pedro Time Series (SPOT) site, San Pedro Channel, CA, USA - 3 SPOT_SRF_2009-08-19 | ecosystem: Environmental > Aquatic > Marine > Strait... | reverse complement strand
CTAGACTCTGGATTACCAAAGTCTGCTATTTTAGGCAACAAATACATATATAAGGCCCCAAAACTACACATGTCTGTGAAGGATTCTTTGTGAGTTAATATTTTTATTGGATCAAAGTCAGGTAAACTGTTAATACTAGAATAACTGATACCTGCATGATTTATATACTCTCTCCACTGGCTACTCATCTTGATCTTTTGATTAATTCGATTTGTAGTTTTAGTAGTGAGATCCTCAATATAATTATTTAGATTACCAGGCGTGTCAGGAACATTAGTAAAGTCAATCTCATTGGCTTCGAAAAGTCTCTGATCTTTATCCCTTACATCATTTGCTTCTGCGTATGTTACTACTTTTCCGTCTGCTACTATAAATGCCATATTTTTCTCTTATAAATTATTATCTACTGGGTTAGACTGACGCCAATCCTGTAGGTGTATTATTACTTCTAATGAACGAAATTCCAATTGCTTGAGTAATTAAACCTTGCAATAATGCGTCATTGGCTAAGTCTTGAGCTACTGATCCAATTGAACCTGAGCTAATTCCGCCTACACCGTTAAGTTCTTTAGCAAGTGCTAATTCTTGTCCTGGTGTAATTACGCCTGCATATAGGCCCTGAAAATCAGATGGTGCATTGACATTTCTGAGCTCTGCGACCGACGTAGAAAAGAAGTCGAGTGTCGCCGCATTGGCTTGTCCGATTCCTGCCTTAGTAGCAATAGCTCTAATAAATGTAGGATGAATTTGTTTAAATCCGTTCCTGACCGTGCTGACTAGTTCAATTTGGTCCCTATTTACAGATTCATGCATCTTGACTTCTGGCTCTCTTTTTACCATATAGCCTAAAGCGTGATCCGAAAATACGTATCCCAATTCACATGCGCCTACGTTTGCAGTTGCTGATAAACCGTCCATGCCTACTGTTACGTTTGCAAGGTTAGTCATAGCCGCTTCTAAGTTGTGACCCATTACGTTAAATCCACCCAAATCCGTGGATTGTGCGATCGCACGACTCAGACGAGTTACTACTGCGTTTCTAACTGTGTCATAACCCGCATCTTCCATATCTTCAGTCGTAACTAAAGTTCCGGATCCACGTTTTACTGCTGTTATTTGAACTGATGTTGGTGCAAAGTCGTTAACTGGAGTTGCTTGATCGTTTCCACCAATATCAATAATTTTATTTCCTGGGTTTATTGTTGCCCCAGTTGTCCAAGCGTTTGTTACAGGAACGTTCATTGTGTTACCTGTTCCGCCTGTGATATTATATGCGTTAAGAATAAGTTGCTGATTTGGTAGTAGGACAAAATTGTCAAAATACGGTATTAAATCAGCGACTACGTCTTCATATAAATTTGCAACGTTTGTTGTTGTCGCCATGATATATCTCCTTTGATATAGTTAATTTATATAAGTTTAAAATTCTTTAAACTGTAGTTATTTTCTAATCATTGCCTTTACTTGTGCATCGGTAATACTACCTCTGCTACCAGTAGGGCTCTGAGTTCGCAAACGAACATAAGCGGCTCTGTAAGCAGGATCTGACTTCAGTTTACCTGCATCAACTTCCTTGGTGCCTACAACTCCATTTGGTTGCTTGTCTGCGTCAAATGTTGCAACGCCTTTTTTAGCAAAAGGTAAGCCTAATGTTTTTCCAACTACTTCAACAGCCGATTTGTAGTCTGGTGTTTCACCATCTACAGTTAGGTAATCTTCACCATTTTTAATAGCAAATGTATCACCTTCTAAAAGTAGCATATTTCTGGCCGACATTAAATCAATAACAGCATCCTTCTGGTTGGTATCCCAACTGTTAGGCATGTTATCTTTAAGAGTGCCTACATGTTGTTTCAATGCAAAATCCGTCTTAACTTTACTTAATTCGGCTTGCAGTTCTGCAACTGTCTGCTCCTTCTTTTTAACACTATCCTTTAATTGACTTATGTTAAGAGTATCACCTTGTTCAGTGTCTGTATTCCTTAATTGGTTTACTACACTTCTTACTTGGTCAAAACTATCTAACTGTAAATCGCTTAAAAGTTTAGCCTCTGCTTCTTTCTTGGCTGATGCGGCAATTCTGTTAACATCGTCGCGTTGATAAACACGGCTTCCGTCAACCATCATCTTGTCGCCCACAATTTCCACTTTATTAGATTTCTTGTGTGCTGACTCTATTACAACATCATCAGATTTTGCTAATACTTCCGTATCTATGCCAGTATCTGTTGTTACTGGTTGCACATTTTCACCTGCAACTGGTGTATCATTTGTGATTGTCTCACTCATCATTTTCTCCTTTATTACTCCCTAGAAGTTACGGGTAATCAAGATAATTAGACGCCATTATCAGTTGTGGTTGCATCCAACAACTGTCGTAGCCTCTTGCGTATCTTGTCACGCATTTCGTCTTTGAATTCTGTATCTTCTTCTGTGTCCTGGCTGTCTCTAATAGCCTGAACTGCCGCATCATACTCATCATGAGTCATAAACGGCATATATGTTATGTTACCAGCGTCATCTGAATGACTATGACTGCCTGATCCACCAAGTCTACGGGCTTCTGCTAATGCTTCTGCCTCTGTATCAAAACTTTGTATCTCATCTGGTATGTTTACGCCAAACATACTGTCATATTGTTTTAAAATGTCCATTCCTAAACGGATTTCTGCCATTTCGCTTTCAATTGCTCTTTTATTGTATTGTCTGTTGTAACTTATGCTAAAATCGTCTGGTTTTTGTTGGTTTGTCCAATCAAACCAGGTATCCCATAAATTACTTTCTGCATTCTCTAAATTGGTTGCTTTTTTTCTAATTAAAGCGGCTAATTTATCGTCATATACTTCTATATGTTGCCCACTGTTACTGGATTTTATTAAATCCTCACTACGCAACATTGCAATTTGGCTTAATTTGTCTATTTTACTGTCTATGCCTATTCTGATCTCAGCCATATTTGCTAGATCTGGACTGACATATTCAAAAACATAACTGCTTTCTCCTGTAAGTCCTGCCTGCACCTGGATTGTTGCTCCAGGTTCTGCCCCTACCTGTCCGTCGTTCATTTGTGCTGTAGTCTCGTCCAAAACTAATGAAGGATGAGCTCCATAAGTTAAAATTGCATAAGCCTCTGCACTATCGCCAAAAATACTTCTCTGTATTCCAGCAACATCCTGAACTACGGTGGTTCCTACACCATTGTATACTTTTTGTGATTGGTATATTGTGGTTACTGGTATGTAACCTAATTCGTTTTCTTGCACTATTCTGTAACTAAAGTCATCAAACATTTCTAATTCGTCTGAATTAACAGGAGGCATATAATCCTCGTCCTGTCCTACCCATATAGTTTCTATAGTGCTCGGTGTATAATATCTGTATACACTATGATAGTCATTGTTTTCTAATTGAATAACCATTTTATCCAGTAATAAATTACCATTTAAGTCGTATCTGTAATCCCAGTTAGTTACATCTGTAGGAGAATGTAACTTCCATTTAGGAATATCTGAGCCTACTGGTTTGTAACACTCTACATGGCAAACACCATATATAGTAGTCATTACGTCTACCTGGCTCATAAACTCTGTTAAATTATCCCCTTCTCCATTTACATCTAAAGTAAAATCGTCTATCTCAGATGTTTCAGGTAGCATCCTTTGTGGTGCTGTTCTAAATAACATACTGTTGTATTCTGCAACAATTAATTTAACATAATTGTATACTGGCGTATTTTCCAATTTCTCATTGTAAAAACTGCCTCTGCTTACGTCTACATCTCCTCTTACTACAGCATTCTGATCATAACCATATGATACACGAGCCCTGCTTTTGCCATCTACAACACCGTCATCATTTAATGAGTATGTGCTGATAGTTTCGCTGGATGTGTTTAAGTCTGATTGATATGCTCTAAGATATTGACCGTCCTTATATTCTACTCCGCCATAATATGAATTAATGCAAAGTCTCCACTCATTATAGTATCTGGAATATAGGGAATGTGCTGACGTGATAAAGTCTAAGTAGTCGCTCAAAAGTTGCTCCTATAGGGGTATTTGTTCTTATGTAATATTACCAGACTATTTATCCGATTTATAATATTTGTTACCTAAAAACTTAACTAAAATGTTTAACTTAGATAAATAATAATGTATAATAAATATATTAAAACTATTATAGGAGCAACTTATGACAAAATATACAGAGTATAGACATCGTAAATCTAGCGACAGAGTGTATGTTGAATCTCAACATTCATATACTGGATTTAAAGACAAGTGGGGTATACATGCCACTGACTTAGCAAAACAAGAAGGTGTTAGCACCGAGGCAATACATCAAAGGGTATATCTCTATAAAAATCCTTATCAGCGACGCAAAAACCCTACATTATGCGAAAAAATACATCATAAAACAGATGTAGAATTAGCATTTGAATTAAACATACATCCGCAAAGTGTTAGAGTAAAGGTTAAAAAATATGGCGATGCTTACCATCCTGGAGAAAAAGAAGGACCTAATAAAGGCGTTATATTTGGTAAAAATGACTGGAGAGAAAGCAGAAATGTAAAAAGCAGTAGGTTTTGGCTTATGCCACAACATGAAAATTATCCACATGAAGCCAGGAAAGGATTATGATTAAGTCTACAGATACATTAATACCCATAGAGGTTACTGATACCAGAAGTAGCCGTAATGAGCAAACAAAATATAGAACTATAAGTTTTTGGGATCCAAAGAACCGTGAAGAAGTTAAAACTCATGTAGTTAGTAATTTTGGTAATTACACCAGATGGAAAAAAGTTATTAATTACGATTTAAAATCTGACACAGCAATCCTTAAAGGCGCCTTTAAATATAAAGATATAGATGTAATAGATGCTGACAGCACATTTAGTATGCACCCTGGTGTAAGTTGGAATGATGTTGCAGACATAATAGGAGAATAATATGAGAGAATATAATAATTTAAGAGAAGGCACAATTCGAACTCGAATCCATAAAAGCAGAGCAGAACACAAATACAATAAAAACACTCGTGAAGGTGCCAGACGCATTGCACAAAGCCAGGGCTACCGTTATTCACTATTAGATAGTCCGCAAATGATTGCGTTGCTAAACAGAGCAGGTATTGAATTGTTTAATGAATTACCAGAAGGGTTTTCAGAAGGCGATACAATTAAGTTTACATAATGTATAAAAGAACTATTAACATAACATGTGATTGGGCTAACGATTGCGTAACTATTGGAACTGAATCTTTTACATTAGAACAATTAAAATTTGAAGATGCACCATTAAGGCAATTAGTTAAAGACTGTTTAGATGATACAGAAAAGGCACAACTCAGATTGGCTTATCCTGAATGGTATAATGAACTGTTTGAATTGCAACATATTACTACAGAAGATTTAGTAAATCAATTAAGACAAAGCAATACACCACATACAAATAAAGCAAGGCCTAGCAGTAATGATATGAGAAACTTCTTTAATAAGGATTATAAAAGGAATTTGTGGGATCGCAAAAATACCATTACGCCAGTAAGTTATAAACCTACTAAACCTTAGGGTCTCTGCTGTTTATATTAACTCGTTCTGGAAATTCTATATCTGAACCGTCTTTATTAGTTTTACGTTTGCCGTTAAACTCTTTAAAGACTTCTTTCTCTTTTTTAAATATCTTATCCCAATTATCAGCATAAGCCTTGTCATTGGCATTGCGCCTCTGACTTCCCTTACCGCCGTGCCACTGTTTACTCATCGTCTTCCGGGTATTGTAAAACACCATTAATGCGAACTTTAAACTTAGGCTTGGGTTTATCCTTTTTCCAAACTATTTTGTCATAACCATCTTTGTATTGCTCATCATTAACACCAGTGCTTATGCCTGATCCTGGCTTAAAGCCTTCTCCAATATCTCGCATCCTGCGTAACTTACTGTTACTGTTAATGAGCTTTTCGTTCTTTACCCACTGGCTACTGTTCTTTTTGGGTGCCTTACTGCCTTTGCCACCATGTGAACTATTATCAGCCATCTAATTTCTCCTTGTGTAATAATTTTACAGTATCCTCTGTAATCATTAGCATCACAGTATCGCCTTCTTCTTTGGCTACTTCTGCCTGCAATATACAACTACCACGGTCCATGCCTATAAACTCTAATGTCCTGTGTGTTTTAGGGTAATTGACTGTAATTTTATATACTTCTTCTGTGGTATATCTGGTCATATATTTACCTTGTTCGTTCCAAACTTTAAATGAATGTTTACTTTGCATCACACAACCTGCTAGTTATATAAATGTATTTGGTGCCTTCTGGACACCCCCACAAATACTCTTGTGCCTTTTGTCTACAATTATCTAAATTACTATTTCTGAAATACTTTAGGTATTCCTGTTCTGGTTCTATAACACTAATAACATATTCTACTTGCTTATCCATTATAACATCCTTCCTACGCTTCTGGTTACTGGTGCACCACGACTTACATTCTGTTTTATTGGGAATGTTTTAAAAACCAAATATCTCAAACTATCAGTTAGATGGTCAAAGCCTGAATTCTTGTCAGGCTGTCTGGTGTTTTCTTTATATGTGTGTTTAATTAAACACTCTCTGAGTCTAACACATTGTGGGTCTATTGTCAATCTAATTTCGCCGCTACTGTTACGCAATAATGCATTCACGGCATTTATGCTGTCTGCTACACTAGGATTAGTTAAATCTGTAAATAATTTGAAGCCATTATTTTTAAGTATAACATGATTACTTATAACACTATTGGTAGACCCTGCTCTGCCTGTGGCATCTGGCATAACATTATAAACACGGTCAGGATATCTGTGTTTAATTTCCTTGACCATTTCAAATGTATCTGAGCCATATATTTCTATCTCATCTATAATATGCAAGGCATCATTACTTTTAATTCCTATAACAGCACTCATTGGCGAGATATTAAAATCCATTCCTATATATAATGGCATGTTGTTTATGCCAGGAATATCTTTTTTAATTACATTGTGTTCAGTAAAGCCATAAAAGATAACAGATTCGTAGGTGATAAACTGTGCCTCATACTCCTGCTGAAAGCGGCGTTCATCTAGATCTCGGCGAGCATCCTCTATCTCTTTGGGAGCCACCTGTCCGCCCTGTATAGTAGTAAACTGATAACTACTCCAATCCTCTGTGGCACCAGCCTGTGCCCATAAGTCCCAGAAATGGTTACGACCTTTAGGAGATCCTATAAACATAGCATGTCCTAATGTATCTGATAATGTGGGTCTCAACACACTAAACCAGGTATCAGGATCCATGTCTGCAAATTCATCCAGTGCTATAAAATTATATTTACCGCCTCTCAAAGAATCTTTATTTTCTGAACTACGCAGGGTTATAGTGCTACCATTTACTAATGTTACCATTAGTTCTGATTGGTTAATTCGCTTGATCCAGTTCTTGCTGTATAAAGTATCTAATAAATCCTGCCAGATAACTGTTTTGGCTTGCCTATAACTTGTAGCCATATATAAACATTTCTGATTAGGGAACCTGGCAAACTTAGCCAGCTCATTAATGGCTAAAAATGTTTTGCCAAAACGTCTGCCTGCCGCCACAACTCTGAATCTGCTTTTATCGTCAGAAATAGTTTGTTGAGGAGCAGTGAGCTTCATTATAACTCTATTTTGGGACTACTAGTGCTGTGTCTGACTTCTGAACCATAACCTATTGCTATGCTAATAAAAGTTAATGGTAATAACCATATACTGATCCAGTCCAGCATGTGACCCCATGTAAGACTGATGCCTAATAGTGTAAAGGTGTTTATACCTGCTGTGGTAAATTGTTTTTCTGTTGGTAATTTCATAACCGTTGCCTCCTGTAAATCTATAGTAGTATTTATCAGAATTTAACATTTTTGTCAACAAATTAGGCTTGACATATCTGATAAATGCGTTATACTAGTGGCATATATTTAAAAAAAGGAGTAATATATGACAGACGGTAAAATAAAAGAATATGCTAAAGAAAAAGGTATTTCTAAAGCAGAAGCCAGAGCTCATTTTGTAGAACTTAGTAAAAAGTTTCACGGAATGACTGGCGAAGAAAAGATGACTAAAAACATTAATAGCAGAGTTATTGAGTTATTAGACAATCCTATAAATGGATTTGCTAAAATATTTGATGATTCTAAATATTGTGCTTATAGTCCTCTAATGAGTAGCGACGAAGGTTATGATGTATGGCGTGATGCTATATATGATGAACATAAAGGTGATGATCTTTATGATACACATTTAGGTATATATAAAACTATATTAGGTGGCGTTGAGTCTCAATCATTTAATCTTTATAATACTATAGAACACCATTACATCAATGTAGAAGAACAGCAAAAAGGTTCAGCACCTTTTGAAAGCAATGAAGGTTCTTATAGATTAGCATTTTTGTATAGCAAAATAGAAGATCAAATAGTTCCATTATTTTTTAATACACACGATATGACTGAAAAGCAGATGTTTAGAAACTATCGTGGTGATGAAATGTATCTCACAGGCTTGTATGCGGCTGTGTGTAGAACTATGTTAGCAAGTATTCCGTTAAGTGGCTTTAATCCAAAAGCAGAAGAAAACTTAGAGGCGTTGATGTCACAGAGCATGATGTCCAGTATATCTTACAGAAAAGCCAACTGGTTAAACACATATGAAGTAATGTATGAGTTTGGTTTGCACTTAATGGAACACCCTGATCACAAAGATCAAGGCTTAACTTACTATAGGATTAAGGACTAATATTAATATTGTCAAGCCCATATAGGCTTGACATATCTGATAAATCAGTTATACTATAGGTATATATTTAATTAAGGAGTAATATATGAGAATGGTAGAAGAGCAAGGTAATTATAGTTTTTATAGTTTTTATACTATAGATATGCCTATACACCGAAAACAGTTAGATGCATTAAAGGATCATTTAAATGAATATTTTGATTCTTTAGAATACGGTGACTTAGAAAGATGGGTTTGGGATACTTGTGAAGGTGTTGATCATGACGGTTATGGCAGTTTTAGATTTGAATGGCCTGCTGAAATAATGAACTTTTTAACAGAAGATCAGAGACAGCGTATGGAAGACATAGTTAATGAGATGGTTTGTGAGAATGATATAGTTATGTATATGAGTATGTTACATTCTTATCAGGATGGCGATGCTGAGATCGAAACAGCAAGTGATGTTGAAGACTATATGGATACTATTATAAATGCTGGTTATAGTGTAAGCAAGGATGATGCTGAGTGTGTGCCTGGTCATTTGCAAGATGCATTTAACACATATTATGCAACTCTTAAATTTACTGAGGAGGTGGCGTAAGGCCATTATAACAGTATTTAATTATCATACTAGTTAAATACTACTGCTTGTCCTAACTTGCAAACACCGATGTAAAACAACGGTTAAAATACCCGCATACTGTGGGTATTTTTTTGGCTCATAAAAAAAGCCAGATGCTTGACTACCTGGCTTTAAAGGAAACACATTAATTAATTGTAAAGACCCATCTTTACTACCGACGGCGTTAATGGACACAACTCCTCTGTTACCGTCTCTGAATGTTAATGTAATACTATTTATTAGGGGTTGCCTGTTGCCAGTCACATTGTTGGGTTATGCCAACCAATGCGTTCAACAATTTATGTAATGGCGCTATATACATAAACAAACTGGCAAACAGGACTTACAAGGGGTTATGATTCGTCTGTGTTCCAGGGTAATACCTGACTGCTATCTGTATTTATCGGCGAATCCGATTGTTGGAGGATATTCTTGCCTAACCATATAAGCATACTGCGATCTCCATTCATAGCCAACTTTAATTGAGCGGCTCTTAAACGTTGTTTCGTTTCTAGACGCCCCTTTGTGATAATGTCACGGAAATTATCCACAAAGGTTTGCACTGGAACATTAAAAAACTCTGCCATTTCTTTGTTTGTGCAATGTAATCTGCCTAATTCTAACACCTGTTCTTCTGGTATTACTGTTTTATTTCTGCCAATCACACGACCTCGAACTATCTGCTCGCCGTATTTGACATTTTTAACTTTATAGGGTGTAGATTCTGTTGTGGTATTTTCTTCAGTTGACATAGTGTCGCTCCTGTAATCAGTATATATTCCCTACTGTATGGGTATAATTATTTATCCTTTTTGCGTGATTTGATTACGCCACTGTATCGCTTGGTAAATTTCCAACCATTAACTGTTTTCTGATATCTCTTTACCTTTCTGGGCACTGGATATAAGATATTTTCATGAATAATATATCCTAATTGTTCATTAGCAGTCATGTCATGTATTTTAATCAGAAGGTTGTATTGTTTTACTGAAATATTACCACTATGTAATACATCATATACCCAGGTAAACATATGATCGGCTGTTCTGTTTATTTGTAATAAATGTTTTCTTTGCTCTGGTGTTACTTCCATACTGATATTTACTATATGTCTGGCAATTGCTACGCAATTACCGATTTACTTCAGCAAACAAGTTTGCCTTCGTAAAAGTATTTCCTGCGGAATCCGAACAGTATGATGATATAATATATATGACTTGATGTAGATTGTTTCAGTCAGACGGAACCAATTCTGGTTCCATCCTCTTGATGTGAGTAGTCACAGTCTAGATGAGTAGGTATTTTTACACTATTGACACAGGATCTTGCTACTATCTCCAACCTACAGCGGTATGCTATTGCATTAAGTATTTCGTTACCTTGTATATACTCTGTTCGTGTCAGTGCTGTTTGTGTATAACTTTACACTATACTGATACTTAACCTCTTGTTAAACCGCTGTCATCGGGTGCGGTGGAGGTGTCTTAGTGTTTACGGGTGCTGTCGCTTTTCGCTAGGCATTTAACCGGTCGGTTATGTAGTAATAATATAAAGGCTGACAAACCTATGCGTTATATACTATTACTGTAGGGTTCTGAGTTTTTGCCATAATGTAGTGCCATGGGTTGAGCAGACACATTTACAATTCTAGTTTGGAGACCTTCAATGATAATGATAGTTGCCTGCTCAATAGTATTTATACAAATACTGTATTTTGATATATGATAAATTGGTAAGGTGTTAGGTGACTGCCTAAACATACTATTTGGCAAGATGTTTAGTAATCCGTGCATTTTACTGCATAGTCTGGCAACTTATTTGAATTTGAATCTAGGAGATTCT
>Ga0181380_1001239_pt1 | contig 11245 bp, 15 predicted proteins | sample 3SPOviralmetaG_FD_130116 | JGI IMG/M metagenome (GOLD analysis project Ga0181380, IMG submission 130116) | Marine viral communities from the oligotrophic San Pedro Time Series (SPOT) site, San Pedro Channel, CA, USA - 3 SPOT_SRF_2009-08-19 | ecosystem: Environmental > Aquatic > Marine > Strait... | reverse complement strand
TAGATGTGTATCTCCATTACCTGAAACACGTACCCATTCAGTGCCATCAGCAGTAACTGAAAGAGTGTTAGGGGCAACAGTAAAGATGCCTGTATTCTCGTCATCAATAAAAGTAATTGATGGATCAGAAGCGCTACCGCTTTCAAAAAATATTTTATCGATTCCTGAAACAGTGCCTGAAACAGTTAAAGTTCCTATTACGCCTGAAGTAAATTGGCCAATAGCACCTGAGATTGTGCCACTAGTTGTTGTAATATTTCCTGTTACTGTGTTGTAGTTTCCAGAATTAGTAATATTGTTTTTTACATTTAAATCACCACCACTTACTGTGACAATTCCGCTAAACGTAGGATTTCTTACAAGACCAGAAACATTGACAGTAACATTCGCTTCCGGTGAAGTTCCAGTCGTGAACGTTATAAAGTCAACTCTAGCTTCACCATATTGCGGCATGACAGTTTAATGTTTACAGCTACTTTTCACTTATTCTAACTCAAGGATTATCCCCAAATAGTTAAGACTGCTCCATATACTCCAGAAGTAATTGTTACTTTTTTGGCTCCGGCAGCAGTTACATTGATTTTATTTTCTGCATCTGTATAGAAGCCTGTATCACTATCATTTTTAAATGTAATAGAAGGATTAATTGCTGTTCCTGATCCAAAAATTCCTTTGTTTAATTCAACCGTTCCTGTAATGGTTACATTATCTTGACTAGCAAAGCCACTTGCAAATGTAACTACGCCACTTAAAGTTGTTATTCCTTTAATAACAACATCACCACTAATAGTTAGATCATCCCCGATAATAAAATCATCATCAACAAATAAATCTTGGAATGTTCCTGTTGTGTAAGCAAGCGTAGTTCCGGTAAGAGTAGTTATATTTGCATCTGTAAAAATACCTGAGGTTGCTTTAAAAGTTTCTCCTGTAACAGTAGTGCCTGTAATTGTAGTAAAGCTAGCGCTTTCTCCTGTTAGTGTTGCAAAAATACCTGTTACAAAGTTAGAAGTAATACCTGTAGCAAGGGTATTAAAAATACCAGTATTTGTTTGTACAGTTACTCCAGTAAAAGTATTACCTGTAACTGTTCCAGCAAATGCACCACTTGCAGCTTGAACTTCTGTAAGAGAATTAATAACGCCGCCAGAAATTCTTAATCCACTAACATCTGCACTAGCAAAAACGCTACCAGCTTCAACATTAATATTGCCGCCTGTAATAGTTAAACCACTAAGGCTGCTAGACCAATAAGGTGCTGTACCTGATCCACGTGATACTAAAGGTTGTCCATGCGTACCAAAGTTTTCTCCTTGAATCCCAATTGCACCGACTGGGTTAATCCTTATTTGTTCAGTACCACTTGTTGCAAAGCCTAATACGTCACCTGGTTGACCTGAAACTGAACCTGAAGTAACAAAGAAACCTGTGTTTTTATCTCCTGTAAACGTAATAGAGGGAGCTGCTGCACTTCCAGATGCAAAGACGCCAGTAACAAAATCTGCTGTTATACCAGAAAAATTAGTGCTAGTAAGAGTTGTGAATAATCCACTTGCTCCTGTAACTGTTTCAAATAAGCCACTAGTTCCTGTTGTTGTTACAAAGTGCCCACTTGTTGCATTAACAACTTCACCAGTAATTGTTCCGCTTACATAAAGATTGTTTCCTGAAATAGTGTTGCCACTAATTAAAGGAGACGTAATAATAGTATCAAAAGTTCCTGATTGGGCAGTAATAATTTCTCCACTAACTGTTCCTGTTACAGAAATACCAGATGCAAAATAACTTTCGCCGCTTACAAATAAACCACTTAAGATTGTGAAACTGCCGCTAACAGTTTGATCTCCACTAAATTGAAGGTTAGTTGCGGTTAAAGTTTGAGCTTCTAAGCTTTCAAATAAACCACTTACTCCAGTAATGGTTGTGCCAGATGCTCTAAAGAAATTACCTGTTGTCCCTGAAATAGTATTGGCATTTATAGTACTTCCTGTAAACAGCCCAGTAACTGTAGCTGCTCCAGCTATTGCTAATGTATCTGCTTGAATTACGTTGCCAGTAACTGTTAAAGCATCAATACCACTAACAAAAATATGTCCGAAATCACCTGTCGTTGTATTTAAATAGTTGCCTGTAGCATTGGTCCATTTAATTAAATCTCCACTAATTGTGCCTCCTGAAAGTGTAGTAAAGATTCCATCAATACCAGTTAAAGTTGCATAACGTCCAATATCTCCTGTAATTGTGTAGCCAGAAATTGTTCCTGTGACATTAATATTTGCTGCATCAAAGTCACCTGAAACATTTATGTTTCCAGTGCTTACAAGATTATTAACAACAAGATTATCAAAATTACCGCTAACGGCATCGATACGCTCGCTAACAGTAAGAAAATTAGCATCGCCAGAACCTGCACCAATAAAATCTCCAGTAATAGTAGTGCCTGACGTGTAGTCAAAATAACCACTAACAAAATCAATTACAGTTCCAGTTGCAATAGTAAAATTACCGCTAACAAATTCAGCTGTTACGGTATTAATACTTGTTGCTTGAATTGTATCTGCAACAATTCCGCTTTCTACTCTTAAGTCACCGCTTGTACTTAGATCACCAGTGACTGTTACAATTTTTGCAAATTCTACATTCTCTTCAAATTCAGCAGTATTTTCAAATAGACTATGTCCGCTAACAGTAAGGGTTCCAGAAACTACTAAGTTTCCTACAGTAAAAGGATCGACTTCATTTGTATTAATATAGTAAGCATCTAGGTATTGCCTAAATTCTGCAAACGTTATTTTTTTATTCCTTAAAGCAGGATCAATCTCAAAGACGTGTACAAGCGTCAGTACATCTTGATCATTAATGTCACCGGGTAAAATAACCGGAAACTGACTTATCCTGCGATTCGGCACACCATCACTTCCAACCTATCTATTAATTATAGGTTGAGTTAATTAGATCTAATCTCAATACGTGGCAAGATATTTGTGGTAAAGTTCCAAACGGCTTGGATACCTGTCACTGCAATGCAAGCCACAATAAAAACAGCTATTAATTCAGGCTTTGTTAAATTACGTCTAACCGTTTGAATTTGGGGTGCAGGCATAGACGCAGGCGCTTGTGGTTGAACAACAGGTTGTGGAGGAATATAGTTTTGACGTGGTTGAGGCTGAGGAGCTGGGGGCTGAGCAATACGTTGAGCTTGGATCTGATCAATAGCCTGCTTCATTGCAAGTTGCCGCATTGCTTCAAAGTTAGGCATTGGCTGCTGAGGAGCAGATTGTTGTCCTTCAGTAGCAGCTGAAAACTCAGCAGGATTTTCAAAGCGTTGTCCACTTGGTTCAACGTAATAAGCACCTGGTTGATTACTAGGAACTACTTGCTCTTCCATTCTTAAACCGTTAGTGTATAGAAACTGTAGCAGTTTTTAAAAATTATGGCGACAGAATTATCAGACATTTCTGCTGAATTAAAAGGCATTCGTAACATTCTTGCTTCTATGTGGCATAGTCGTTACAAAGATGGTGAGACAGATCAAGTATCTCCTGAAATCTATGCAGATGAATATATTTCAACAGAAGAGTGTGCGCGTCGTTTAGCAGTAAGCGACCAAACTATTCGTAATTGGATTCTTCAGGGAAAGAAAAATACTGGCTATGGTTGGACACAAGGCGTACATTATATTACAATCCCTGTAGGCCCACGGAAACAAATTATTAGAATCCCTTGGAATCATCTAATTCTTTCTTTCGCAAAGGGTGAAGAAATTACATTACGTAGCTTTGATCATAAAGGAAAAAAATTGTACACTAATAAGCCCAGGCCTGACCTGGACAATGTTCCAAATCCAAATGTCCCTGATGTTGACGACTAATGCCCCATCGTTTCGATGGTATCGATATAGATACCCTTACATTTGTTAACTATCATGAGCTATTGCCTGAAGCTTTAGCAAAACAAATTGATATGTTTATACCACCTGAAGGTTCGTTTGATGAACGAATTATGAAACGCTATGTTCAATCAATAAAAGAATTTGAATTAGAAGATCCAAATAGCCATACTACTTTAGCTAATAGATTAAGACTTGCTTTTAAAGACATGGAGCCAGAAACAATCTGCTCTCGTTTTCCTAATGCAGATTTACCTTTAAAACGTAGACTTCGTTGTGTTGCTGAGTATTTAATCAGATCTCAAGAGTTTATTAAAATGAAAGATGAAAATGGAAAGTTAATAAAAAAACGTGGAATTCTTGGAAAAATGGTTGTTATCTACCAACCTATGCCTAAAATGTTGACAGTATTAAAGAAACAAGGGCTTTTAAAAGATGCAAAGAGAGGAGATGCTGCAGGGAGTTCTAGGTAAAGAAGGCAAGCCTGAGTATTTAGACTCAGTAGTAAAAATGGTTCTTGGAGATATGGGAGAATTCTTCCATAAATTCTGGGGTGAATTAGGCCCTGGCGTCATGGTTTTACAACCAGGCGCTGAAGATAAAGGAATGTTTTGGTTAACTTTGTCACAACTTAACCAGGCTAAGGAAGATTCTGAATCTAAAGATTTTGCTGAACATCTAGAAAAAGTTCTTGAAGCAGCACAAAAAATTAATCCAAGTGAAAAAGCTGGCTATTTAATTTGGGATGAAAAAGGTACTCGTTATTTTGAAGTAGATTATGACAAGGAAAAACAAGAGTAATGGGAATCAAGCGTGGTCATCAACGAGTTGAAGATTTTGAATGGATTACAAATCGTGATTTAGTTGACTCTGCTCACTATGTATTGGGTGGAATTGACTTAGATCCAGCTAGTTCTAAAGCTGCTAACAATTATGTAAATGCAAAAGAGTTTTTTACGATACAAGACGATGGTTTAAATGAGCAAAAATGGCATGGAAATGTTTACGTCTTTCCTCCTGCACAATCTTATTTTTGGAATAAAAAAGTACAACGTTGGAAAACAACACGCGGTTTATCACCAAGTTTAATTTCAGGTCAAGCCATTTGGTGGAAGGCTTTAAAACGAAAATGGTTATCTGGTGAAATTGAGTCAGGGATTTATTTCACAAATTATATGGATATGGCAATGTACTGTCAAGATATTTTTGATCATCCTGTTTGCATAATGGCTAGCAGGCCTACTTTGATTAGACATTATTTTCATGATAATAAATTTGTACGACAAAACACTGCGTCATCAATGATTGTTTATTTACAGCCAAGAAATGGTATCGAAGAAGCTACTGAATGTTTTGTTGAAACTTATCAACCAAAGGGTCGAATTATCTTGTAGAGTTATGAAACTGCTTATAAGATATGAGTGTTTTAAGCGACCAGGAAATTAAAAATCTAGCTGCAGAAGGCATGATTTATCCGTTTTCAGATCGTCTTATAAACGAGCAAAATGGAATTAAATTGCTAAGCTATGGACTCAGCTCATATGGTTATGACATTCGTTTGTCACCTAATCAGTGTCTTTTATTCGGGGGTGTCCAACACGGAATGTGTGATGCTAAAAACTTTGATCCTCAAATTCTAAAAGAAACTGAACTCCATGAAGATGACCATGGACAGTATTTTATTCTTCCTCCTTTTGGCTATTGCCTCGGCGTTGCTATTGAACGCTTGGCTTTACCCCGCGACGTTACCGTAGTTGCTGTAGGCAAAAGTACATATGCAAGAGCTGGAATTATGGCAAACATTACACCAGCTGAAGCTGGTTGGGAAGGCCATTTAACTTTGGAAATTTGTAATTGTACTCCTTTATTTAATCGTATTTACGCTAATGAAGGCATTTGTCAATTATTGTTTTATCGGGGTAAACCCTGTGATACTAGCTATCAAGAACGTAAAGGAAAATATCAACAACAGCCAGCTGAAGTAGTCTTGAGTAGAGTTTAAAATCTACCAAATGTTGCTTTAGGTTTATCTGCATAATTTGTAGAACCTGCATAAGGGAAATCATCTCCTTCTACAATTCCCGACAATTGTCCTGATCTATCTGTATATGGTTGATCGTACTCTCTCTTCTTTTGAAACTTCGCTGCACTACGCGCTGCTTTCAGCGACCTTGCAACACGATTCTGTTTTGCTTCACCCGCCGCATCACCAATCCTTGCAGTCTTGCGTTCCACAGGATCTAAACCCCTCAAATCAACATCGTAAGTAGCTTCTGGATTTAAATCAGAAGTAAACTTTGCAGATGTTCCTGAATCCTTAGAAGGATCGTAAGTAGGTGAGTAAGCCATATGTCAATTATAATTAGGGTAAACCGTGGTTTAAAGATGGGATTTTTAAATGATTTTATGGGTACTAACGATACCCTTAAAGAAAGAATGCTTACATTAGATTCGTTTGGCCAACCTTTAGCCAACGCAACTAATGATGTTCCTGTTTACGATCAATACAATACTGGTTTAGCAGTAACTCAAGAAAATATGTCAGATCGTGTTAACTTAGCAGTAGATCCACGAGCACAACCAAGATGCGGATTGACGGGAATGATTCCATCAATGGAGGACGGAATAATGCACGGAGCAATGCCACAGCCACGGCAATTAGTAGTGGACATGGGACAACTATCTCCAGAGGAAACAGAATTAGCGAAGGAGAATCAACGACGGATGGTGTCTGGTTTCAACCGGTCGTAGAAGAAATGGATTGTCCTGATGGTGTATGCCCTGTTCCTTGGACAATAGATACTAGTGGAGACGATGTAAAAGAAGATTTAGTTAACCATCCTTCTCATTACAACGATGGTGGACTTGAATGCATTGAAGCCATCGAAGCACAGCTAACGCCAGAAGAATATAGAGGCTACCTAAAAGGTAACGTAGCAAAATATGTTTGGCGCGAAAAGCATAAAGGGGGTATTGAATCACTGAAAAAGGCTCAGTGGTATTTAACCAAGCTAATCGCTTTAGAATAATTATTAGTTATTTTAAAAACTATGCCTGGTAGTTCTTCTGGCTCTGATTCTAAGTATGACAAAAAAACTATTAACATGTTGTCAAACATGTCAAGTAAGGATCGTAATAAATTTGTTCGTGAACATAGTTCTAGCGGAAGTGGAATGAAATCTGTTTCTAAAGATGCAAAATCTGTTGCTAAAACGGCACGGAAGGCTGGTGATAAAGATACAGCTAAAGCAGCACGTAAATTAGGCCGTCAAGCTGATCGTACTGTTGCCCGTCGTAAAGAACGTCGCGAAGCACGTCGCGCTGCAAAATAATCAATCCCTTTGACGCCAGTCATCAGTGTGACTTAACCAAAGAAAGGTGTTAAATCATCATCATCTTCGTCATCTTCTTGACTGGCCATGATTGTTAGGGCTAGCTGAGCTAGCTCTATATCACTTGGAATGTCAAACTCTAATTCAATATTTTCAGCAGTTTTATCAAAAACCTAAAGGTAAACCTAAGGCTAATCCCAACACCGCAGTTTTTTCTAAAGCAAAAGCGTCTAAGAAAAAATCAAATAAAGACTGAAGGCGGTTCTTCATCGTCTTCTAAAACGTCTTTTAATTCTTCTGGATCTACTTCCATCATGAACTTAGCAATTGCTAGTTCTTGCAATTCGATGTCAGATGGAATATTAAATTCAACTTCAACCCCTTCATTTGTTAAAATATCTCTTACTGCTTGAATTTCTAGTAATCTCCGACTATATAAATTTAGTAAAGCAATACGCATTTGATCCCATGTCATCTCTTCTGAAGCTAGTTCTGCTTTTCGCATTGCAAGCTGTAGATGCAAAGGCATCTCGTATTTTTTAAGACTACTGTCTTCCATATCGAGGTTTATGCTTTTGATATTCTACTTCCAGTGTTGGTAAATTGTTTGTAATTCAGAAGGTGAAAACTCTATTAATTCAGAATCATCTTCATAGTCATTAGCAAAATTAGATAAAGCATAAGGGCTAATGTGTTCTTGTAATTCTCTAATTGCAGCAACCTGTTCTTTAGAAGCTGTATATTCTCTAAAAGCTTTTAACAAAATGTCTTTAGAACTAGTAACAATTTCTCCTTGTTCTCTCATAAATAATTGAACTTCATGTCTGCGACGATCAATTAAGCCACCAACAACTTTATGATCGTTATCAAAGATCCAACAGGATAGTTCATTAATTGTTTCGCTATAGTCTTCTTCGTCTAACGTGTCAATAATATTGGAATAAAGAAATGTCTCCCATCCTACTGAGTGAGCAAATGAAGACAAAGCACAAATTTGACTTTGATCTAAACCTAAATTTAAGATTTCAATTTGGGTACTAATTATTTCTATTTCATGTTTTAAAAATTCTAAAGCTTTTGTTCTTGTTACATATTGACCTTTTTTAACAGGGCTCCCATCAGGATAAAACTGCGTCCCATAACCAATAGTATAGGGATTACTTCCAGTATCTGGATCGCAATATGCTTTTTCATTAAAACCTTCAAAAGTTTTGATGATCAATAAAGCTTCTGTATATGGATACATTGATAGCCTACATATGCCATCAGTTTACATTATTTTCCTTGTCCTCGGTGTATTTTTTTAGTGCCTTTACGAATAGAATGTTTTCCTTGTCCCTGCCTGGTTTTTTTAGGTTTTCCTTCAACAAACTTGCCGTCTTTAATCATTGTCGTACGTTATCTCACATAATATACTAAACAAGAAAATTTTTAAGTGTTGATAATATTCTTGTTCTTTTGGGTCTCCACCTGGCCAATATTTCAATGCGTCACAAACTGCTTGATATAAATAACGTACATCTTCAGTTGACAACTCAAGCTGTATGCTTACCATTTCACTTTATGTGACCAATAGCGTGCACTCATTTTACTTGGCTTGCTATCCTGGGCATTGTGTCTTGCATAATATGACTTCTTACGTGCTTTGTCTTTGGCTGACTTCGGATTTTTGCCAGCACCTTTTACACCCTGCTGACCAAAACGAATTATCTTTTCTTTCCCGCCTTCGCAGGCTTTTACGGCATGGGATTTAGTTTTATGACCCGGTGTTTTTTTAGGCTTATTACAAGCCATTTTGTCTTTGTTTAATTTAGCTGCTGTTGCTGCTTTTTTATGTTTAGACATTTACCCAAACAATCCGCCAGTCCATGAATCTATTATCCCACGGCCTGTGCTAGAAGCGTAGTCTCTTTCATCAGGAAAAATATCAAAATAATCTGAATCTAAATCTTCATCATCATCATCTCGCATGTCAACACCATATAAATCACCACCTGAATCACCCAACATAGAATCAAATTGTGACATAGCTGCAAATGGATCACTCATATCTATATCTGTACCACTAAACCCTCCTTGCAATGCTCTTCCAACAAAATTCAAATCGGCTAAATCGTCTGAAGTTGCATCAGGAAAGAATTCATTTACAAATTCATCTTCTGTTCCTTCGTATCCATCCGCTCTAAAATATTCGTACAAAGGATTATAAGTTTCTTCATCTATATCTTCTTTATCTGTAATTGCTTTTACTGCTTCATCGTAAGTTAAATTTTGAGAAAAATTATAACTAATCATTAAATCTTTCCAAGCTTGTGATCCTACTTCAATGTCACCTCGTTCACCAAGAATTTCTAAAGGATCACGTTCAATATAATCAACTCCTAATGTCTCTTGATCTATATCTTCTTTTTTTTCATTTAAATATTTAATACCTTCTCGAATGTCTTGTGCTGCTCCTGTTTCAAAAACTTCTTTAATATATTCTTTCACTTCTTCCATACTGGCATCTAAATCTTCAATGCCAAACGTTTCTAAAACTTCTTTCCATTCTTCTTTATTTTCTAAAGGATCAATTCCTTCCAACATTGCGCTTGCAAATTCTTCTGGCGTAACAAATTTCATAAAAGCAGCATCATCCATACTTATTTTTTCTTCTCGAATAAGAGGTAATAGCACGTCATCCATATAAGTATTTATAGTTTTAATATCAAATACATCTTTTGCTGGATCGTATTTTCCTTGTCCTACTACTTGATAATGTAATTTTGCAAATTGTGTTTTATCTTGAATATCCACACCATATTTATATGCCCATTGTTGCCAAGTATATGCATTAGCTAAAGAATCTTCTGGTATACCTGATTTACTGTCTGGATTTGATTTAGCATCCTCCCAGTCTGCATTCACCGCAATAGTTTGATCTTGATACTTTTGTCTTTGCTGGGCTACATTCATATAGTCTCTTTCTAAATCTTCTTCTGAAACACCATTTAAACTTTCTAGTGGATTAAAATAAAATTCAGCATCAAATTTACCTAAATCACTATTATTTGCTAGTGAAGCAAAATAAGATCTTGCATTAACTTCTGCTTGTTGTTTTAAAGCATTCATTGCTGTTTGTGTTTGAAATATATTTTGTTGATCTTCATCTAAAGTATCTAAATAACTTACAAACTCACTCATTGATTTAGACATATTAAAACGTGGTGTAATGTATTCTCCAATAAATTTTGTAATAAAAGCTTTGCCTTCTTCATCTGTTATTTGATATACAATTTTATTTCCTTCTTCATCTAAACGTTCTCCTTCTATTTCTTCTAATCCTTCGTAATAAGGTGTAAGTGTTTCATTCATCCACTTATCCCAGTTAAATTCTGCATTATTACCATTACTTATTCCTGTCAGGCCTTCTATTTGATCTTCTAAATCACTTGCAACATCTTTTGAATTAATCCCCATCATATTTAAATAACCTCCCATATCTCCTAATAAATTATTTGCTAAAGTTGCACTTGAACTAAAAATTTCGTTAAAGCCAGGTAAGCTTCTGTATACATCTAATTCTCTTTCTCTTTCTTGTTGTTTTGTTAATTCAGCAACAGATTTTTCTAAAACATCTTGAGCTAATCCTTTAAATTTATCTTGTATTTCTAAATCTGATTCACTAAATACAGTACCTACTTTTTCTTCAAGTAAGCTTTGTGTTTGGTCTGTAAGTGGATCAAGAATATTTTCAGCCCATTCAATTGAAGCTTCTCCATATTCATCTTCACCTGTTAAACCAAATACTTGATCTCGAATAATTGATCTTTGTTCATCTGTTAAATTTGCATAGCTTTCATCATATTCTTCTGCTTCTTTTGCATATTCAGCTGCAGAGCCTCTAAGGCCTTGAGATTTACCGCTAGTGCTGTAATCTCCCCATGCCATATTTGCAAGGCTTCCCCACCTTGCTGTAACATCTAAATTATTGTCTGGATTATAAAGATCACTAGGATCTAATAAAGCATCATTCCAATGATTT
>Ga0181380_1001238_pt1 | contig 11247 bp, 11 predicted proteins | sample 3SPOviralmetaG_FD_130116 | JGI IMG/M metagenome (GOLD analysis project Ga0181380, IMG submission 130116) | Marine viral communities from the oligotrophic San Pedro Time Series (SPOT) site, San Pedro Channel, CA, USA - 3 SPOT_SRF_2009-08-19 | ecosystem: Environmental > Aquatic > Marine > Strait... | reverse complement strand
TTTCTTAGCTGCGCGACCTGCTTCGATCTCTTTGTCAGAGGGGTTAAACTTAGAGGTATCTTTGCGTGTTCGTTGTGCGGCAAGGGCTATACGACTACTAGCTTCTTCTGACAAGTTAAGCTGCACCCACTTACGTGCGGCAAGAGCTTTGCTCTTTGTCATCCCTCTGTAAAAGTCAAACTCATCTGCATTATAGTTCTTTCTAACGTATTGAGTAGGACCAACGACTTCCATACCGCCTATTTCTTCTAGAGCATCTATAGGACGGCGAAACCTATCAAAAAATATTTTGGCGGCTTTAGCTTCTTCTGTTAGTTGATTTTTCTGAATAGAAAACAGGTTTAAAATAGCTTGTTTATCATCTGCGTTGGTAGGGTCAGATTCTTGACTCTCTAATTGCTGTTCTTCGTAGTATTGACGTGCAACGGCAGTAGCTCGACCTTCTTTATTATTAGCGGGTTCTAAAACAAAACGATCATTTAGAGCTTGCTGCGCTGCAACATTTAATTCTTGCTGCGCTTGCACATCCACTTCAGGTGCAGCTTCTTGCGTTGTTTCTGTCCTAGGTACAGGCGGAATACCTTCAGGGATTACTTGTTCTGCGACTCCTGTTGTTTGTCCTAGTGGTACGGCTGCGCGTCTTAATGTATCTGGCTGTTCTCTTGTTGCCACAGCAGGTAACTCAGGATCTGGCACACTTGTTCCCACTCTTCTTTCGTCAGGTGGTGCAAGTTCGGTGGTATCCTGATCTCTACTTCTTGCCCGTCCCGTTCCTGCCACGCCAGATCCACTATCTTGAACGCCTGTTCCAGTTCTTCCTGTAGTAGTGCTATCTCCTCCTGCATCTTCGACCTCCAATCCGTCTAAGAAGCCTTGTACCCCTTCTCTAGCTTCTGGTATGGAACTTATATTTGCATAGTTTCTAAGTTCGTCAAGAACTCCCTCATCAGATACTTTTTTACCAACCAGACTCTTTGCAGTACCCTCACGTCTAATTAACGCCTGTTTCGGTACGTTTAGACTAGCTAGAAAGTCGTCATCGATTGTTTGCTCTTCTGCGAACAACTCACCTTGTACTGGTTCTTTACCCACTTCAATCTGTTGACCAGTCTGCTCGCTCTTAATTGATGCGGCACGATCTCCTTCTGACTTATCTTTTAAATACTTATCTGCTGCTGCCGCTGCTTTCGCATCAGCCTTTTCTTTTTTTCGTGCTTGCTCGTTAACACCGTTTTGTGCTTCTTTACCTAGTGCATCTGCGGATACCGTGTCACCTGTTGTAGCTCCTGCTACAGCCGAATCCTCTGCGATCTCTTCTTTTGTTTTTTCCGCTTTACTCTTTTCTGGTTTGGGGTCAGCTTTGTTTCTAGCTTCTTTTTCTTGTGCTGCGGTAATTTCTGACTCTGCAAATAGCTCGCCTTGTGTTTGGCCCTTTTGTAACTGAGGAGTTGTTTGTGTGTCTTGTGTAACGTCGTCGCCCTGGCCACGGATCGTACCGTCTGTTTCGGTGTCTGGAGCACGTTCGCCTATAGCGCCAAATGTGGCTCGTGTACCACCACCGATAAGACCGCCTGCAATAGCTGCTTCACGATATTCTGCGATTGCATCATCACTATCTATAGGAAGCCCCGCCTGCGCTCGCTCCATCATCTGTTGACCGACTTCGGTTAAACCTTCAGTTGTAGCACCACTGCCTACACGTGAGGCTGTACGGGTAAAGATAGATTTCCCCAGGGAACGAAACGCGCCACCCAACAAGACCTTGTCAGCAATACCTTCAAGAGTCGCTTGACCAAATGTGGCTGCTAATGCAGATCCTACATCAACAGATGCTTTCTTGCCTGCTGCTACCTCATCTTCCTGACGCTGAATGTTGTTACCAAACAAGATCGGTGCTGTGGCTGTACCTGCGGCTACCGCCCCACCAACAAAACCAGACAATCCGACAAGAGGGGCTGCGGCGGCTGCACCTAGACCGATACCAAGCTGCGGTATTTGCTCACCAACAACTTCTCCTGCATACTGCAACGCAGAACCTACACTATCTACGTCTGTTGACTGTAGCCTCTCAGGCTGCTCAAGGATTAACTCACCTAGCTCTTGTTGAGCGCGTTCTTCTAAACCCTCGCCATAGTCTTCAAGAAATCCTAGCCCAGTCTTCTCACCAATAGTGCCTAGTGTCTCTCCGATAGCACCTTTTACTTGTTTCTTACCACGAGCAAAACCACGACCTATAGCCGTGCCATCATCAAATTCTTCAGGGGGTTCGCCAAAAGCATCTTCGTAAGCATCGGCAATCTCTAGTCTATCACGCTCTAAAATTTGCGCCATCTTGGCAAATTCATTGTCTGAAGGCACTTCTCCTGCGATAGTAAAATTATAGCCTTGTCCTGTTCGAGGATCGATATATTGATAACTACCCATACTCAAACGTCCTATGTCGTTAGATCAAAGTCTTTAATTCCGCCTGTAGTACCTGCTGTATTAGACGCTATATTTGCTCCTATCTGACCACTATACATCCTAGTAAATTCATCTCTTAGGGCTATCGCTTCTTTTAAATCGCGCATAGCAGCAACCTGATCTGCTTGAGTGGTTGCATTTGCTAGGACATCTCTTGCCTCATTCACTCTAGCCTGCGCGGCTGTCAACGCTGATGCGGTAATTGCAGGGTCTTTCTTTCGGAGCATCGCTGCCGCCAATGTTGTTTGATTTCTAGCATCAGCGATGCCTAGTTGTGTTTGCAATTTAAGCATATCTGTCTCAAATGCGTCTTGGCCCTTCTGTGCTGCTTGCAATGCTTTTAGTCCTGCTTGACCACCTTTAGCAACACCCTGACCAAAAGTTGCAGCAGGCCCCATCATAGCAAACCCTGCTTCTGCTAGTGCCAACCATTTATTTTGTTCTGATCTTTTCTTTCGATCTGCTAATAAATTAGCAATTTGTGATTCTACAGAACCAAAACCTGAGTCTATTTTATCTATGTCGTCATCTACACCATCTGTTTCATCTGTAGCTATGGGCGGCATTACAGAACTAGGATCTACAGGCATTTCTGGTATAAATTGTTTTGTTTCTTTTGGAGAAGTATCCACTAATCCTTCATACCCTCCAGTAATGTTTGGAGGAATATTTTGATCGGATGTAAATAGCTGATCCGCACCTGAATCTGTTGCAAGAGTCGTTTTTATTTGTTCTGCTCTTCGCAAGAACCTTTCCATTTCATTACGACTATCTTCAGGAACATATGGGTTTTTAAGCGCATTTTGCACGTCCATTATATCTTTATTAATTGGATTAATAGCTTCCTCATAATCTGATAGGTTAGCTATTTTTTCAGCTTCTCTTATTATACTGTCGGGATACAATCCAGTATCTTCTATTTCTTTTAAAGCGTCTGTGCCCTGCACAGCAGCGGCATCTACAATACTTTGTCCTGTCTTGCCTGGAGTTTTGTAACTTGGATCAAGTCTTGGATTGCCAAGTGGACCCATAATATAAGGTTGTTCTAACTCAATACCCTGATTTTCTGCTGTCGCTGAAATATTCCCTCCAGTTTGAGTAACTGCAATTCTTTCTTGTAACTTTTGAAGTTGATCCGCAGCCGTTGCTACTTCTGGAGGTGAAGAATCAGGATCGTTTATAACGTCAAGAAGCCTGTCAATCTCTTCTTGTGTGGGATCTCTTTCCATACGTTTAGCACGTTCAGCATCATCTGCTTGCTGCATGCTTTGTAACAATGCATCTGTATCGTTTCCAAAAGAACCTGAAGCAGTAGGGAAAGGTAAAAAAGTAGGAGACCGAGAATCACGATCTCTCATAGAATCTTGCGCTAAAAAGTCATCTAGGTCTGGGCTTACACGACTGCCAATAGCGGTATCAATAGAACGATCTGGCTTTTCTGCCCCCAAAACACTTCTCAAATAATCTAGAAAACCACCTTCTGCCATGGGCTGTGCTGCACGTGTCGGCTGCATCGGCATGGCTTGAGCTAATCCTGTGTCCTGCGCCACGTTTGTCTTCGGAGCCATAGCACCTGCCATTGCCATTAGACCTTCTTGTGGCACTCCTGCACCTGTAATCATCTCTTCTGCTACAGTCGGCATGTCGGCTGCTTCTCGACGTTTGAAATCATCACGCATACGCTTACGTCTTTGTAACTCACCTAAGACTAAAAACTGTGGTGCAGACCCTGATCGAAAAGCCTCCATTAATCCATTGTCTGATACGTCTTTTAGGTCTTCTTGAAGATCAATTATACTCATCCTGTCAGCCCCCTATAAAGACCCAACGCCGAAATACCTGCACCGAGAGCCGATGACAGTGGGTTGTATGCCTGCATACGTTGTACATCTACGTTTGGCGTCACGGGCATACCTCTCAGAAGTCCTGCTATGCGCTCATACTGCTGTGCAGGGAACTCTCTCTGACGTACAAAGTCTTCGTAAGACAGGTCGAGACGAGCCTGATCTTCTGCACGTATGTCACGACCAATAGTGTCAAGTAGCTGTGCACCTTGTATATCAGCAGCGCGTTGACGTTCTCCTAGACTGGCTAGACCTGCACCCATATTAGCAAACTGTTGCCCCATGCCGCCTAGCTGACTTGCTGCGCCTAATGCTGCTTGCTCGCCTGCAAGTCTTTGACCTATGCCAAACTGTCGATCTGCACGATCAGCCTCGAACTGACGAGATGCTTGTTCAAACGCCTGTTGCTGACCCATAGCTTGTATATCACCAAGCTGTCTCTGTAACCCTTCTTGTGCCAAGGCATCAACAACGCCTCTACGTGAACCACCAAATGCACCTGCGCTTACAGCATCTGCATCTCTTCCTGCTTGAGATCTGTCAAAATCTGTTCTTGCTTGTCGCTTCTGGACGTCCACAACGTTCTGCATATATGGAGACATATACTGCTGTACTGCACCACCTGTAAAAGTTGTAGGATCGTATTGCCCTGCACCTCTAAGCCTACCCACTGCTTGATCTGTATACCCAATACCACGACCAGTAGCAGACATACCTAGTCTACCTGCTTGCTGTGCTTCTGGCATACCTGCGATACCTTGTTGAGCAATACCTCGTGTCATGGCACGAGATGCACCTATATCGCCGTACATATTGGACGAGCTTAATCTTTCCCCAGGATATGGTTGGTAGGTAGATTGTCCTGTATAGGGGTTAAACGGTAGAAGGGCATCTTCAGCACCCTGCAAGACCCGACGAAAGTACGGATCAGCGTACTCAGGTAAACTCGTGGTACGTGTCGTAGTATCTGTAGGTATTTGCTGACTGCCTTTGCCCATCTTATAACTCCATTCGGTAAGCTATGTACTCAGGATAGAATCCATATTTTTTCAACGCTCTACCCCAACCTTTTCTTCCATAGCCCTCTAGATGGCTACAGTCTAACTCATTTGCGTAACGCTTCATAGTATCAATCAACTGATCTTCCCATTCTTTCATCTGCGTTCCGCCTACCCAGTCTAAGGCCAGTGCTTTACGTTGAGGATATATTATAAGTCTTGTAGTAAATGCAGCTACTATTTTGTCGTTGTCATCTAATACAACCCAAAGAACGTAAGTACCATCAAAAACACCATCTAGTATATCTATTACACTTGTTTTGTCTTTGACTGTCTTTACAGCCCTGTTTAATATCTCTTCAACATCCTTCCATACACGGCCCACTGCCTTTTCAGGCACTAAGCTAATTCTCACTTATCCCACCATTTGTTCAAGTTTCTTCGGTGCATCCTCTTCAGCACGGTTAACAATATCAAGAAAGCCACCACCGTATGCTTTTTCTAGTGCATCAGTAGTTTTCTTTCTCAGCACAAACTCTCCATCAGACAACAGGACATCTTGTTCTCCTTCAAGTGTCGCAGGAACCATGTCATCAACGCCAGAACCATCTCCTGGGCCTTCAACCATTCCCTGTTCGCCTGCTGCAAAGCGTTCTACAGTCTCATCAAACTCTCCAGACTGTACCTTATCGACAAGGTTGCGTAGTGCTTCCTCACCGTATTTCATAACAAACATAGCCAAAGCCATTTCAGCTTCTTCTTCAACTATCATCTCTTTTATCGCTAAGATAGCATTCATAATGAGGTCTTTTTCATTTATGCCTGCCTCTTCCATCATTGCATCAGCGTCGGCTTCGGCTTCGCCACCTTCAGCTAGAGCCATTATGCCACCATCTGCATACGTGTATGGGTATTGTGGGGTACTTCCGTCAGGACGTGGCATACGTCTGTAGTTAAAATAATTTGCCTCTCCAAACCCACCTGCATATGGATTAGGGTTAAGCGTTCGTATCATCGGATTCGGCAAAGGAGGTCTTGTTTCCGTATCTCCACTGTCTGCTGCACGGTTCTCGTACCCCTGCTGCATCATCTGCATATCGGTCATAGTCTGACCTATCATCCCAGGCATAAAACCTTGCTGCGCCGCAGTAAACGCACCGCCTTTAGTAGATCCTGGGGTAGTGCCGAAAGGCATAGCTGCACTTGCTGTCTCTGTGCCAAGAAATTTAGTGGCTAAATTAGACGGATCACCCGCTACAACAGAGGTCGCAGAAGGGCTTGGGGCGGTTATACTTTGTATAAACCCAGGTTTTGTTGCTGCTTCTGCGCCTTGTGCTGCGTTAATTGCGTTTGTGCTAGTCGAGCCAGACAGACCACCAAGTACTTTACCACCAAGAAATGACGCCATACCTGTTTGTATGCCTTTGCCTATGTCTCCTGTCTGCACAAACGATCCTAGCCCTGCACCGATCCCTGCTAATGCGGGTACTGACATTGCACCAAGAGTAGCGCCAAGTGCACCTGTACCTGCTAGTGCGGGTAATCCTATGCTAAATAACAGTGGCAGAACCATTTACATCTCCAAAACTTATACAAACTCTAACATCAAAAGTCTAAACTGGCAATTATGTTAACCATCCATATATCTTCTTAGTCTCTTCTTTACGGTGTTTTAGTCCGTTATAACCACCGTTTACTCTTTTCGTGATGGTTTTTATCGTCTCATCATTGACGCCTTCATCACATATGCCCCACAACTTGTTTCTGTGAAAGAACCATATGGCACTTTCTATAGGAAATTTAGAGGCAACGAGATCAGGATCTTCCATTACTTCAGGCAAATCCATATCCGCTGCAAACTGAGAATAGTTATTTTTGCCCGTACATTGTAAAAATCCACGACCTCTCCACAAGTAGCCCTGTCCATCATTGCCCATTCTGTCACCGTATACACGGTCAGCCAATGCTTGTGGGTTACGGGCACAGCTTGCAGCATCGCTCTCTGTTCTAAAGTATTTACCAAATACCGCTAGTATAGACTCTTTACTGTAGTTTAAGTTTTCTTCTACATACCTAAACGTACCACTCTCGTGCACAAGTTGCCCAAGAAAATGCGCTCCACGCTCTGGATTCAGAGCATAGTGATGGCAAATCTTTGTTGCAGTGTTAGGGCCAAATGCACCGTCAGGTGTAGCCCCTACTTTTTCTTGTAGTGTTTTTAGTGCTTCACTCATTTACAACCTCTTTTGATCCACAGACACGTTCGTAGACCATGTCAGAGGTGTAACTCTCCGCCCACTTGTTTTCTGTAAAGGTACAGAAGTGCCACAAATCATTTACGTCTGCGTTAAGTAGCTCAATAATATCTTGTTGTGCAGATACTGTTCCCTCAAGATGCTCAATGTCATGAACCATTCCAGAGATATACCAGACCAACGCCACTAACTGCACAGCCATGGCAAAGACAAGAGCAACAGGTATTTTTAAATCTGTCATTATCTCCTCTTAAAGAAAGCTGTTGCCCCACGTATTCCAAATGACGCTGATATGGCGATACCTAAACTGTAAAAATACCAGTCTGGGGCTTTGGAGAGTTGTTCAAAACCACGATCAACCCAACCCTCTGCACCTGGAATCCAACATAAAATCAATGGGATAGACAAAATAATTACAAACCATTCGTCCTTCCAACTCGATTTAGAACCCTCTGCCATGATGCGCTCCCAGTCCGCGATCGATGTCTCTTTTGAGAGCATAATTTTAGCTTTCGCTTCCGCCTCTGTTAGCTTTAGTTTTGCATTTGCAGCATTTGCGTCTGCTTTACCTTTGAGCCAACCACCTGCAAGTTCAGCTATTGGCCCTATCATCTGAGCAATCATACTAATTCCTCTTCAACAGCTTTTTTCTTTGCAGAGGTAGATTCTTTACCCATCCAGATACCAAAACATCCTGTCAAAGCACCCATGCACACAGATACCAGACCGCTTTGTGCAACAGATGGATCAGGCAGGCTCATAAACCAATGCACTGCTTGATATGTAAGGATTGTAACTGCCAACATCATGAGGCGTGGCAGAACTTTCCAATCATCTAAGACTGTAGCAGGCATTATCCAAACATCCCCATCATAAACGGCGCTAAACCACCTGCCATTTGCGGCGCAGGTCTACCCATGCCCTTACCGCCGCCACCGCCGACCATGTTACTAAAAAAGTTAAACTGGTCGTATGGTGAGTTGTAATTAGGTGTATTGAAGTTGCTCATCCCTGCAATCTGAGCGCGTTCTGCTGCGCTCATCATCTCCATAGGACGAGGTGCGGTTCTTTGCATTCCACCTAGTATGTCATAGTTCCTAGCAGCATGCATAAATGCAGGACTCATGTTTGGAGTCTGAGCGTTCCTAGCTGCCGCCATGTAGTATGGAACCTGACCTGCACCTTGCTGTGATTCAAACTGCATCAGCGCAGGATTGTAACCAAAAGCGCCTAATCCGCCCATCATACCGCCGCCATATCCAGGGTATTGTGGAAACTGTGGTGGCATTACAGGTGGCATTACGGGTGGAAACTCATCAATTATCTCTGGTGTGCCGCGATAAGGATCTACCTCTTCTGTAGGTCTAGGAGGCGGTAAACGTGTGCTTGGACCGTCTGTAGTGATTGGCTTTGCTGTTAGTTGGTTGTCTCCTGGCAGACCTTCACCTCTAAGGGTGTTGCGAAAACCACTCATAATCTGTTGGAGTATAGTGCTTTTGTTTTTATCTCCTTTAACGTTACGATATCCTGCACCAAGAAGTGATTGAGCTGCCTGCTGATTAGCCGCTGCTGTAGACGCACTGGTTCTATTACTACCTTTCCTACCACCTGTGGGTGTGCCTGTAAGATCTCTTATACCTGCTGATCTCATTGATTGAGCAGCTTGTTTATTAGCTGCTGCCGCCCGTCTTGCCGCTGCTTGTTGCGCTGCTATATTTCTCGGACTCATTTCTGGAGGAGTTCTTGGAGCACTGCGAGGGTTGTTTACAGCTTGCATACGCGCTGCTTGCGCTGCTCGCTGTGCTGCCGCTTGTCGTGCTGCTGCCTGCTGTGCTGCTATATTTCTCGGACTCATCTCTGGAGGAGTTCTTGGAGCACTGCGAGGATTATTCACAGCCTGCATACGCGCTGCTGCCGCTTGCCGCGCTTTGTTTTCTGCCGCTGCACGTGTAGCGGACGGCCCTCTTTTAGCTGCCTCTGCTGCCTTATTTGCTGCTGCTCTTTTAGCTGCCCTATCTGCGGCTTTTCTCGCGTCTCTTCTTTTCTCTGAAGCTCTAGATCTTTGTTTTGCGACAACAGGACTACTTTTTATACTTTTGTACTTACCTGCCTTCTGTGCGGCCTGACCCGTTGCTTTCCTCTGAGCACGTCTGCTTGCAGAAGTAGACTTTGATTTAGAAGGTTTTTTCTGAGAACCTGTTCTTTTTTTAGATGCGCCCATTATGCTTCTCCTGATATAGCTTCGGGTGCGGTCACGGTGATAGCCGTGTGCCGTTTAGTTTCTGCTGTCCAAGACTTTCCGCAGTCAGGACAATTACCATCTGGATACGAGGCGACCTCTTCTGGTGTGTCTACTACGTTATCACAGTGATGGCACTGTAACGTATCTACAGATGTTGATGGTCTCCACTTAGACCCATTGCTCATTGTAAGAATTGTATCACTCATGTCGTTGTCACCGTTACTGTTCCTACCGCACCTGTTGCCCCAGAACCACGGACATGCGGTTTGTCGATTAATGCTATCTTAACAAATCCTTCTTGTTGAAACAATGCTCCATTTTCTAAACCTGAATCATCGGTTTGTAGGTCTGTTAATGTAAGCTTTGTTGCCCTTTCTTCGCCTGGGTTTTGTTGCTGTTCCATATATACAGCAAAACTTCTTGTCAGGTTAGCAAAATATTGCTGATCATATTGTGTTGGTGGTACAGCAAAGAAGGGTAGAATAAGGTTTCTGGACACTACCTCCTCCCGTCAGGGCGTATATCAAGTCTTGGAGAACCTAATCTCCAACCAACTCCAGAAGCTGTAGACTCAATACGCATTGCAAAACTACGTCCACGCAATCGTAGGTGAACTTGATCTGTAAACTGTTCTACAGGCACAGATGCAGACTTTGTTACTGCGCTAGATGTAGTGTGTAAGTAATTACCTCCAGGAAAGTTTCTGGTTTTTACTGTTAGATTAGCAGATGGGCTACCCGCTGTAGATCCTCGAAAGGTTAGATCAGGTATCATGCGTTTGATAAATGCAAACTGCTCTCCATCCCCTATGTCCATTTGGCTTGATTCAATATATGCAGTAAATGCAGACCCATCGTCATCAAATCCAGACTCTTGAGTGTAGAGATAGTTGTTTGGCCCTGCTGCAATAGGGTTGTCGAAGATACCACGATCCATCCAATAGCTTCTTGAAAGTGCTCCATAATACCACACCTGTTGTTCGTAGTTATAAACTACATACCTGTCGTTGTTGTCGCTAGATCCTGATGGATAGAACCACCATATTTCGGAGAACGCTGTATTGGTTGCAGCTACAACTTTTTCTCTTTGTAGTAAGTTAAAGTCATCAAACACAAAGTCTCTTACAGTACAGGGTAATCTTTGCACCGTACCACCATAAGAATAGAACTCTTTTAGACCCATCCAGAAGACGTTGTCCTCAACAGCCACGGCAGATAACGGCCCCATTATTGTAGTGTTTTCTGACACAAGGTTTACACCAAATGTAAACGGTGGCCCTAAGAACTGCATGGCGTAGAGAGACTCGTCTGTGTACACAAGTATCTGCTGTCTTGTTTCTACGGCTGCAACGATCTCAGACCCAGAACCTATTTTAAGTTCCCCTGCTGTATTGTCTGGTCTCGTTGCCCAGTCAGTCAAAGACTCTTGAGATGAGAAACGTATCA
>Ga0181380_1001234_pt1 | contig 11268 bp, 8 predicted proteins | sample 3SPOviralmetaG_FD_130116 | JGI IMG/M metagenome (GOLD analysis project Ga0181380, IMG submission 130116) | Marine viral communities from the oligotrophic San Pedro Time Series (SPOT) site, San Pedro Channel, CA, USA - 3 SPOT_SRF_2009-08-19 | ecosystem: Environmental > Aquatic > Marine > Strait... | reverse complement strand
AGGAGCTAAAAGTATAGCAGATTCAGCAGATAAAACAAAAGGTATAGATCCTAAACAAGGTTCTGGTATTAAAAAATTCTTAGAAGGATTAGGTGATGGTTTAGCTTCTATAGGGAAACAAGCCGGAAAAGTTATTATGGGTGGAGTAGCATTAGGTATAGCTTTATTCTCAATGGGTGCTGGGTTTGCTAAAGCTTTAACTATGATAGCAGGAACAGATCCAGTATTAATGATAGCATTTTCCGCAGGAATATCTGCAATTGGTCTTACTGTAGCTGCTATGGGTAAAGTAGGTGGAGATATAATAAAAGGTGCATTAGCAATGGGTATTATGGGGGTAGCATTAATCCCAGCAGCATATGCTTTTAGTTTATTAGCTGGTGTAGATGCAGCATCTATTTTAGCATTTTCAGCAGCTATACCAATTCTAGGACTTTCAGTATTAGCTTTAGGTTTAATATTTACAAATCCAATTACTATGTTCTTATTTGGGGCTGGTATTTTAGGATTATTAGCTTTAGGAGTAGCAATAATGCCTTTAGCAGCTGCATTTAGTCAATTAGCAGATGCAAATGTAGCAGGTACAATGGCTGGTATTAGTCAGTTAGCATCTATAGCCCCAGGATTATCAGTAGCAGCTTCAGGTTTATACGATTTAGCAGGAGGTTTAGCTGCTGTTGGAGTAGCGGGTGTTTTAGCATTACCAGTATTATCATCACTTATGAATTCAGGATTAATTGGAGGAGGAGCAGCTGGAGGTGAGGATAAAAAAGAAGGAGGGATGGAAAAAGTAAATAAAAACTTAGAAAAATTAATAGCATTAGTAGAAGCTGGGGGAGATGTATACATTGATGGATCTAAAGTAGGAAAAACACTTCAGTTATCATCTTCTACAATGGGTTAATATTTATAATAAAACACAATTAAAATATAAAATTATGGCAACATCATTATTAAACAAACTAACAGGAACATCAGGTGGATCAGTTTTATCAGAACTAGATGGAGCAACTCCAACAGTACCAGATTTTGCATTATCAAAATTACATGATACTTATTCCATCAATAACCTCCCATTTATTGCTGATAAACCATCACCATCAGAATTAGACCTAAACGGAGCAGTCCCAGCTTATAACTATAGAGACAATGCACCTGAGGGAATGACATTTTAAAAAAATAACATATGGCTTTAATTGACTTAAAAACAGATTTCAGGTCATTAAAGTTTGGTTTAGGACAAGCATCAGATAAACCTGGAGGGGGGTATAGTAATCAACCTTATGTTGTTAAACCTATCCCAGACTATGATGAAGATGCATCCAATATATTTAATACTGGAGGCCCAGATTCCCTACTACGTGGGGGGTTAATGGCTCCTATTAAAGCTATAGATGATGTAAGTCGATTAACCAAAATGTTTTTTGACTTAAAATCCCCTAACGGTTTATTATTTACTGCAAAACAAAATGTATTATCTAGAAATTCAGTAAAAACTGAAGCTTCAAAAGGATTAGGTACTGCAGGAGGTACTGTTAATCAAGGATTATATCTCCCAACATCAACTATACTTCAATCTGGAGCTGGTTTTTCAGGAACACATTTAAATTTACTAGGATTAAACCCATTTTCTCCAGGTCTTGATAATGATAGTTATCAAGCACAAAGAGTTAATGGGGGATTAATGAAATATGAAACTGTTGCAAAGTTTAATAATCAAGCTTCTTCAAATGATGTAAAAGAAATTGCAGCTACCCCAGGTGTTTTAGATCCACTTCATGATGTATTTGAAAATGATCCTTTAATACTAGGAACAGAAGGATTTAGACCTACTGCAAACCCATTTCCACGATATTTAGAAGAACCCCAACCTGCTACAGTAGAAGGAGAATTTACTAATAGATTATTAAATATTTGGTATAATAAACAACAACAAGTTACAGATGATACAATTGTTTTAGACTATGGTGGTGGTCCTGGATCTATATTAGGAGTAGGAAAAACTCAAATCCCATTTGGTCAAAGAACAGGAATAAACAACCCCTTAGCTAAAGGTAGTAAGCAACAACAAGATTTCTTTTATGGTAGAGAAAAAGGAAATAGTCAAATTCTTACAGGAGCTTATAATACTGCTAATAATCTTACACTTTACAGAGCTACTCAATTAGCAGCAAAATCTACTCTTTTAAACCTTAAAGAATTATCTGATGATTTTGACCCAACAGGTACTGAAGGGTATAAAGTAAGTAGAACTTATAATAAAGATGAAGGTGCGTTAGCTAGAAAACCTAGTGAAATTGATGATTCTAAAGAAAAACATCAACTTATTAACACAACAAGTGATTATCTTGCAAACCCTTACTTTACTCAACTCCAAACCTTTCAAACCCAATTTACAAGTTCAGATTTTACTGATAGTAATGATGAAAATATTTTAACAAAAGGTGGAATTAGTCCTTACGTTTTAAATAACAATTTAATAACAAATGTATCAACAGTTGGGGGGCTTGGAGAGTGGTGGAGGAATGACCGTTCAACCCCAAATATTTATGATAGTTTAGATAAATATAATAAAAGGAATAGTGCAACTGAATTATATAAATCCCTCACTAAAAATGTAGATAAGGCATCAGGGATAAATCAGAATATGGACTTTAGTCTTTATAGTTTTGGTGCAAATGGTTTTAGTGTGTATGATCCTGCAATTGAAGGAAATACTTGGCCTACTACAACTCCATTACAAGCAAAAAATAATTCTTCAACATGGACCCAGGAAATGTTAATTTCTCAACCATCAAATGTTGGAAAATTATCAGGTAACCCTACACTTCAAGATTTTAGAACACCATTATTAGAGGGTTCAGACACATCAAGGATAATGTCTTTAGCCCCAGATTATACTGATCCTGATCGTGTTATTGATAACAGAGTAGGTGTAGGAAATCCTGGAAAAGCTAGAGATGTTTATACTTACGAAGTACAAGAAAAAGGAATGGATTTAATTAATTCTCGCCCTTTTTATAGTGGTACATCTCCAGAGCATGGTACTGTTAATGGTGCTGATGAAAATTTTGGTAATGATTTATGTAAATTTACAATTGGTTTATTAAAAAATGATGGAAGTGGAACATCAAATTTCATCCAATTTAGAGCTTACATTGATGAATTTTCAGATTCATATTCAGCAGATTGGAGTGATGTCCAATATGTAGGTAGAGGTGATAAATTTTACAATTATAAAGGATTTAATAGGAATATTAGTATGGGATGGACAGTTCACGCTTCTTCAAAAGGTGAATTAATTCCTATGTATAAAAAATTAAATTACTTAGCCTCAGGCTTAGCTCCTGATTATTCATCTGGAGGGTTTATGAAAGGTAATTTAGCAAGACTATCAGTTGGTGGGTATGTTTATAATCAACTTGGAATCATTAAATCTATTACGTATACTATACCCCAAGAATCTCCATGGGAAATAGGAGTAAATATAGCAGCAAATGGACAATTTGATTCAGAAGTTAAAGAATTACCACATATGATTAAAGTAACAGGATTTGAATTTATACCAATACAATATGATGTAGCTCGTAAGGGTGCAACTAAATTTATCCAATTACAGGCAAAAAATGGAACTAATTGGAATAGAGGAATGCAAATGCCAGATGAACAAGCAATAGCAGTTGCTAAACAAAAACAAATTAAAGAAAATGCAGCAAAAGAAAAAGCAAAAGCAGACGCTAAAGCAGCGGAAGCTGCAGCAGCAGCAGCAGCAAAGGCAAAGGAGCAAAAGGAGTTGGGAGTGTTAAAATTACAAGAGTTTAATACATTTAATACAACAGATGCTACCTATGTTTCACCTCAATATTTAGGTACAGATATTTACCAGCAAATCCAGAATCCATACCAAAAGAAATATTAATTATGGATAGATATCAAGGCATAAAAGAATTAAGAAATATAAATCCTATTGCAGGTCCTTTACGTACATTATATTATACAAATGTAAGATATCCGGAAATACCTGAAAGTTCTAGTGATATTTGGGTAATTACTGAGTGGGGTGATAGATTAGATATATTAGCAGAGCAGTTTTATCAAGATGTTACTTTATATTGGGTTATAGCTATTGCAAATCCAAATTATATAAAATTTGATTCTCTTTTTCTAAAAGAAGGTATTCAAATTAGAATACCAACAGATATAAACGGAATTTTAAGAAGTTATAACCAATTAAATAAAAAGTAAATGGGGATTATTGGAAGACCTTTTAAAAAATTTATAAATGACCAAGTTAAAATACGTCAAAAAGCGTTAGGGGAAGGTTTTGGGGATGATCTCATTAAAACTAAATCCCGGGAAGCTTTTATGACTGCAACTCCCTTTATCCGTTTAGCAAGTTCAGTTGTTATTGAAAGTGATTCAGAAATTAAAGATAGAGAAGAAAAAACTAAAAAGAAAACCATTGATAACAAAGTAAAGGATATGGTGAAGATAGGTATTGATCAAGATGTAGCCACTAAAGAAATAACAAAACAATACAACTCTAGACATACAGAAATCCCAGGAAAAAGTGTTGCTCAACAAATAAAAGAAAATGGATTATTTGATGGTACTCCTTCTAAAGAATGGATGGGTGAAAAATTAGCTCAAAAATGTATATTACTAGGAACCCCCACAGCATATACTAGAGATAGTAAGGGCAATTATACATCTACCCCAATAGCTGGTGCTAATAATGTATCTGGAGCCCCATTTGGAAATAAACCAGATCAATTTTCTTCAGCTTATGGGTGGGGTTATAATAGTACAGGTATTAATTACGGTAGAGGATACATCCCACCCCCAGGTATAACTAATGTAGATTTTGAATATAAAAATGATGGAGCTTTAGCTCAGGCTACAGTAAATATTAAAGCTTTTAGCCCTGAGCAATTTGCAATAATTGATATCCTTTATATGAGACCTGGATTTACGGTTTTATTAGAATTTGGCCATTCAACATATTTAGATAATAATGGTGGTCTTGAGTCTTTAGATACATCATCAAGTCTACCTTTTGATTATCTATTTGATCAAATGAATTCAAGCACATCAACAAAACCTACCTATTCTGAAATGGCCACAAAAATTGTGAAGGAAAAAAAGAAGAGAGATGGAAATTATGAAGGATTTTTTGGTAGAATAACAAAATTTAATTGGAAGTTTAATAATGATGGGAGTTATGATATTACTGTAAAATTAACAGGAACCGGAGATGTTATAAATTCTTTAAATACTAATCTCTCCAAAATGACAAAAACGTCAAGATCAATATTAACTAATAAAGCTAGTGCTAATTACGCAAAATACCAGAAGGAATATGGGAAACCTACTGATTGGCAAAAATATACTGGTGCAAGATATCAGTTACCAGATAGTGATGGTAGTACGAATACATTAGAAACAACTTATAGTAATGCAGTTGGTGCTCATCCTGATTATGACGTTGATGAAGCTGAAGAAGAAGGTGATTTTATAATTTCGGATGCATTTGAATCTCAATTAAATTATGAATTTTATCAAATATTTAATGATGCTACTGCATTCCCCGGAAATGGTAAGGTAAATTCCAATGCTAAATCTTCTCCTTTAGTTGTATATGATGTTCCTATATTAGGAAAAAATTACACTCGTAATTTCAAAAATGCTGTAATAAAGATGGATGTAGATGATTCAGGGGGTACTGAATATTCTCCTATTACACTTGTAAAGTTTGGTTGTATTTTATCTATGATTCAAAAAATATGTAATATTACAGATGGGAAAAAAAATGTTATGATTCAATTTGAAATGGTTAGAAATATTTTTGCCAAATCAATAAAGAATACACCAAATGGTGGAAATAGTTTATACCCTGATAATTCTGGATATGAAGTTAATGAAGATGAAACTTATATGGCATCATTCCCCGGAAATATGTCTGCAGATCCTAATATTTGTATGAAGTCTTTTGGTCAAGCAAATAATAAAATTGCTGGAAAAAAATACTCAGATTCTACTTATAGTACAGGTTTAGATACAAAAGTAGGAAAAGTAATGTGGGAATATAGTCGAAAGGTCGATGGAAAGAAAAAATTAGTTACCCCATTTTTAGCATATCGTTTAAGTCAAGTTTGGATTAATCTTAATTTTGTTACTACTTTATTAAAAGATTTAAGAGGAAAAGATGAAAGTGAAAAACAAGAAGTACCATTATTAGATTTAGTTCAAGGTATACTTACAGGAATAAATGAATCTTGTGGGGGTATTAATAATTTTAGAGTTATTTCTGATGAAGAAACATCAGAAATTAAAATACTTTCTGAATCCCCAGCATTAATAGATAAAACTACAGTAAATGATAAAGAAAGATATACAGTAATAAATACTTATGGATTTGATACTGGTATAGATTCAACTACAACCCACGGATCTTTTGTAACCAATTTAGATTTAAATTCGGAATTATCTGATAAAATGGCTACCCAAATAACAATTGGGGCCGCATCAAATAACAATAGTGTAAATGGAGAGGGAGCTGTTTTTGCTTCATATAGTAAAGGATTAAAAGATGCAATGTTTGTGCAAAAACAATCTGTTTTACAAAACCTTTCAGGTGGTAAAAATCAAACTCCAACCGAAAGGATTGATAAAATTATGGAGGAATCATCTTTTCATGAGGCAGCTTATGAAATATACGGAAAAAATCAATTTGATGAAGATGGTTATATAACTACTTTGAAAAGTGTAAATAGTAGTATAGCTCCTAAAATAATGGATCAATATTTTAATAAAGGTTTAGCTCCTTCACCTTCTTTTCTCCCCTTTAATCTTAGTTTAACAATGCATGGTTTAGGAGGTATAAGAATATATGATGCCTTTAAAATTGATGGAAAAGTTTTACCTTTAAGTTATAACCCTAAAGATATTAAATTAATTATTAAGTCTTTATCTCATTCTGTATCTTTAGATGGTTGGAAAACTACTCTCTCTACATTGTCAGTACCTGATAATGATGCTTATACATCAGTACCTTCCTCAGATCCAGCAACAAACATTAATCCTACTGGTGGTGGTGGTGGTAATAGTGGTGGAAGTACTACTACTAATACTAGAAAATCTGCAAACAACTTTTCAGGACCTACCCCTAATGCTGATGCGTTAAGGGGAACTATGGCTGCATGTGGTATACAAGAAAAACAGTCTGGTTCGAATGGATTAGGATCAACAACCGATGGACCCCAACTTTCAAATGGGGGGGATATTAAAAGTGATACTGCTAAGGCGATGCAAGCAATTTTCCAAGAGATTTTTAAACAATGTGGCTCAAATGCTCTTCTTGTAACTGGGGGAAATGATTTATACCATCAAAATGCTAGTCCAAATAGTGCTCATAAGGCTGGTCAAGGAATTGATATGGTTTGGAAAACTAAAAGCAGTAACTATCAAAAAATTATAGATATATTAGATGGGTTTACATTAGGAACTCAAAATAAAGGTGCAGGGAGAATATGGTGGATTAATGAATATATTAGAAAAACAAAAAACGGTACTGGTAACCATTTTCACATAATGGTAAGAAGTAGGGGTGATGGGTTTGGAAAAGCTCAATTCGCTGCTGCAAAAAAGAGGAAAAATATAACAACATATACTTATTAAATTATGTATATACCTAAAAATAAAATAATAACCAATTTATACACCAATGGAACCGGTGAAGGTAACCCTGATGGATCAGATAATGGTTTTATTCGCTCCCCACTTTATATTAAAGGTACAAATCTTATCTATGAAGGATATTATTGGAAAGATTATAAAGGTAAATATTATACAGGTAAAACCCCAAATGATAAACCCACCCAAGAATTAGTATTTATTAAACGTAACACCGTAAACAATGAAACTTCACAAAGATTTCAAACTACAGTAAATAATTCACCTTCAAATTACCCATTTCCTGGGGAAGAAGAAACAACTTTGTTTGTCCCATCACTCCCCCAAGAATACATTAATATTATAAACCCTAATTCTAAGATGCCTCCTCCAAATGTAAACTTACCAACTCACTATTACCCAAAACCTACACAAGAAGATTATAAAATAGGAGCATTTAGGAGATATTTTTGTGTTAAAGCAAATGAAAATATTTTTTTAGAAATTGATGAAAAAACATTTAAAGCTTTAAGTACTCAAGATGATAAATGGAGGTGGAATTTATATGATCCTTTCTTTGTAGAATGGGTTTTAATTGGAGATCAAAGTAATGTTCGAACTGCAAATTTTAACTCATCAAAAATAGTTGAAGAAATAAAAGTAGGATTCCAAAAGTTTTTAAGATTTAATTATTTAAAATTCTACCAACCACCTACAAAGGAATCAAAAATAACTAGTTCTACCCCTCCCCCTAATCCAACCCAACCCAATAGTAGTATGGGAGGATATTAAACTTAACTTGGTTGGTTAAATATACTTTTGTATATTGATCAAAATAAAAGTTATGTACTGGCTGATTGAGACAGAAGAACAATTACTAGAATTATCTAAATATGGTTATGAAGAAGCATTCGTAGAGCTAATTTCGTATTCCAATAACGTTCATCCTGTTAAAAATAAAGTTTGTGCTGTTTATATTCGACCGTTAAATTCAACAAAAGGATTTATTGCATCGATTGATCATAGTGAAACATTACCACTTGATATAGACACTATAATATCGCAATTAAACGCATTTAAAAAAATATATGTTAGAGATAAAAAAGAATTCTTACATTATTTCATTTTAAAAGAGCTTTATGACATTACACTTAATTCGCCTCCGTATATACAAGAATATACACAAACACATAACTTTTTCAATAACAAATACCCAAATAAAATAGATGTAAACCGCATTATTCCGATAGTAAAACACTATGAGTATTGTGAGAAATTATTTAATGACTTAAAAACAAGAATAGATGAACCAATCAACGACTTTTACAACAACAAATCTTCAGTGGTATTCAACGCCTTGGAGCAAAGTGGTCTACGAATTAACAGAGAAAAATTTGAATCGTACTTTCACGATGTCAATTCAGACTACGTCTACACTCAATTCAACTTCAAAACCCTCACAGGAAGACCAAGTAATAAATTTAAAGGAGTAAATTATGCCGCACTTAATAAAGAAAACGGATCTAGACAGTCTTTTATCCCACGTAATGATTTTTTGTTTGAGATTGATATATCCGCTTATCATCCTACTTTGTTGGCTAAATTGGTTAGCTATGATTTTGTGGAGGAAGACATTCACGCTGCCTTTGCGGAAATGTATGGTGTGGATTACAAAAAAGCTAAAGAACTAACATTTAAACAAATGTATGGTGGGGTATTCGATCAATATAAGGATCTGGAATTCTTTAAAAAAATGACAGTATATACTGACGATTTGTGGGCTCAATACCAAAATGAGGGTTCAATTGAATGTCCTATTTCAAAACATATATATAGGAAAGATGTGCTAGAAGATATGAAACCACAAAAATTGTTGAATTATGTTCTTCAAAACTTGGAAACATCAATGAACGTTTGTATATTGTGGGAAATATTTAAAATATTAAAAGGTAGAAATACTAAATTAATACTTTACACATATGATTCTTTTCTATTAGATGTAGATAAGACAGAAAAAAAAGTTATAGAAGAAATATTAGAAGTTTTTAAAAATAAAAAGTTACAAATAAAATATAGTTATGGAGACACATACGATTTTGAATAAACCTCGTGATATGTATAAGGTAGACGATTTCATTGATTTCGACCCCTTAAAGATACACGATTTGAATAATAAACTGTTTTGTACGTTTACTACTTTGGAAGACTTAGATAGTCTACTTGATGGTTTAACCTCAAAGTATAAGATAATGTACAACAAAATATTTGTACTTTATATTAAGAGCAATAATGAGTATGTATGTACTTACAATATTGATCAGGGGAATATTTCTGAAATCCCTTCTAATACTATCCTAGTTCATAGAAAGAAAGATTCAAACACCCTTTATACAATTAATGCTTTAAATGAATTAATTAAGAATTTAAATGGTGGAATTGTTGATACAAAATTCCCAATTGAATGGCAACATTACAAAAACACCATTCTACTTACTCAGCATGATGAATTAAAACAACTAAAAACAAAAATCTACAAAATTATTGAATTATAGTTTGGCATCCCCAACTATCGTTCGTATATTAGTTATTAATAAATAAAAATAAGTTATATTATGGATTTAAATGTGATCAAACAACGCTTGGACTCACTGAACAAGCAATCAACTAACAGTGGTGGAGGTAATAAAAACCTCTTCTGGAAACCTTCAGTAGGTAAACAACTCATTAGAGTAGTTCCTTCTAAATTTAACAAAGCAAACCCATTTACGGAAATGATGTTTTATTACGGCATTGGAAGTAAAAGAGTAATGTCATCACCTGCAAATTGGGGTGAGAAAGATCCTATTATGGAATTTGCTAAACAACTTCGCAATACTAATGATAAAGAAAATTGGAGGTTAGCTAAAAAGCTAGATGCTAAAGTTCGTACTTTTGCTCCTATTATCGTTAGAGGTCAAGAAGATGAAGGAGTTAAATTGTGGCAATTTGGTAAGGAAGTATATCAAGAATTCTTGAATATGGCTGCTGATGAAGAGATTGGTGATTATACTGATATTGTAGGAGGTAGAGATATTAAATTGACTACTGTAGGACCTGAAGTTACAGGAACACCTTACAACAAAACATCAATTGGACCTTCATTAAAAGTTACTCCACTTTCAGCTGATGAAGCTGTAGTAGAAAAATTACTTGAGGAACAAGCTGATCCTATGAAAGTATTTAAACCTCTTACTTACGATGAAATGAAAGAAGCACTCCAAGAATGGTTAGCACCTGAAGGAGAAGAGGAAGAAGATTCAATTATATCTGAACCTGCAGTTTCATTTGATAGTGATGAAAAAAAATCTAATTATTCATTAGACACTACAGCAAAAACAGTTAAAAAATCAAAAGCAGATCAATTTGATGATTTGTTTAGTGATGACAAGAAAACTGACGATTTACCGTTTTAAATAAAGTTATATGGCAAGAAAGAAAAAATCACTATCGGAGGCAGTCTCCTCAGAAATTAAAGCAAGTTTTAATTTAGACAGTTTTAAGAATAAAAAAGGACTATCCTCTAAAGCAAAATTTAAAGAACAAACATGGATTCCACTT
>Ga0181380_1001232_pt1 | contig 11285 bp, 10 predicted proteins | sample 3SPOviralmetaG_FD_130116 | JGI IMG/M metagenome (GOLD analysis project Ga0181380, IMG submission 130116) | Marine viral communities from the oligotrophic San Pedro Time Series (SPOT) site, San Pedro Channel, CA, USA - 3 SPOT_SRF_2009-08-19 | ecosystem: Environmental > Aquatic > Marine > Strait... | reverse complement strand
TAAAAATATAATGACTAGGTGTGCGTAATCTATCTGGCAAAAAATCAAACTTAAAATCCGGATTAATCTGTGTTTTAGCAAATACTGCAAAGTAATGATCAGTTTCGCTTATACGAGCCGCTTCACGAAGCGCATTAAGTTGACCATCTACGCCGTGCAATCTCTTTGCTTGCGGATGCTGTTTTTTTAGTATATTGTAGTTTAAATCAGCGTTTTTTTCGTCATACGAAATGAACACTATATCTTGTGGTTTTTCATCTACATTCCAGTCGGTATGACGCAATATGTATGGGTAGTCATAGTACTGTGTCCGAAAATGCTGTTTACAGTCTCGCGGCACCAAGAGTACACTACCGTTTGTGCCAAAGGCGTGTATATCGCGTTTTTCCCATAAATTAGGATTGTAGTCAAAACGTGCGTCACTGTAATACACCCATTCATACATGTTTCCAAGAGTAGTGCGCGGTACACCGTCACTGTGCCAGTTAATGTGTTCATACCAACCTAAAACCTTAAGGCCTTCTGCTTGACGCTTAAAAGCGTCTACAGGTACTAAAAAAGTATCACCAAACTGTTGATCACCACTTGCCCAACAATGTATCTGTGTTGCTTCCCAAGGTACAGGTTGCCAAGCAAAATCAAAGTCAGTGTAATCACATAAGTCGCTTACAATCCATACATATTCTGTACAAGCCCGTTCAACTATGCGTTTAATGGTTGCTAGGTGTGTGTTATTATATCTTGTGTATTTTGTATGCGCAGGCAGTTCATTATTTCCGCCCATCTGCATACAGTAAATGTCAAACATTAATAAATGTCCCAACCTAAAGCAAATTTAGTTTCCTCTGGTACCATGTCCATGCTAAACGGAGGATCCCAAACTAATTCTCGTTCCACTGTTGCAACGCCTTCAACGCCTTTGATAGCATCAGTTATGTCCTGGCAAATTTGATCTGCAAAAGGACACATCACACTTGTAAGCGTATGCTTTACAATTACACTTTCTTCTGCAACATCCAAGTGATATATTAATCCAAGATCATATACATTAATGCTTATCTCAGGATCATGCACTTCACGCAACGCTGCAATTACATCTTCTTCTTTTACCATATGGGACTAGGTTCCTCTGTTATTCTATAACTCTGATATATGCTCATGCGTCTATTTGTAACAGGCGAGCGCATGCCATGTTCATGTTGTGTGGGATTAAACATCAAGTACCCACCATTTTTAATGTAGGGAACACTGCGCCACATGCCATCTATGTAACAGTGAGTGCCCATATTTAATTCTCCTTTACAGAGATATATCTGTACATTAGCACTTAGATTAGGACTTAAATCTTTGTGTACTTCATTTATATAACCTTCATAGTCGTACCATAGTTGTGTAGCATTGGCAAAACATTGCGTAGCAAAATATTCACTAACAACTGATTCAATCTCAGGTAGATGCAATCCTTTAGCATAGTGTCCTTCGTCTCTGTTTTCTGCCCCTTGTCCTAATTGTTGCCAGCAATCTCTGTGTTTGAAATACTTGCGCAGTTTCTTTATTGTTGCTTTATCAAATGCATCTTCTATACGATAAAAATCATCATGTAGTTTAATTAACTGCATACTGTTACTCCATAACGTTTTTCAAATCTGTCTGCATCTGCACGGTTGTTCACCATGGGTTGGCCTTTAATATTCAGACTTGTGTTAAGTAGCAGAGGACAACCTGTCATAAAGTACCACTTCTCAAGCAACGCTCTTACGCCTGGGTGATCATTCTTGCCTACTGTTTGTACACGAGCAGTTCCATCAGCATGACAAATAGCAGGATACAGTTCAGGCTGTTTTACATAGTATACACCCTGCATATATGGATTAGTGCCGCCATGCATGTTAAAAACATCCTCAGCATGTTCTTCCAATACCATGGGTGCAAACGGGCGGAACTTTTGTCTACGCTTTATTTCGTTTACCCGATCTTTAATATCTTCACCACGTGGATCTGCAAGCAAACTGCGTGTACCTAATGCTCTTGGTCCAAACTCCGCACGACCTGTTGCAACACCCACAATCTTTTTGCTCATTAGTTCACCAATAACTGCATCAACAGGATACTCGCCGCCCATATCATGTCCCAGGTAAGGTCCATCCCATTGTAACTTTTTGCCATACATTAGTGCTGCAGCACCTAAACTACTACCGCAGTCACCTGGATTAGGCATAATCCACAAGTTGCGACAGTATCCACTGAGCATACTATTTGCTACGCAGTTTAGAGCAACACCGCCCATGAACACTACATTATCCTGTCTGCTGCAATGTTTTTCAAATAGGTTGCGTAGTAATTGTTCTGTAACTTTTTGTGCGCCGGCTGCAACATCATATTCGTTTAAGCCTGTGCCTGCAAAATGATCCTCGTCAATGCCTGTGTGCAAATTATCTTTAAATGTTATAGCGGTATCGTCGTCAACTAGTTTTAGGTTTTCTTCATATGCACTCAAATAACTTTTGCCATATGCTGCCATGCCCATTAATATATATTCATCTTCCATGGGCTTTAATCCAACATACTTTGTTACTGCACTGTAGTAAAGTCCAATACTGTGAGGATAACTACGACTCCATAGTTTACGATATTTCGCACGACCTTTTCCTCGTGTTTCTGGATTAGCAGCAAATTCACGTGGTTCGTACCATGCATCCCAAACACTTACGGTATCCCATTCACCAATAGCATCTACTACTATTACTTTTGCACGATCAAATGGACTGGTTTGAAATCCTGCTGCAGCGTGGCACTGATGATGCCCATAACTTGTAATAGGTGCCCAAAGTTTATGTCGTTTTACAATGCGTTCAGGTGTTGTGCTGAAGTCCAGTGCTTTACGCCATTCGCCACTGTATAACTGTCGTGTGCGTTTAAGCCAATGGTTTTCATACCATGCTATGTGATTTGGTTCGCCATAACTGCATGCATCTTCAATTAGTTCATCATTTAAGTTTGCATCATTCTTAATGCCGCTGTAACGCTCTGCATGTCCGGCGAATAATACTTTGCCTTGATTACTGATTAGTGTTGCGCCAGCGTCGTGAAAACCTGCGCTAAGTCCTAGTATCATCCCACAAATGCTTTCTCTTGTACAAATGTTCCTGCTGTATTTCTATTACCTTCACTCCATCCCCAAAAGGTTAATCTATCTCTGACATCCATGTTGAACGCTAAACTACCACAAATCATTACTTTGTTTTTTTCTGGCACAAGTTCGGGCATTACTATTCCACTATCAATACATTTAGTAATACGCTTGTTTAAGCCTATCCAAGTTGCATCTTGTGTTACAATAGGTACTAAGTCTATTGGTAGATCGCACAACATTTTTTCGTAACTAATTAAATCAGGCAGTTTACGAACGCTCCAAGCAAGTGTTATTTTATCAAAACAGTTGTAAGTTTCTGGATCGTTGAGTATACTAATAAATGGTGCAACACCTGTACCGGTGGCGAGTAACCACAAGTTGCCTCCTAATTCCATGTTAGCAAGTGTAAGAGTTCCTGTAGTTTTTTCGCCAATATAAAGTGTATCGCCAGATTTTACTTTTGCCAAATCTTTAGTAAGTGGACCATCTGGTATTTTAATACTTAAAAATTCTAAATATTCATCACCAGGTCCACTGGTCATACTATAAGCTCGCTTTACTCCGTGTGGGTCTAATGCAAGCATAGTAAACTCACCTGCAGTAAATCTAAAAGTGCTAGGTCTTTGTGTGCGTATGCGAAACATACTTGTTGAGAAATGTTCCACTTGTGTAATTTTTACTGGTATCATTTGTAGATAAAAGGATCTCTCTTACGCAGTTCTTTTAGACGTTTTCTATAACGTATTTCCATTTTAATTTTATTAATGATACGTTTAATAAATGCCATTACAGTCTCTCCGTTGGCTTTCCTTGTAGTTTAAGCATGTAGTTTTTTACTACTTCTGCAAGTTGTGTATGTGTATCAATAAACCATTCACTTACATGATAGTCATAGTTTACTGGTTTAGTAAAATCTTTAGATGCTGGCACTGTGTCCATCCATATAATATAATCAGGGTGGAGATACTCCACTGCATCAGCACTAGCACAACGTTTATCTATGACTACTGTTTTACCGCCAGCGACAAGACCATCTATGTATCCACGCAGTTCATCCTTGTAACTGTCTTTGTTAACATACACAGCATTAATTAGGTCACTTAAAGGCATAGCAAGTGTTGTTTTACCACTGCCCTCAGGTCCACATATTAGTATTTTCATTGAATATATCCTAGACTTCGCATTTGTCTTACTTCGTGATCAATGTCTGTCCATGTGTAATCATAGTCACACGCTGATCCATTTACTTCGATTCTACATATATCTAAGTGATCTGAGAGTATTTTCCAAATTTCTTCTTTTGTACTTGTACCAAAACTATTTATAAGATCAACTTGCCCTATTTTTAAATATCCACTACTAAGACTGGTGTCATCAGGGTTGTAGTTGTTAGCCCTAAGCCATGCTTTAAATCCATCTATTTCTTCGCAGTGCCAAGGACTACGATCATCATACATAACATCCGCACCCCATTCAATGTCAAACTCTCCACTGTAGTATTGTAGATGAGTAATGGCTTCGCATACTGTATCTGTAAGTTCCGGAGCATGTTCGTCTCTGTATACTTCCATAAGTGTTTTGCCTATTTGACACCAGTGCATGTAAACACCGCCTAGTTCTCTATTGTATCCATTTTCAGCAAATCCTTTTCTATGTTCGTCAGTTAGCAAATGCCTCGGTGCATTAAGAAATGTAGTAATTTGACTAGGACGAATCCAGTCTGGATTTCGTCTTTTGTTTTTAACACTCAAACATAAACTTTCTAATTCATGGCACAGATTATTTAATTGCCTAATACTATATTTTGTAAGCACATCTGCTTTAATATAGTATTCACTTAAATGTTCTACAGTACCTTGTAATACTTCAAAATGATTGTGTAAGCGATTCATTATATCATGTTTAAACACATCATCTTGATCTAGCACATCATCAAAACTAGCATCAAACATTACTGCATCCGGAACAAAATATTCTTCTATTCGATAGCCAATATTACTGCGATTAATCTGTTTACAATGTCTGTTAAGTTGTTTACATATATAATCAATACTACGAGGATTGTCTGGAAAGCCGAGAAAACAATAATTTTTTTCCAGGTGCAAACTTTTTTGCACTATGTCTTGCTCTAGTGCTAATATCCAATCTTGTGATATTGGTGTGTCATTTGCTACAATATCATAGTCTACACGTTTATTTTTATTGTGAGGATCTTGCAGTACTATTTTAACAGATTTCATCCCAAAACTTTCTTGCTTGTACTGTTCCCAGTGTATCTCTAAACTTTATACCTCCACGAAGATTGTCCATTGCTTGCATACGCCACTTGCCTTTGATTCTGCCTTTAGCATACTCGTCCGGAAACTCTTCTTCAAAAGTCGGACGCTCTAGTAAACTTTTAAGCATTTCTCTTATTGTACGATTATCAACATAATCTGTCAATAATAATTCATTTACATAATCATGTAGTATATTTTTAGGAAGGAATAGTGGACTCATTGCAATGTCCGGAGTAAATGCAAACGTAACCTTTGCAAGTATGTCTACTTGTAATGCTCTTGCAAGTCTGCATATGTTTACTATTTCAAATAACCCTGGCAATGTAAGTGTAAAGTCAATGCGCATTTTACGCCTGTCGCCTCGGGTATACTCTAGCCCTTGTTTAAAGTTTGCTAACCATTCTTCATAGTTTAATCCTGTGCGTATGTATTCGCCTACAGCGCCTGTGCCATCTATGCTTGCACATACTTGCCAATCTCTGATGTTAGAGAGTATATCTTTATACAAGTTTACGCCTCGATAATCAACACGACTTAGATTTGTATTGTATCGTGCATACAATCCTGGCCCATCACCAAGATCAATAATACGCTGCATATACTGCCAATGCTGTTCATACATAAGTGGCTCTCCGCCTACCCAGTATACTTCTTCAATACGATGTTCCTCAACTGCTTGTGCAAACTCCGCTTCTACTTGATCTTTCTGGAATGTTTCAATAGCCTTTTTTACAGGCTTTTCCATCCATGGTTCAATTTTGCCTTGCTTGCGAGCTTCTGTTTCCCAACTACTGGATAGCATAGGTCCGCACATTCTGCATTTAAAATTACACAAGTTGCTAAATCTATAGTCCCAACTTATAGGTTGCATTGAGGTGTAGCCATTCCACTCAGTGTTTACTACGACATCCTCCCATTTATGTGCAAACAAATGATTAAAATAATCTCTGTATACGTCTTGATTTAGCAAACGTTTGTCACATACTTCGCATTCAGGCGGCACTTCATTGTTTAACATCTGCATACGAATACGCCTAATATGTTCACCATTCCACCATTCATCCAGTGTTTGCGGTTTATATTCATTAGTGCCTTCTGCTGTGTCAATGTATTGTTTAAAGTTCTGTGCAGGTTCACGACTAGCACAACACAAACGTCTTTCAGTTTGTGGACTGAGATAAGTGTGTGTCCATGGTGCCATACATAGATTTTCTGGTTTAGAGTTCATAACCAATTGCCTTTGCCATTTTTGCATGACTTTGTGCAAAATTTTGATTACGATATAAATCTGTGCGTCTAAATTTATTATGTAAAGGTTGTGCATCTTCTTGTTTACTGCTCATCACAATATGTTGCAGGCTTTCGATGTCTTTTGCATATTTTTTATGCTTTACTCTGCACTTTTGTAGATATATCATTAACTCTGGTTTTGCACTAGTTGGAGTATTACTAATCGCCATTTCCCATGGATCATGCATTAAATTAAAGTGTATGCTATCAAAGTTCATAGTATCTGCCCATGTTAACACTTCGTCTACATAATAAATGTTTTGTATATTCCATGTAGTACATAATTGTGTTTGCATGTTATATTCGTCACTGTCTCTTAGAGCATGAATAGCATGAATATTCTTGTTGCTAGTGCGCCATTTAGCACCATATCGTTCATATTCGAAACGCTCTTCAGTATTGTCTACACTAAATGCAATTTGCACATGTTTGAAATGCTTCCATATTTCATGCTGCTTTGGTAATTTAGTAGTGTTAGTATTATAATGAATGTCTATATTTTTTGCATATCCTTGTGCTACTGCTCGTTCTAGTAGATCAAAGTGTTGCTTAATTAAAAAAGGCTCGCCGCCTGTAAATTCAAAATACTTGATTTGGGATAGTAACTCGTCCATGTTATCCCAAAACTTACGACTAGTTCTGGGCCACTGCCCGGCTTTGAGCCAATCTTTAATTTGGCTGTTACCTTCTAAATCTGGATTGTAATAATCTAGTTCTTCTTGTCCCCATTTACTGCTGCTCCAAGTACCACAAATACGACATTTTAAATTGCAGATATTTCCTAGTTTTAGATCAAGGAACTGTAAACTTTCACCTTTAGTATTACTATAGTCTACATCAATATGTCTAAACTTTTCTAACATATATTCTCTCTTAGACTTTTTACCTGCATCTTCCTCCATCCAACAACTTTCGCATTGTCCTGGTTTAGCACCTTGACTAAATGCTCTGCGCATGTTGTCCATATATTCGCTGCGAAAAGCATCTTCAAGTGTATGTTTTTTTAAATCAATTCCTGGTATTTCGTGTTTTGCTAAACAACAAGGGCGTGTTGTGCCCATCGGTGTTGCTTCAATACTGATCCATGGTAGTATACATTTAGCGGACATTTAATCTTTCCAATTCTGGGAAATCTGCATATGTATTTTCGTTTCTAAACAAATCTAATTTAGTTGTATAGTCTCTAAATTCATCTAGTTTATCTGTTTTATCATTTGCCATCATAAAATCAACTGCACTTTTAAATCCATTTGTTGCACGAGTAAGATGGTCCTGAGGTTCAAGCCACTTAATATGTTCGCTGTACAAATCTTTTAGTTCGAGTTTCATTTCCAAAGGCAATGTGTCAATTCTGTAGTATTCGGGACTCTGTAGTATATTGATATTTAGGTCCTGTGGATTTAGTAATCCTTTACTAACCCAGTCGCGATGGAAATCAAGTATATGATAACTATTCAATACACTAAGCGTAGGGCTAATATAAAAATCTACATCAGGACATATTTTTAACATCTCTTTGCGATTTTGTTCAACTTGCTCCCATTGTGTTCCTTTACGCATGTTCTCTGCTCGTACTCCCATAGCATCTAAACTTGCACCTATGCTAACACTGTCAAACAGACGCCACATCTCTAGAACATTCTGTCCTTTGTATACCATTTTACTGAAGTTTGTGTTATAGATCAAACGCACATCAAATCTTTTGCGTTCAATAAGGGCATTAAGTATAAGCCAGTGTTCCTCCATCATAAGAGGTTCACCACCTGCAAAATATACTTGCTCTATACTATCCAAGTGCGGTTGCATTTGTTCCCATATATCTAATTTAAACTTACCTGCATATACAACATTTGGCTTATCTTTACTTGTAACGCCTCGTGCCTTATTTTCTTGTACCCAATTACTACTAAAGATATCTCCGCAACTACGGCATTTTAGATTACACAGGTTACTGAAACGTATATCCCAGTATACTATTTTAAAGTCTGGGTTAACCCCCTGATCTACTTTGTCAATGTGATGCCCAAAGTGCTTGTTATGACTATTTCGCATACTAAAAAATCCCTGCGCTTCTTGTTCGTAGCAGCGTGTACATTCCTTGCAAGGTTTGTCAGCAAGCATGCGTTCACGCATTTGGACATAATTTGACCCGTTCCAAATTTCCTCTAATGAATTATCTTGCATGTTGCCAATAGGGTGTTCCATTTCAGCCAAGCAACAGGGGTATGCCTCGCCTGTTGGAAATCCGTGTATATGTGTCCATGGAATCATACAAAAGTTTTCGCTTTTTATTAACTTGTATTGTTGATCCTCACGCAAACTTTCTAACTCAACAAACACAGGACGTCTGCTATTATAGTCATATGTTTCATAATATTTTTTTGTTTCAGAGGCTTTCATACCATTCCTCAAGTTCTGGAAACGCCTTTGCAAATGTGTGATTACGGCGTAAGTCATATTGTGTATAAAACTTTTTAAAGTCGTTGTGCAAGCGTGGCATTTCAAATGCTTCATTGTGTGGTTTGTCAACTACTTGCAAGTATTCAATTAATCTATCTAGTTGTCCACGTTCCCAATTCTGCATATTAGTTAAGTCTAATTGTTTTAGTCTAGTAACACATGCATCTTTTATATCTTGTGGTAGCACCAAACAACTTTGAAAACTAGGAAAGCGTAGTATATTATAACTCATTGTTGCAAAGTCATTACCAAACAGTGTTCTTGCTTGTAAAATCTTATCTATCATATTTGGTAGTGTCGGCAAGCACAATGCATTAATAGTCATCATACAGTGAGTATTAATTTCTGCAAAATGTAATTTTAACAAGTTTCTCCACCACTGCTCAAAGTCTAGCCCGTCACGAATATATTCTGCACTATAGTCTGTTGCTTCCATACTAGTATAAATGTCTAAACTAGGCAAGTGCGTTCTTGCTTCCACTAATTTATCTATTAAATCATCTTTTCCGCCTAGATTACTATTAATAGCAAGTTTGGTTTGACTTTTATCTGCATTAAGTTTAAACCAATCAAACAGTCTCCATAGTTCTGCACTCATAATAGGTTCACCGCCAGTGATGCGTAGTTCACGCAGTGTACGATGCAGGTCAGTGTCCCACCATTTAAAAAACGCTTCTACATATGGATTAGTTTCGTTTAACTTGTACAGTTGATTGCTATCATGCGGATGTGTAAAGTGGTTACGTCCATCACTTTGTAGTTCTTGATAAGCACCATTCTTTTTGATGTCTTTTACCCACGTTGTGCTAAATGCGGGATTGCAATAACTGCAAGCAAAATTGCATGTTCTGTCAAAGGCAATCTCAAGGGTAATGAGATCAACATCTTCATCATGTGGTGTAGCGTATGCATTTTTTAGTTCCTCACTAGTATATATCTTGCTTTTGTAAACACGGTCACTTATAAATGACTTGCCCATGTCCTCAATCTTCCAACAGTATTCACATCCGCTTGGGCGGTCACCGCACTGCATTTGTTTACGTTGTTGTTTCTTCTCAGGTGTATTATGTAATAATTTTGGATTACTCGCCAGTGCTTCAACATCAATTTTGTGTGGTAATGGATGATGACAACTTGTAGTCATGCCGCTGCCTAGCCATATAGTCGCATTGTACCATTTGGCTGCACAAAAGCTCTCACTTTTTGTATCTAAATGATTTGCTCTAAATATTAGATCTGTTTGCATAATACTCACACTGTTGCCAAAAACTTTGCATCTCTGGAAATGTTTCTAAAAAATTTGTTCCTCTACGACGGTCATGTTCACTAAAGAACTTGTAAAAGTCTGCACGTTTGCGTTCTACATCTGTTGTTCCTTGTAACATCCAATCCAAATCACGTTGCATTTTTAACACTTCATAGTCTTTAAAGCCATGCATTTCATGCATATTTTGTTCCATATATCTTATACATTCTTGCATTACTAACTGATATTCCATAGGCAGTATTTGCATGCTTTGCCAGTCTGGAGTGTAAAGTAAAGGTGTATCAAACCATATACGTTGATAAGTGTCTGTATATGTTTTACGCAGGTATACTATGTATTCTAATAATTTTTTTAAAGAAAGTATACTTAGATTATTCATTGTAATAATGAATGTAAGACTGCTACGACGTGGAACATCGCGGACGAACTCTTCACATCTATTTATCGCTAGATCAAAGTCTAATCCGTAGCGTATATATTCTGCTTGTTTTCCCCATGTGTCAAGACTTACAAACTGCATAAAGTGTTCTATCTGTTCACCTTCACATAGGCGTTGTACATATCCTTTGTACTTGTCCCACACTTTTTCGTCAACACTGAAGTTGCTAGTAGTATTCAAGTGTAAATCTTTTTTAGGATTCTCAAGCACATAATCGAAAACACGATATGTATTTGGATCCATGGTAGGCTCACCTCCTGTCATACGAAAGTGTTTTAAAGAGGGGTATAGATCGGGCCACCATCTCCAGAACGCTTCGCGGTAGGGGTTGTCTTCTCTGTTGGGTATAGCCCGTCTTTCGCCCACAAAGTGTTGGGGGTCATTGTGCGGTACAGTTGTGGGCCATGCTCCGTGTTC